>Ga0272442_10000759_pt1 | contig 50534 bp, 32 predicted proteins | sample SSMForm2O_FD_200262 | JGI IMG/M metagenome (GOLD analysis project Ga0272442, IMG submission 200262) | Marine sediment archaeal communities from Little Sippewissett salt marsh, Falmouth, MA, United States - SSM-Form-2O | ecosystem: Environmental > Aquatic > Marine > Wetlands > Sediment ... | reverse complement strand
TCCCCATGCCCACACTGTGCCGTCTGATTTAAGCGCGATTGTATGATAATGACCGCCTGCGATAGCGCTCACATCGGTCAAGAAACCGCTCCCGCCCTCACCGAAGACCTGCACAGGCGTGATGCGATGTGTATTAGTTCCATCGCCGAGCTGACCTGCATCATTAGCTCCAAAAGTCCACACAGTACCGTCTGATTTAAGCGCGATTGTATGATGATAACCGCCTGCGATTGCTATTATATCCTCAAGATTTCCGGCACCGCCGGGACCGACGACCTGCACAGGCGTGTTGCTATCTGTCCAAGTTCCATCGCCGAGCGCACCGTAGTCATTCCATCCCCATGCCCACACTGTGACGTCGGCTCTCAGCGCGACTGTGTGATAACCTCCCGCCGCGATAGCGATATCGGTTACACAGGAACCGGGTTCCCATCCGCTCATGCCTGCGGCGAGTTTTATAACGATGCTGTCGGAATAAAACTCGCGATTCGGGACATCGGCGCCGATATCCCATATTATGTGAAACGAACCGGAGCCGATTGCATAGGGATAATCTCCGGTGAGAGAGATGCAGTCCAATGTTTCGCCGGTTTGAGTGAATGCGGTGAGATATATCTGGAGCGAGTCGGTGTCTGCGCTCCCTTCGATAGCGAATCGGATGTCCCATAGCATGGAGCCGTCGCGCCGCTGACCGGAATTTTCGTTGTCGAGAATCAATGACGATGCGAATAGGGGCGCGCCGATGAGAACGAGGATGATGATGGCGGCGATGCCGATGGTAGGGGCATGGCGCGCCATGCCCATACAAAAGTTCGATGTGAATGCACTCGTTTTCATGGAGATAATGTAATGTTCGAGAATGTGTTTGGCAAGGGAAAAACGGTAATCGGTTATCGGTAATCGGTTATCGGTAATCGGGGGGGGTGAACAACCGCCCACCGCCAACCGCCAACACTCAACTCATTTAAATTCATATCTCACTGCAAAAGAAATATACGATGTCTCAATGTCATCGCGTTTTCTGGCATGCCATTCGGGAGTGTATGTCGCGGTGATATCCGCACGCAGGCTTTGTGCGAACCAGAACGAGACCATTGTGGATATATCGACAAACGCAAAGTTTGAATACAAATCGACCGTGTCCGGCACATCCTTGTAGAATCTATTTCCAATTGAAACATCCGAGAATAACCAGAACTTGCCATAGTTTAAATGATTAGCCGATATTTTAAGCGCAAGTTCCCAAAAACTCTCGCCGATATACTCGATATTCGCTTTTTGCCTTGTAACCTTTGGACCGGCGCCGAATCTCCATTGTCCGAAATCTTTTTCCGTCATTATTTCGCTGTCGAGCCAATTGTATGAGAAATATATATCATCCTCGGTGTTAAAACTGCGTTTCTCAAGTTCAAGCGCCGGTGAAACGAACAGTGGGTCGATAATAAACGATACGCTGTTCCATAGATATATCGCGGAATATGAACCGCGCTCTGTCTCTGATGGGAAATGCCTGCGGTCGTAGGCGAGAATGAACTCACCGAAATGTCCCTGCTCCCATAGTTTCGCCATAGACATATCGAGCTGCCGCCGATCGTAATTTGCATCGGCAGAATCCTGCACGCTGCGGAAAGAATAGCTCCATGAGACCTGACAATCGGCGCTAAACACAGGGAAATCGTATGATAATCTCGAGCGAAGAAGGTCGTAATTATAATAGAAGAATTTTATATCGGAGAATTTTTTGCCCTCGACCCACAATCGTGCCGATAGTTTTTGCTTTTCGAATTTCTGCTGCATACCGAGATTAAAACGATGCTTTGTATAACCGACTATATCGCCATCGGGAGCATACGGAATCCGTCCCTCGATAATCTCGGACAAATCTGTTTTGAAATTTCCGGTTGTGTATTTCGAACTAAGAGCGATAAGCGCCCATGTGCTGTTCTCTCCGATATCTGTCGAGAAATCGCCGGTCAGCTTTTGATTTCCGGAGGTCAATGTGTATCCTCCATCCGCAAGAATTTTTGGTTCGGTCGTAATCGAAATTGTATCCTGTTCGAGTATAGAATAATTCTGCTCGACTATCGAACCGCCCAATCCCACACGAAGAGAAGCGCTTGCAGCAAACAGACAAGCCGTTATACATGAAAGCGGAATTAAAAATGTTATTCTTTTGTAGCGCATATAAAAATTGAAAGTGAGTTCATATCGATAGTCTCGCACCGGAATTCTTTTGCCACTCGAGTTTTGCTTAAGTAGTCATCGGACACAACGGAAAGCGGATAAATGACAATACTCCCCCATCCGTATTTCTCCAGGATTTCGGTATATTCTCCGGGACGAATGCGATTAGGAATCCCCGGGAATTTCATTAATCTGTATAGCCACGCGGGATACCTATAAATGTTTAGCGGGTCTCTCGAACGAATGAATCTTGTATGTGTCATCAAATCGACCTCTGCAACCAAAATCGCACCCGGGCAGGCTGCTTTACTCACATTGCAAATAACTCTGTCGATATCCTCAAAATGCTCGAAAACCGCCTGACTGAGTATTAAATCAAACTGTGAATCGGTCGATTTTGATAAATCGAGTTTGTCATTACATAAATACTTTAATTTTCCGGTTTTTTTATCGAGTTGATTAAGTTCATCATCGAGTTCGGCAATATTTGCTGTTGGGATTTCTTTCTCAATTCTATTAAAAAGATGATTATAAAAATCATGAGGGCAGTTATCGATAAGTGGATTGATATCGAATGCGCTATATGAATCCGCTCCCGAAGCCAACAGAATAAGTCCGGTTCCAAGATTGTCCCCGGGACCGAGTTCTAATATTCTTTTGTCTGTATATGAAAAATTTGCATCTCTGTATGTTTTCAACATCTTCTGCCAATTATTCACAACATGGAAGTTATAATCGATAACCCTGTTATATTCTTCAAACGCATAATGCCTTGGATTTTTGTATCCCCTGATAGAATGCCGGATTTTATTTAATATCAGAATAGCAAGCCCCAGCCACCAGTATAGAAGATTATTTGGTTCGGCTGGTTCTATAGTTTTGGTTTTAGGGAAATCCATCTATTCCTCACTATTTTTTTAAAAATTGCGCCAGAGACCTGTCGTATCCAAGTTTTTCGTAATTTCGATACTCGCCGATTCTGCTTTTAAAAATGTTTTCTTCGAACCAGCTCAAGAACCTAACTTTGAGCTTGTCATGCTTAAATTCTGCTGGGCTCTCTGGAATCCAATCCCAATCTCTCGATTCCATTCTATCTTTCATAACCGCAGGATGTGTTCCGGTATAAACTCGCAGGTTGTTGCGCAATCCGTAATCGAATGGGATATAATCCGGCTCATTGCGATTTTTAGCTTCCCTCGAACCGTGATGAACCGTATCGAGCGCAATCATTTTTTTTCGCATCTTCAATGGACTGCGAACCCAGCCGTAATGAAAAATCTCTGCGGGAATCTGAACGACATTTATTTTCTGTGAATTAAGCCTGAATCCCTGCGCACTTTGCCAGCTTTTTATACCGATGCCGTTGCGAATAACCCGCACTTCACGGCGATACCAGCTGTGTGTCCAGTGATAATGCTTATAATCTCCCCAGAAATGGAGATATGAAAAGAGAAAGCCGTGAACTTTCTCATCATCGAGATATTTCTTACATGCCTCGATGATAACCGTGAGATGCTTTTCATGAACCGCTTCATCCGCTTGAAGATAGAAACACCAATCGCCGGTGCAGGCATCGAGCGCAATGTTTGTCTGGACAGCGTTCGATTTCCCATGAGTATAATCATCGGGATTCCAGATTGTTTCAATAATTTTAATCTTTGGGTCGCCGATTTCTCGAATAGCATCGGTTGTCTCATCTTCCGAATCGCCACATGCGATAACAAATTCATCCACGATAGGCAATGCGGATTTAATAGCTTCGACAATCGGATAATCGAGTATAATGGCATTTTTAACAAATGAGAATCCGGATATTTTCATTACTAACTCTCCCCGTGAGTGGCTTTTCGTTGAAGATAGAAAGCATTAGCATACTTGATTAAAACATAAAAGGCATTTATTGAAGATATAATAAAACCTTCGAGACCATCGAGGAAACCGAACTTGATTATATACATTTTAACAAATGCCCAGAATGAATGAATCACAATCTGCGTCAACGATACTCTTTTCCCCTTGCGACTTATTTGCTCCCCTGCGAGAAAAGCATAACGAATCTGTTTTTCTAGAAAAACATTCAGGCTTGGCGCAGTATAGTGAAGGATATTTGATTTCAAAACACCGCTTCTGCCTTTTATTTTCACGCTTTCGTGAACAAGGTCATCGGAGAATTCAGCGTTCTCACGCTTGAATAGGCGAAGGACATAATCGGGATACCATCCACAATGTCGTATCCATTTGCGGATAAAAAAGCTCTTTCGCGGGAGCCTGAAAGCATTGCATTCTTTCGGGTTATTTACTGCATCGACAATTTCCCCAGCAAGTTCAGCGGTAATCTGTTCATCTGAATCGAGCCAGAGAATCCACTCATTTTCGCAGTGAGATAAACCGATTTTTTTCGCCTCGGAATAGCTCTTATTTACATTAAGACTTATGACTTTAGCGCCGAGTTTGCGAGCAATCTCGACTGTATTGTCGATACTGCCGTTATCCACTAGAATAACTTCATCGGCAAACTCGACAGATCGGATAGCTCTCGCTATTATCCGTTCTTCATTGTGCGCAATTATTAGAATCGATATTTTTTTCATTTCCTGCATTTAATCTCATCCTTTTATTATGTCATTCCCAACTTGATTGGGAATCCATATCTTTCACAATTCCACTGGATTCCAGCTTTCGCTGGAATGACACTTGTATCGAACAAATTATGTCATTTCAAATTTCAGATTGTTCTTTGTTATATTTCAAATAAAAATCGGTATAATTGCAAACAATTTATTGCTTTCATTATTGTCCGCTTTTGAAGAAGAATTCTTTGTCAACCAGATAATACTTTGCTTCGCCCTTAGCCATGACAATTCCATCGGAATCGATTATTTCACCTTTAGTCATAAAAACACTACCGACTTTGCGCAAAAGTTCGCACCTTAAGAGATACTTTTTACCAGATTCAACCGGTTTTTTAAATCTAACCTTAAGCTCCATCGTAAGATAATACTTGTTAAAGCTGAGAAATGCAGTCCAACCCATACCTTCATCTAAGATGGCGCTCACAATGCCTCCATGGACAATACCGGTATATCCGCAGTGTTCCGGTAGAGGATTGTAATCCGCTTCAATTATCTTGCCTTTGCTACGGAATTTCATTTTCAATCCGATATGGTTTTCCTCACCGCAGACAAAACATGTTGGATAGGTCGGAATATCGAGCCATTCGGGCATTTTGCTCCTTTGATAAATAAAACAGGGCGACTTCATCAAAAGAAGCCACCCTATTGCATTTGTCAATAAATAATAGGGAATGAATCAATTAGTTGGTATAGAGTCGCACTCGACACATTCCTGAATTTCATTCCAACACTTCTTATCGCCTTCGGGATATGTAACCGAACCCCAGAGTTCGTCGATATTCCAGTTCATTATCCATGTTCCCGGTCGGTCTCCCCAATTGATTTTGAATGAAGCCTCAGCTTGTTTCTCTTCACGGGAAAATATTATAGTGTCGCCATATCCAGCATGAGACGAGTAGATATTTGCAATCGATAGATAGCCTATCGAATCACCGCTAGTAAGTTCCCATGCAATCCAGAGCGCCGGGTCTTCATTATGATTGGCGTCCTCCTCGTTGAATCTCCACCATCCCCCTGTTGCATCAAAATCGCATCTTCCATAATACCACTGGAAATCATCGAGAGTTTGATTTGTTATACGCATATCCCAGTCAACGCTATCGCCATCGCTAACAAGAGAAGCATAAAGACTGACATTGTTATCCTCGTGCCCCAGAGTCCATCTCCATGTTTTGTCGCCCTCATAAGTGGGCTGTTGAGTGAGTGTGAGAGCAAAGACAATTTTGGGCCATATAAACATAAGTTCCACAAGGACCGCCGATACAATTACGATGGTTGCAGCTGTGGTGAAATCGGGGCATATAGTTGTTGTATCGTATGCGGCTCTTAAAACGTTTGTATCAGCAGTTGTAAAAAGGGTGAAATCAGCGGACTCGAAAAGCCCTGCGGTTGGAATAACAGGTTTTTCAGGCTCCTCTTCCTTACCGCAGCCCACGATAATCAGTGTCAAACCCAGAACAAAAAAGAATGAAGCGATAATCAGAATCCTTTTTTTATTCATCTCAACCTCCAATGTTTAGTTTTTCTTTTTCTCACGGTTGCCAACGATTGTTGAATTACATCATCCAATATCGGGAATTCATTTATTCCCGAGAGCCACCGGATAATTCCCTGCAGCGCAGGAATAATGAATCCCTCGAACCGAAGCTTGCCTTGAACTCTTGAAAGATAAGCATAAGCTGCGGTGGCTTGCAAAAGCCGCTGTAAAGCATGATATGGATATGAATCTATAAGAATTTTCCTTTCAGTCAAGTTAAGAATTGAATTTTCCAGATATGTTTCGATAATCATCTCCCGGATATTAGCGGGAAGACTTAAATAAGGGTCTTCCACAAGTGAGGCAAGGTCGTATGCAGCGAAACCTTTTCTTGCTCCTTGAAAATCAACAATTTTAATGACTTCTCCCATAATAAAAATATTCTGAGATTGGAAATCCCTGTGCATAAGTCCTCGAGGAGAATCGGCGGCGGTTGATGCAATTGTAGAGAATTCATCGAGCAATTCATCGCAGGCGCACTCGGGGAAATTGCAGTAGCCTATCAAGAAATGACGCGCAAAATACTGCGTTTCATAGAGCAAATCAGTGAAATCAAATTCCGATTCCAACTGTCCGGGAATATTGCCTATGGAATGGATTTTAGCAAGAGCTTTGGCGGCACGGAAATGCGGTGTGAAGTCTCCGGTATCTCGAGACCATTTATAAAGCGAGAGACTGCCGATATCCTCCATTATCATTGCGCAAGATTTGTCATCGAGAACATAAACATCCGGGACAGGAATCCCATACCGAAACAGGTTTTGCAGAAATTTTGAATATCTCACAAGCTGTTCAAGATTTTGGTCTATAAGAATTACATAGCTTTTATCATCAACCCATACCCGCGAAAAGATTCTGTTCGAGCCGCCAAAAATCTGTTCCCCGGCAAGAGTGCCGGAGATAAAACGCTCGATAATGTTAAGATAATTCACCATTAGGTATAAATATAAAATATGTGGAAAGTTGTTTCAAGTTTTAAATATCGTTTTCTTCTCATTTTCATTGCGAAAACATATCGAGTGCATTAAAGTATTCTATATTAAATTTCAAAGGAGTCGCCGATGCGATTAATAATCTATGTCATAATTATTGTGAATATTCTTTTCATCCCCGTTCTTGGAGATGACTGCTATGATTCACAGAAAATCTGGCTTGTTATAAGAACCGGTAGCACAGCCGGGCTTTTCGAGACTAAATCCGCATGGGCTCTCGATGGCGGTACACTCGAAGAATTGATAGCAAACAAATCGCGGTGGTTTGCACGAAATAAAGAAGGCTTTCTCATCGATGAAGCTATGCTCGATATTGCAGGTCAGAATGACCTTGCACAGCAGCTTTCTATAGAAAGACAAAAAGCGAGAAGTGGAAGCACTACACGACTTATACTCGGACTCCCATTCGGAATTGGACTTATCGGCGGCAGCGCATATTGGGCGATGAAAGCATGGGATAAAGAAACCCCCTCAACTATCGACCTTGCAGGTTCATTGTGTCTGGGAATTGCCGGTGTCGGCATACTGGTTGGAGTGATATCAAGTTTTAGAAAGCATCACGGAGAACCCGACCCGAATGAACATCAGATTTTGCTCAGTCAAGCTGTCGATGTTGTTGATAGATATAACAACTCACTTAAGCGTAAATGCCAATCGAATAATAGCAATGGAACGCAACAGGGAAAATGATTTATAATTTGTGATTCTATAAAGAAGAATTCACCGCGAGTACGCGAAGAGCGCTTAGAAATAAATTGAGGGAAAACCCTTGCAGGCTTTGCGTTCTCTGCGATATAATGCCTTCAAAGTGTGGGGTGGGGTATCGATAACCGATAAGCGATTACACTTTTCTCTGTGTTATCTGTGGCTGAACTCTCCGTGGAGTGCGGGACACAACCGACAACGAATAATTGATTTTGATGTATTCAAAACTTAATTTGATAAAAGTGGTTTTGGTGCCATCGGGAAAAAGAAAGAGAACATCTGTCCCGAATCGATTGTAAAACCTATAGCTTTTGTTTGCGGGTTATAGGAGATATCCAGGCGGTTGATATTCCCAACTGTCGAGCGGGTCGAGCATATCTGAAGACTCAACCCGATATCGAGTAAAATATCACCATCCTCGGTGCTGAGATACTCCGTTTCAATCTCGGTAAGCCGCCCGATATCGCAGAATAACGCGAATCCCGGGCGGATTGTGCACACTTCGAGTTCAGGATAAACACGAAGTTCGGCGGTGAATTTGAAAAATTCTGCTTCATCAACCGGCGAGACATTGTAAAACGCAGAGAATCCGCGCAAGCCGGTTCTGCCGTCGAGACATAACTGGTTATACTGCCCCACCCATTCGATATTGTAATAATCGAGTCCAAATCCCAGTCTCACGAAGCTTTTCACATTAGCGGGAACGAAAACTTTTGCCCGAAAGTTCGCAAGGGTTTTATCCCAGAATTTCCGATACCCAACACTCGCAGCGAAATAAGTCGAAAATTCGATTGCCGAGGCTGAAAGCTGTGAAATATAAATCTGCTCGAGACCTCTTATTTCTCCGGTGCCGCTACCATTATCGAAAATATTGGATTTAATAGTGCCACCTAATCCGAGAGTCAAATGATATCCGATTGGAATGTCCTCGACGCGATTAAAATTGTTCACATTTTGCATCTGAACAAATTTGCGTGACATATTTGAATATCTAAGAATCATCGGGATGAAAGTGAATTCACTTTGCGGCTCGATAAATTGAAGACTGTATATCGATGGATTAAATCCGAATGGATATTTCAACTCTTTCCATATCAATCCAATGGATACACCGCCATAATGCGTGTCAGCTTTTCGCAGGAATTCTGATGATAATTTGTATTCCTCCAATCCCAGTGTATCGGAAATCTCTCCACCGGATAGATAAAGATATTTGTTGATATTAATACCCTGAAATGAGAAATCGGAAAGGCAATTGTCGTCCGGGTTCTGCGATTCAAAATGCCCTATGCCGGTTTTAATCGACCATTCGTCCCGGTGGCGATTGTAAATGGCTTCCCAGTTTGTTCCGTGAATTGGCAGTCCATAGACAATCGAGCCGAATGTCCACCAGTCTCTTTCGATATAATGACCGTAACCCGCAGTGATGTATGCCCCGAACCCGAAAAAATTTTCCTCCTCGAGGAAAAGCGACCATTCCAATTCACCGAGATAGCTCACTGATGCCGAAGCTTTTGTCGTCCAGAGTTCATTAACTGTGATTTTGTCGAGAGTGGAATCCCGTTTGACAGCTATTTTCGCATCCGACCAGAAACTGTAAGCGCGGAGAATCCTTTCGGCATCGGCAATTTGCAAAGAATCTAGTTTCTCCCCCGACTTAAGAGGATACAACCGCCGAACTGTCCAAGGATAGCTGTTTATATGAAGGAAATTAGCTATCCGGTATGGAATCCCGATGAAATCGGAATCATCTGGAAACGGTTCGAGGATTTCAACCGAATATTTGCTGTCGCTCGATGCGGGCAAATGAGTGGAGTCCTCACCGGATATATTATCCTGTGCGGAAATTATGCCGATGATAAGAAGGCTAACCGCCGATGTCGTCGATAGGTTCAACCGAGAATTCCCCCCCCGTATCAGGAATGAGAATTTTAAGCCTGCCTTCAATTTTATCCAGAATTTCCTGACACCATCCAGCAAGATACTGCGCTCGACCAAAAAGTGCAATCGAATTTTCGAGCGCAATATCGCCCGAATCGAGCGAATCCACAATCGACGCGAGTTCTTTCATCGCGGATTCAAAGGATTCAGGCTCCTTCATCTTTTTCGACGCTCCATTTGATTTCTTGCTTTTGGGAAAATTGGATTTCTTTTCATCTTCAACTTTCTTCCGTTTTTCTTCTCCGAAAAGATTTTGCATATTTGCTCCTTATGTTTTCGATTGTCAAACCCAACACCGTCAGATAAAGCAAACGGGATAATCATCATTCAGATGGATACTACTTCTATAACAATCATCTCTTGCTTTGCTTATTTTAGATAGAAAATCCGCTTCGTGAACAATTCATTGCCGATTGTTACTCGCACCAGATAGATGCCGGAGGAAATTGATTCATCCGGTGTCCAGATTAATGTGCGGGAATTGTTCGTTTCGACTACGCTCAACGAATGGATTATGTCGGATACTGAGCTTAGTCGAAGTGTCCCTCTCAAATCGAATATCTCTATTCGGTTGGCGGTTGATGGTTGTCGGTTGTCGCCGCTCACCGCTAACTGCTCACTGTTAACCGAGATTGCGCAAGAGGAATTAAATGGATTAGGCGCTATTGTGATATCCAACTCCGACACATCCGGCACTGCCTTGCTATCGATACCCAGATACGCATCGAGGTCAACATAATACAATTTGCCACCGAATGTAAACGGACCTGCCGTAACGACCTCGTCGGTGATATATATCTCAGTCTCGCTGATGAAACAAATCGCCTCGATTTGAGTTATTGTCGGGATACTCAGTTCGAGAACATCTCCACTGAAAAAATCTGTGCCGATAAATCCGGTGAACAACCAGAGATTTCGATACGACATCAACGCCACTGTATTGCCGCCGGGGGAAATATCCGCAGCGGTGATTTGCCCATCCAGCGCGAACAGTGTTCCCGTATCGAAACTATCATATAGTTCGGCAATATATGTTCCCGGTGTATCGGGTATCGAATAATGCTTTGTGAATCCAGTGAATGGTTCAGTCTCGTTTTTCGAGAATAAGTGCAAAGAATCGCCAATTATAAAAAAACCTTCACAGTCGAAATTTTTCCGCGAATCGGGTGGTGGAAATTCCGTCTGGTCTGGATATGAAAACTCGATTGTTCCCGCATTCACAGTGTCGGTGACAGTCGAGTCGGGATTGATTATTCGGTATATCTTAAGGTTAGTTCGATTGTTCCCATTATTACCGAAATCACCGATATAGATATTGCCGTCAGCATCCTGCGCCAGGTCTTCCCAATCGGTGTTTGTGGCATCGGCAATCCATACGGTCTCGAACAGGACACCGTCCACATTGAATCCATAAATCGCTATATCGCCGCCGCTGTCGTTATGCGACCAAATCCTATTGGGATTGTTGACTTCTATGCCCGAGGTTTCCTCGAGACAAGATGGAATATCAGCCAGCTCAACAAGAGTAACATCCTGCGCATAGAGCAATGCCACAATCAAAATTGTAAATGTATAAATTGATATTGCTTTCATAGCACTAACTATCGCAAATAAACTATTCGCTTCGTTTCGGTCGAGCCATCTTCCGTTATTGCCCGAACCAGATATATGCCGGAAGATATGGATTCATCGGGAGTCCAGATGAATTCTGTTCTCTGTGTTCGGTTATCGGTAATCGGTCGTTGTTTGTCGCTCTTCGCAAACCGCTCACCGTTACCCGCAACAACATTCCCCTGCAAATCGAATATCTCAATCGTTGTGGGACGGACACGCCCGTTCCTTAAAGTTATCCGGCATGCATCATTAAATGGATTCGGGGAAATGGAAACTATCAATGTTTGCGGCAATACATCTGTTTCATGAACGGAAACGCTATCGCGAATTGTAAATGGAGCATCACTCATATCAGAGACATTGGGAAACTCGATACTTGTAACTTTAACCCAGCAATCGATACTGGTCGCATCCAGAGCGGGCAGGAACCACATATAATGCACGGGATTGGAAGTCGAAGCTGTAATTTCAATCCATGGACCATCTCTTCCCGTGATAGAGTATTCGAGCCTAACCTCGTTTATCAAAGGCTCTCCGCTTTTTGCCCAGCTCACTATTGCCATCCAGTTCTCATCGTAAATCTCGCCACCGTTTGGATTTAACAGCTCGATTGCGCTACCCGCGGCTCGTCGATAGAAAAGCGAATAATTGCCCATAGCTGAAGAATCTCTATTCCCTACTTTGAGATAATATATTCCATCACAATCCGGGAAAAAAAATGCAAAGAAATTTTGCCCAAATGAGCTCGAGTCATATACCTCGATTGGTGAACCGCCGCATTCATCAAAGATTTCCGCATAAGTATCCATTCCGCCCGATGTATATATATTGTAAGAATATCCGGGCTCGGTTGTGAACATGAACCAATCTTCATCTGTGGGGAAATTAATCGATTCGAGTTTTCCCTGAAGTGAATCTGAAATTGTAATAGCAATAGCCGCAGCGCATTCATCGGGAGAATCGGGGCGAGGCGGCGCAGTGATATCGAGAATAGCAAAAGAAATAACATCGTATCCCGCCGGCATGCCCTCGGGTAGAAAATACCAGCCGTCGGATGTGCCGTTCCAACCATAGTTTAGATGAAAATCTCCATTTTCACGATAGCCGTCGCAGATAATTGAGTGTCCACCGCCACCGCCGGTTGTTGAATAAATCGCCAGATGTGCCGGCTTGCCTTCGAACATGTTTTGCCTAAGGTCGGTATAAAACTCCGAGCCAAATTCATCGACATCGCGCGCATCGATATAACTCCATTTATCGCGATACACATCCTCCCAGAACCAGGCGCCCGTTGCGCTCGATGAATACGAAGCATGCACAGAAACACCGCATGCCCACATAATCCCGCCTTTCATTTCATTCTCAGGATGTGGATAGCTCCCACTGTTGTATATTATTGTATCCATCGTGGCTGATGGTGCATCTATCCATATGGATGGCGATGTTCTTTCCGACCAGTAGCTCTCGCCTTCCGTAAATGAAACAGAATTTGGATACTCCCAGAAATTTATAATTTGCGCCATCGAGGTGGGAGTGCATCCCGAAACACATCTTTCGCCCGTCTCGGGGTCGAGCGGGCAGAACATATTATATGGCATGCTTTGACCCCATCTCGTGTCGATATGAGGTCCCCATGTAGTTGTTAATGCAGACTCACAAATGAAACGCTCATCTCCGGTTAGATAGTAATGCCAGAGCCGGTTATTCTCCTCGATGATTTGAGTATCGGTATCGGGAATTAACTCGCTGCACAATCGCATATCCTGTCGAAGTAAATGCAATAGCGCATTATCGGGGCAGTCGAGAAAGCTAAAATCGCTCGAGAATGAATATGCAACAACAGGGCGTATATCGGTATCGGTCGAGACAACAATATAGCCTTTCGGTTTAAGAGCTATAACATGCGCGAGAATTGTTTTAGAATCGGGGCTTTCGAGCGGATTGATTTTGTCGATTGTGTAAATTCTGCTTTCATCCTCTCGAGCAAAAGCGGATGAGTGATGACAGAAATCGCTATTTATCTCAAGATGTGTCTCAACTACTTTCGAGACCATACCGATATCCACGCTTTCAGACATTGCAAAAGCGCTGAAAAGCGAAATCATTGAGATAAAACAGAATTTGAATTTTCGGTATCTTTGCATTTCCAATCACACTCCACGAAGAATAAGTGTCCGTTGACCGTAGTCGGTTGTCAGTTGCGCCCCCCACACCCCGAAGACTTTAGCCACAGAGAACACAGAGTTTTTTCCTATATATTTTTCTCCGCGTTCTCTGCGTGCTTTGCGGTGAATTCTTCTTTTCATCCCAGCATCGTAATTCGTAATTCGTAATTTATCAAATCACAATTCAGTCCGTTGTCGGCTATCGTTATTGCGAAAAGCTATATTTGAGAGAAACATTATAAGTTTCTCCCAGCGATGAGTGATAGCCACCCGATGCCCCAATAGCATATCGGCTGATATTAACCTCGGCGCCTGTGCGAAATGCGCCATCCTCGGTTCCAAGCGCAAATGAAACAATCCCTGCATAAGTGGCGCATACACCGGCGCGCAGGAAACCGAGCTTTTCATCTATTCCGTAATTCCCTTCCGCGGAAAAACCGAGTGTAAGCTTCGACAAAACATCGGTCCGATAAGTTCCACCGATAGAAAGCGATGGCATCCCCGTTTCACGAGTATTATCATCCCAGAAAAGCTGATATGTTGAAATATCATGCGCAATCGTGCCGATTTGAATTTCGCTTGAAAGTTCATACAAAACTCCCGCCGATACTGAAAATCCAATCGCCGAAAGAGCGGGTATCTTTTTGTGCACAACTTTCGCGGAAACACCGATAGCAAGCTTATGCCATCTTTTTGCGACAGCAAGAGCCCCCGAAATAGTATGATGCGTTTTGAATTCTGTAATGATTGGTCTGTTGTCATCCGACAACGGCTCATCGGGATATTGAAGCTGTGTAATCGGGATACCGTCCCCGACATTAAATGAAACAGCCGCTGCATAGCCGATATTTTCACCGGGTAGCGCAATACCGATTTGTGCAATATCGATAAGTCCGCTCCATTGTGTTCCTCCGGTAACCGCAATGGCTATTGCCTCGTTATGATTTATCGATGCCGGATTCGCGAGAGCCGCAAGCCCGTCCCATTCTCCGACAGACCGGATTCCACCCATTCCAGCGGGGAGAGCAAGACCGCTAAGCGCAAATTCATCCGATTGATATGGTTCAGCAAAAAGCAGTGCTGCGGTGAGCATAAGAAGCACCGAAGCTACTTTTGTAGAAAATTTCAATTTCATTTCACTCCAAATGGTATAATTGTTTCTATGAAGTCTTAAATCTTAAAAGGAACGCGCATTGCATTCCTTAAATGACTTCTTTTCGCAATAGAACCATAAAAACTCTCCTATACCATTTAAAATTCTGGTATGAAATATACGACATTACGGATTTAAATTCAAGAATTTAATTGTGGATTCACCGCTAAATTAGATACCTGATAATAGTATTAAAAATCAAAAATCAAATATTAAAATGACAAATTAAAATGCAAAAATGCCCCGTTATCCCCATAGAAAAGCCACAGAGAAAAAACAGAGAATGCATGGGAAACAAAGAACACGGAAGATGAGACGCATAGCACATACACATGACAAACGACTGATAAGAGCATTTTGATTTTTAATATGTCATTTTGCATTTTACACTTTGATACTTGATTTATTTAGGTGCATAGCTTCTTCCATGGATTTCTTCTTCGCCAGATACTCATTTTTTTGATGACCTTAATTTATATAGTTTCTCCGGTGAAGGATATACCGCATTCCCACCGAGGATTTCCTCTATTCTTGCAAGCTGATTATACTTGGCAACTCTCTCGCTTCTGCATGGGGCGCCGGTTTTAAGCTGTCCGGCATTAACTGCAACCGCAAGGTCGGCGATGAAATCATCGCTTGTCTCACCGCTTCGATGAGATATAACCGTGTTCCATCCAGCACGGTGAGTCATCTCGATTGCATCGAGTGTCTCGGTAACCGTTCCAATCTGATTGAGCTTGATAAGAACCGCATTTGCCACTTGCTGTTCGATTCCACGGGCAATAATTTTTGGATTTGTTACAAAAATATCATCACCAACTATTTGAATCTTTTCACCCAGAGCTTCCCTGAGCTTGCTCCAGCCTTCCCAGTCATCCTCGGCAAGACCATCCTCGATAGAGATGATAGGAAAACCGGCTATAATGGAATTGTAGAATTTTATCATGCTCTGACTGCCGCGCATCCTGCTTTCAAAATGGTATTTACCATCCTCATAAAGCTCGCTTGCAGCTACATCGAGAGCGATAAATATATCTTCCCCCGGTTTGTATCCGGCTTTCTCAATTGCATCGACCAGAAGTTTCAATACATCGGTGTGCTTTTTAATGTCCGGGGCAAATCCGCCTTCATCGCCGACACCGGTCGCAAGTTTTTGAGCCTTGAGAAGGTTTTTCAGTGTGTGATATATTTCGGAGCCTGCGCAGTAAGCCTCTGAAAATGTCGGTAATCCCGCCGGGACGAGCATGAATTCTTGAATCTCGATACTGTTGTCGGCATGAGCGCCGCCGTTGACAACATTGAACATCGGCACGGGAATGACCTTTGCATTAACACCGCCAAGATATTGAAACAATGGCAATCCAAGCTCGGATGCGGATGCCCTGGCAACAGCCATGCTAACACCAAGCATTGCATTTGCGCCGAGTTTGCTTTTGTTTTCCGTGCCATCGAGCTCGATAAGCAGTGTATCGATTTCAGTCTGGTCTGTGGATTCGAGGTCGAAAATTTCAGGAGCGATTATTTCATTAACATTTTCAACAGCATTCGACACGCCCTTTCCGCCCCATTTGCCGCTACCATCGCGAAGTTCGAGCGCTTCGCGCTTGCCGGTAGATGCACCCGATGGCACGGCAGCGCGTCCAAAAACTCCCGTTTCAAGTTCGATTTCAACCTCGATTGTGGGGTTTCCGCGCGAATCCAGAATTTGTCTTCCCCAGATACCTATGATTGCTGACATTCTTCCTCCTCATTGAATTGTAGTTCTTTATTGAATTTAATTTCCTGTTCTCCAAATTTATTTCATAAATTCATTAAGTCAAGCTATTTGAATACTCTTATTTTTTTGCCATAGCAGAAACCTATCGAAGATGAAAAATGTAAAAAAAAACTAAAAAAGTATAATAGAGTCTTGTAAATTTTTATTTTTTTTATATATTTAAGGTTTAATGAGGAGGTTTATATATGGCTCTGAAAATTGGCGAAATGCTTCTAAAAGCCAGTAAAATAAACCAAGAAGAATTGGAGCAAGCATTATACGAGCAAAAAGAACATGGCGGTAAACTCGGTGAAGTCCTTTTAAGGCTTGGATATATTAAAGATGAAAATGTAATTAACGGTTTTCTTGCTAAACAGCTAAACATCGGAACAGTTAAGCTTGACGACCTGGAACTCGAACAAGATGTTGTTGCACTTATTCCAGTAGATATAGCTCAAAAATTTAGCATTATCGCTACAATTCGAGTCGGGAAAATCCTTTTCGTTGCCACAAACGACCCCGGCAATGTGTTTGTAATGGATACTCTCAAATTCGTTACGGGTTTTGAAATCCAGCCGGTTATGACCTCGAAGGAATCTATTAGAAAAGCTATCGATAAATACTATGGCACTGCGGAATCTCTTTCGGAAGTTGTTGACGATGTTGTCGATGGTATGGAGATTGTCGAGGGTGAAGAAGAGGATGATATATCTGAAACCGATCTTCAGAAAGCGATTTCGGATAGACCTCTGGTGAAATTGGTGAACTCACTTATTGTCGATGCTATCCGAACCAAAGCTTCCGATATCCATATCGAAATTTACGAGAAACGGTTCAGGGTGCGCTACCGCATAGATGGCGTTTTGCATGAGCTCTCTCAACTTCCTTATGGACTGCGGTTTGCGGTGGTCTCAAGATTAAAAATATTAGCAAAGCTGGATATTTCCGAACGAAGAAAGCCACAGGATGGAAGAATCAAAATCCACACACAGGGCAGAGCTATCGACCTTCGTGTTTCTATCCTGCCATGCATATTTGGCGAAAAAATTGTAATGAGAATATTGGACCCTGAAAGCTTGACACTCGACCTCTCAAAACTGGGATTTCCAAAATCTGCAAAAAAGAAATTCGATAAGTCGATTCACATGCCATTCGGGATGATACTTGTTACAGGACCTACCGGCTCGGGTAAAACGACAACATTGTATTCAGCTCTTTCACAGTTAAATACTCCCGATATAAATATCATGACAGCAGAGAATCCTGTTGAGTATAATCTTAGAGGGATAAATCAGATGCAGATGCAGCCGGAGATTGGCTTGGACTTTGATAGGGCATTGCGTTCATTCCTGCGTCAGGACCCAAACATCATACTGGTGGGTGAGATTCGAGACTTTGAGACCGCTGATATAGCAGTAAAGGCAGCATTGACCGGACATCTCGTTTTCGCAACTTTGCATACAAATGATGCTCCCTCTACAATTACCAGACTTATCGATATGGGAATTTCCCCGTTCCTGGTTGCCAATTCGGTGCAATTAATACTTGCCCAAAGAATTTTACGCAGAATATGCAAAGAATGTAGCGAAGAATATAATCCACCTCCCAATAAGCTGGAGATATTGGGAATTGAACCCGAGGACATTGAAAAGAAGAAATTAAAATTTTACCATGGCGCAGGATGCCCCACATGCAATGATACCGGCTACAAGGGACGAGTTGCTGTTTTTGAAGCTATGGCGATAACTAATGAACTCAGGAAACTCATAGTAGCGGGGGCATCGGCATTGGAAATCGAAGAGGTTGCTTCAACACAAGGAATGAAAACCCTCCGCCAGGAAGCAATCGACAGGATGTTCGACGGAGTTACATCAATCGACCAGGTTATTACTCAAACTGCAGATTAAAAGAGCTTTTTTCATAATGCTTTTCTTTGCAAAATATAGGAGAAGGAGACATTGCAATGGCTATAAAGCTAGGTGAATATTTCATTAAAGCGGGGAAAATAACCCGGGAACAATTGGAGAAAGCGCTCGAACATCAGAAAGAACATGGGGGCAAGATAGGTGAAGTCCTTTTGCACCTCGAGTATATCAAGGATGAAAGCTTAATCAATGAGTTTCTTGCCAAACAACTCAACATCGGAACTATTAAACTCGAGGAATTGGAACTTAATCCAGATATAGTGAATCTCATTCCTGTTGACACAGCACGTAAGTTCGGAGCTATTGCTGCGATTTGTGTGGGTAAGCTGCTTTTCGTTGCAACGAGCGACCCTACTAATGTTTTTGTCCTTGACACGCTAAAATTCATTACCGGATACGAAATCGAGCCTGTAATGGCAACAAAAGAATCCATCGATAAAGCATTAGACAAATACTATGGTTCCGATGTAGAAAGCCTCGATGATTTGGTTGATGAGGTCAGTGAAGATTTGGAGGTTATCGAGGAAGATGAAGGCGATTCGGAAATGGACCTCGAGCAAGCTGTTTTGGACAAACCACTTGTTAGATTGGTGAATTCGATAATTATAGATGCGATAAAACTTAAAGCTTCCGATATTCATATCGAAGCTTATGAAAAGGAACTGAGAGTGCGCTACCGGATAGATGGCATTTTGCGTGTGGCATCTCAGCTTCCATTCGCAATGAAAAATGCAGTAATTTCAAGAATTAAAATTCTCGCGGGGCTTAGTATCTCGGAGCGAAGACTTCCGCAGGATGGACGAATCAAAATCCGCTTGAAAGACCGGACTATTGAAATGCGTGTCTCTGTTATCCCTTGCATATTCGGTGAAAGAGTGATGATGCGGCTTTTAGATCCCGAAACTCTGACCCTCGATGTTACTAAATTGGGATTCCCGAAACGCAGTGTGAAGGTATTTGACAAAGCTATACATCTGCCATTCGGGATGGTTCTGGTTACCGGACCGAGTGGTTCCGGTAAAACTACAACACTGTATTCGGCTATTTCTCTTCTGAATGACCCGGATGTAAATATATCGACCGCTGAAGATCCGGTCGAGTACAATCTCGATGGTGTAAATCAGGTGCAGGTAAATCCTTTGGCAGGTCTAACATTTCCCGCGGCTCTGAAATCATTCCTGCGTCAGGACCCGGATATTATCCTCGTGGGTGAAATTCGTGATGGTGAAACCGCCGACATAGCTGTTAAAGCCGCACTGACCGGACATCTTGTCCTTTCAACACTGCACACAAACGATGCGCCATCCACCATAACCAGATTGGTAAATATGGGATTGCCGCCATTCCTGGCGGCGAGTGCGGTTAAGCTTATTATTTCGCAACGATTATTGCGTAAAATCTGCGTAAATTGCAAAGTTGAATACGAACCCGAAGTTGAACTACTCGAAATGATAGGGCTTAATCCTGATGATATTAAGGAAAAAGGATTAAAATTCTATCATGGCAGTGGATGTCCCGTTTGCGGTAATACAGGATACAAGGGAAGAACAGCGGTTTTTGAGATGATGTCGATGACCAAGGAAATCGAGAAGCTTATAATTGAGGGAGCCACATCACTCGAGATAGAGGAAATAGCGATAAAAACCGGGATGAGAACTCTCCGAAATGAAGCACTCGACAGAATGTTCGAGGGTGTTACAACTATCGAGCAGGTTATCACGGAAACATTGGAATAATCACAGGAAAAGTTGGAGAAATCGATGAAGATACACCTCGCCATTATTGTTAATATAGTATTGCTTATTTATATTTGTTATGCACAATGGTCGGTTACACTGACTACTCATAGCACAAATACCGGCGAATGGTCGGCTGATATCGTGTTTGGAACCGATAGTTTTGGCACAGATTCTTTTGACGATGGCTTGGATATTATTTTTCCCCCACCAATATCCAGAGGTACATATTTCAGAATCTATGATTTTATAGTCGATGGACTTTCACAGGACATTAGGTCGGCATACAGCGATACTTCGATATGGGAACTCGAGTATTACACGACAGAAATGGATTCCTGTTATGTTACATGGAATACATCGGAAATTCCACTTTATGGTGAGTTATCAATCCTTTGCGATATCGACTGGGATAGTCTTGGACTTACGCCGGATGAATTAGATTGGACAATTGCTATGGATATGCATGAATGCGATGAAACACCCATTTTTTTCAGAAATGCATATATTCGGTTCATAAGGTCTGCATCGGTGAAAAAGATTCATATACCGCAAGAAATATTTTTCAAAGCTTCACCGAATCCATTTAATGAGAAATGTGAAATTATAGTATTTATCCAAAATTCAGGTCAGCATATTCGGAAATCGAGACTTGAAATTCTGGATATTCAGGGCAAGCAAGTTGTGGAATTCGATTTGAATCCCGGTATAAATTCATTTATCTGGAATGCTGAAAATGCCCCGTCGGGGATATATTTTGCCACAATAAAAGGACTTCCCGAATCATACACAACCGGATTGTTTCTCGTTCGATAAATAAGTACCATTCGGTTATCGGTCATTTCGTCAGACTCAATGACCGGACATTGTTCCCTGAGTCTGTCGAAAGGAACGATTATCTCAAATACACCACCCTAGTACTCGTCGTTTGTCTGTCTTTTGTCCTCGCTTTCACAAGATAAATTCCCGATGTTATGGATTCATCGGGCGTCCAGATGAATTCTCGATTGGAGGTTGGTGGTTGTCGGTTGTCGTCGCTCACCGCTAACCGCTCATCGCCAACCACCCATACAACATTACCCTTTAAATCAAATATCTCAATCCTTGACACCTGACACCCGTTACCTGACACCTGAAACCTTACAGATGAATTAAACGGATTTGGCGATACGGCAAGTGCGAATTTACCAGCTCGTAGCGGTTTGCTATCATCGATATTGAGCACTACTGATGCATCATCGGGGTAGCCATCGTTATCGCCGTCGATTGTAACGGAATCGAAATTATCGATAAGCGGCAAAGCTGCGGAAATATTATTCGGGACGATATCGCCGCCGAGGTCGGTTCCCCCCGCGATACTTGCGACAAGCGCAATTGTCGCACCGGATAACACTCGACCCTCACCGAGTTCGTAAAGCTGGTCCCAGCTCACAGCGAGTTCGCTTGCGGGATTTGCCGAGGTGAGGTCGGTCTCGCTCCAGAAATCGTCCGTGATTTGCGAAGTTGTAGTATCCGTAAGTATTTTCCAGAAATCGCCTGCCCAGCCGGTATAGCTTCCATACTGGAAATCCGCTTTAAAACCCGATGCAACCGTGAACTCTGCGTTTCTATCCCATGCATCGATTTCTGTAAGGTCTCGTTCTCCGTTAGCACTTCCGAAATCGCTATCGATAAATAGAAGCCAGGAATTATTGAAAGGTGAAACCTCGTGCAATCCGTTTATAGCAAAGTACACATAAGTATCATCCCAGAAAAAGTATAATACGTAGATTTCATTTTGCACACTCCATTCGGAGTCATCGTCCGGGTCGTCGATGAAAAGCGAATACCAGGGCCATTCGCCGGGTTCGATATATCCATCGATTGTTATCGCGAGTTCGCCCATGACAGTGATTTCGACTTCATCAAAGCCGTTGCGAAGTTCCCGGCAGTCGTTTCCTGCGATGTCCTCAACAGCTCCCGGGTTAAGAGCGAGAATCATATTTGTTGGCGAAAGCACCTCGACTGCCGCAACCTTTGCACTCGAAAGCTCGAGCTTTAATACGGGGGAATCATCGGTATTCGTTACCGTGCATGTGCCATCGAGCCAGACATCGACCGCGCCATCGGCGTTTTCATCAAAACCGATTGCGTTTAAATCTGTTTCCGATACATCGAGTGTTTCGGTGAATGTTATCAGGAACATATCCGTGCCTTTGTTATATGAGGCTTTGTATGCATCCGGGGGAAACTTGTCTGTCAGCCCGGCTTGAAGCAAATTAAATGCAAGCACATTTCCCGATACATCGGCGCTCTGGTATCCGGCATAAAGATAAAACCCGAATGTTCCGGTTCCCTGAATTTCATCGCCATTGAGATAAGTCGATTGAAATTCTGCGGAGTGTGTTGCACCGCCTGCTCCCAGAATATAAGCGCCAATCGCATCATTGTTCCGATTGCGGAATCCCGGATAGGCGCCGCTCCCCCAGATTCGCTGTATATCCGGTCCCCAGAGCATACTTACCATATCGGGAGAGAATCCCGTCTTGATATATGTTTGCTTATCGCGGGTGAAATATTCGCATCGAAGAAAGGATTCACCGGTCTTCAATTTAATCCTTTTGCGCACATTGTCATGACGGAGGATTATCTCAGCCGAATCTGTGGATGAATATGCAATTTCCCAATCATAGAGAGCGTGTTCGTAATCGTGTCCGCCGACACCGACATCGGAGAAAGCGGCGATGTGGTTAGCATCGTTGTAGTTGTCTTCCGTACCCTCCCAATATGCGTTGCAGTTACCTACAATAGATGCATTGTTTGCGCCGCTTTTCGCGAAAATCCAGGCAGCGCGTCCACCAATTCCCTCGAACACTGCGCAAACTTTATCGTTGTGGATAATAAGCTCATCGCTGCCGTCGTGGTCCCAATCGTTAAAAAATGCACCTATCCCGGATGGCGTGCCGTCAACCCATCTTGCGCCCTCGGCATAGACATTGGTGTTCTTGATATGTGTCGAGAATTTCATTTCCCAGCCGGAGATTGGTCCGCCCATGCCATCGTGCCAGCCGGTCTCGTAAAGATTTGACATAAGGACATACCAGCCGGTTTCAGCAATATTGTTGCTTGGGGCGGTCATAAGGTTGTTGCGTGCATCAGCCCAGATATATCCGAAATTCCATGGGGTTGAATGATAATCCGATGGTGAGCTATATCCCGCCCAGTCTGTGTACCAGCCATTATCCCCACCGCCGTAACCATCGGTGCCGCCTATCGATGGATGTGTACCATAATCGGGCGTGAGTGTCGTACCGTTGAAATTGGGGTTCGCAACCGCCGATGCGAGCTTCCAGACATGTAGCCATGAATTATTGATATAACATTGGTCGATAAAAAAGTCATAAGTTTCTTTTGCATCCGGCATCGAGGTTGCCCATTCACCCATTTCCGCCGCCATTTCCCAATCGTCGGCATATACGACGATTCGATAATCGCCATCCTCACCTCCGGGTGCGGCAAGGTCGGACAGAACCGCAAGTGCAGATGACCAATCCCCCGCATGAAGCCTGCCGGTAAAATAGTCATCACGGGGAATCAATCGCAATGATGAGCCTGCGAGTGTATGAATTTGGTGATTATTGTATCCACTAAGGTGAACATTATCATCGAGAATAATGGCATCGATATCGTGGTCGGTGAAATCATCGGCGATATAGTCGATAACTCCAGCGTTCGGGTAATCTCCTCCGGGACCATCGAGGAAAACTCTCTCGGGAACCCATGCGACTTCCGCCCAGTAATTGAAATATGTATGAGTCATGTTCCGGTGGATATTCACCGCCCAGTCGTTCATATTGTCCTCGACAAAAGGCATTATATGCTGAGCATAAGCTGAAGTATGAAGGTCAATCCATCCAGCGGCAGCACCGGCATATACCCAATCTATGAACTCCGTGTCGTTCCATGCCGCTCCGCCAATAAGTGTTCCCGAAAGATGTATATTGACCGGTATATCGTGAACATCGTGAGCCTCGAGCACTTCGTCGAAACCGGAGCCGTCCAAATCAGCGCTTCTTCCGCGAAAAACTTCCGTGTAGCAAAGCGCCTGATTGCCATGATGCATAAGCGCGCAATTAGCATTGCCATCGAAAGGCTCACGCGTATCGGCGGTCATTTCATCACAGATAGTTCCCCCTGAAAATGACCGAATATGGAATTTGAGTCCTTGCAGGACATTTTCCGGGAAAGGATTATCGATTTCCAATTCCACCATATCATAGCGATGAGTTACAAGCGCACGTCCCGTGATTTTCTCGCCATTGGAGCAAAATCCGACGATTTCTCCGGAATTATCGATTGTGAGAATGAGTCTGTCATCTCCACCGGTTAAGTGGATTTGAAGTGAAATGTTGTCTTTTATCCATAGGTTTTCGCGTGGTATTTTTGTAATTGTGCGAAGCGATACGAAGCCAATTCTGATGAAGATTTTATCCAGGTAGTGGTCATAGAAAAATGTGAGTAAGTCGGAGGAATAGGGAATCGATTTGTCCCCCGATTCGACCTTGTCGAGTTGGAGAAGGTTTTGTTTTGTCCAATCATCGATTTCACCGCGAATTTGTTGGATTGCAAATACCGATGAAGTCATTATTAAAAAAAATATGGCAAAAATTGTAATTCTTTTCACGAAATCCTCCTGAATGTTTTGATTCGATTCATAACTAATATGTTTCAATTAAATTCAAAGTCAAGATAATCGCGATGTGATGAATTAGATTTTAATTTATTTTGGATACTCATCTCAAATCGATTACATTAATCAAAACAAACTTAGCCTCTGTAGTGAATAAAAAATGAGCAAGCGAAATCGAAAAAAAATCTTTAGACTTACACCGATAATCCTTATCTGGATTGTTTTGCTTTTTATAGGATGGCATGCAATTGTCGAGAATACGGAACCCGGTCTTGCACTCGATGATGGCTATATTCATCTTGTCTATGCAAAGAACCTCCTCGACGGGCATTTCTTTCAGTACAATATCGGTGAATCTTCAACAGGTTCGACAGGTCCGCTATGGGTGGTTCTCATTGCGATATTCGGTCTTATATTCGAGGTAATGAATAGCATCTGGATTGTTTCCGCACTTTCATATCTCGCCGCCGCGCTAGCAGCTTTTTTTCTTACCGATGAAATCTTGCGCTCTCTCGATTTAAAAAAGCCGATTCTACCAATGATTTCTGCGTTACTTGTGCTTATATATGGCAGGTTTTTCTGGCATACTTTCTCTGGAATGGAAACCCAGTTATATTCAGCGGTTATCGCGTTTTCATTATCGCTGTTTCTGCGCGAGGTTCGAAGAAGAACTGGTTTTATCGGGTCGGCAATACTAGCGGCGGTTGCACTGTGGCTTAGGCCGGAGACATTTATGTTCTTTATCATTCTCTCCTTGGGTTGGATATTGATTGAGAGGAGAATCTCTAAGCGACTACTCGTTCCGCTAATTATAATTTCAGTATCTTGCTTACTTTATTTCGGCTACAATTTTGTTATTGCTAGAGATTTTCTACCAAATACATTTTTCAGTAAAACTGCACGGTATGGCGGTTCACGCATTGATTACGCCCAATACATTTTCTTCATGTTCCTGCGTGAAAATCCCCTTATTTTGCTGGCAGTTTTAGTTTTTGCGATATTGGGTTCTTATCAAGCATTTCACGCGAAAAAAGTGTTTTTAATAATCCCTTTGCTGTGGGTTCTGGGACTTCCGGCAGCGAAATTCGCTGTGTCATATCTGGAAATCCATTATGGAAGATATACAATACCGATTGTGCCAGCAATGATGTCTCTGGGAACGATTGCATTTGCATTAATTGCGGGGAATACCAGATGGAGAAAGCTATCATATTTGTGCTTATTGCTTCTAATTCCTCAGCTTATCGATTTCCCCAGCTGGATAAAAACACCTGCAATGTCGATATGGCAAATCCATACAATTCATGGCGAGACATCGAAATTTATTATTGAAACCACAGATGACGATGCACTTATCGCAACTCATGATGTCGGTAGAATCAAATATGATACGAATCGTCGGATATTAGATCTTGCGGGGCTTATTTCCAAAGAAATGACCGAGATGATGTGGGAAAAGCGCGATGTAATAGGACATTCGCAAATTACCTATGATTCTATTGCTGCAAAATTGATAATGAAACATAAGCCCGAACTTGTGGCTGTTACAATGACATGGCTACCGTATATTTCTGCGAATAAAAGCGCTCTTGAAATAATATGGCATTCACCACAGCTTACAAATGCTGTGGAATGTGTCCCTGAATTAGCTGTTTATCGACTTCGAGAAGGATTTGAAAGCGCAATTTTAAACTTCGATAAACACGGTTTCCGTTTCGATAAGCAAATTATCTACAAAAGGTTTATTCCACAAATTAAAGAAGTGCAATCGGATTTAAAAACGATGAACACTCCCGAAAGTGAACGATATATAATTTTTGTTCGACAGTATTTTGAAAGCCAATATCCATATTTCGATAAAGGTTTAATAAATGTAATTACCGATTTGCTGCATTGGGACGAACCTGATGATGCGCTCGAGGTTGCAATACTCGCTGCGTCATTGTATCCCGATAATTCAGCTATCTGGAATACATTGGGTGCATTGTATTCCAATCGGAGGGATTTTGAACATGCTCGAGAAGCTCTTCGCAAAGCCGTGTTAATAGCTCCAGAGGTTTTGCCATACCGCCGGAATTTTGCGATTACACTACTTAATTGTGGGGATACCACTGCCGCCAAAGCCCAACAGGATACAATTGCTAAAATGCAGGATAATTTGTGATTTATGAATGACCACATCCTGTACTGTTGAAAATAGAAAGCTCTATATTAACTGTTGCTTACCTGATAGTTTCAATTATCCCTGCAATTTCTTTCACCACGACCTGAACTGCTTTTGCCACAGGTTGAGATATTGAATCACCCAAATGATTGGATTCCGGGCAGGTTGCAAGTATCAATATTTTTGTATCGGGCAGAGCAAGCTGCATCATCTCAAAATTAGACGGTCCATGTGTGAACATTATCGGCGAGTCGAGTTCTCGAGGTGAAAAAAGCCTTATGGCGCCGGGTCTATTGCCAAATTTAACAGCATCGAGCACAAGAAGTTTTTTGACTTCCATATTCCTGATTTTGCTAAAAAAATTCTCTGGGGCAATACCGCCATCAAGAATTCTCTCGACAGAAGATGCACTATTGATTCTGTCCCTTAGACTCTGAGCAACAACCGAGCCAAAGCCATCATCGCTGCGTAAAGTGTTCCCTATACCGAGTATTGCCCATGAATCTTTGAGAAACTCATCAATCGCTTTGAATATTTCCAGTCGATTGGACATAATGATAAAAAGTTTTAATTATCTTAAAACCAAAGATACGGCATGAGTTTGCCGTATATTGCCAGTTGAATAATCACTCCTGTGATAATAGGAACCGAGAAATTATCATCGATAAAAAATGAGAGAAGCTCGACAAATGATGCAATGAGTGCACCGACTAATTTCCATATCAATGGTATACCGGGAATGAAAAGTCCTGCAATAGATGCCGAAATGCAGAATGCACATGAACCCTCGAGTGTTTTTCGTCTAAAAGTATTATCCGGGTTACAGCGAGCATAAATTGTATGTCTTCCCCACATCTTGCCCACGAAAACCGCAGCAGTATCCCCGATAATAATATAGACCATACCGAGTGCGGCAACTGCCGGATCAAAAAGAAAAAGCGCCAGCGCAGCTCCGATAAGAATATAACTTGAACCGCCAAGACGCTTTATCTCCCATCGGCGATACATCTTCCCCCAAAGAGCATAAATAAATTTTTGGAAACCTTTATTATATATTCGTAGAAAATCGTGAATGAGCGCTATTGACGCAGCGATAGTTATAAGCCATATTGCAATGTCTCGTGAAATCAGAATGAATCCAATAGGAATGACCAGTGCAATAAGATGGGTTCCTTTCCGCATCAATTCTCCGGTATATTTATTCGATTTCATAAATTTCTCCAATGGAATATTTGTCAAATATATCGCAGAAACAGAAATGAACAAACAATGAGTTTTTTTTCTTTTGCTATGGGAAAACTAAAGATAATAATACAGGTACTATGACTCCTCGCCGATACCATACTCTCTCAGCTTGTTGCGAAGTGTATTCCTGTGAATATTCAGTATTTTCGCAGTCTCTGATTGATTGCCATCGCAGTATCTAAAGACATTGAGGATATGCTCCTTTTCGACATCCGTCATCGTTCTTACATCGATTTCTCTTTTCATCGGAATCTCACTTTCAGCAGCGCTTTCATGCTGGGGCAAAAGTTCGATTGTAATAAATTCACTTCGAGAAAGTATCATCGCTCTTTCAATTACATTACGCAGCTCGCGAACATTACCGAACCATGGGTATCGCAGAAGTCTATCGCGGGCATCGTCGGTGAATCCTTTTATCGCTTTTTTATGCTTTCGCGCAAACTGCTTAAGCAAAATTCTCGATAGAACAAGTAAATCTTCGGGACGCTCTCGCAAAGGCGGAATATGAACGCGAATAAGATTTAGCCTATAGAAAAGGTCTTCCCGGAAATCACCTGTTTTGACCATTTCATCGATGCTTCTATTTGTCGCAGACACGATGCGCACATTTGGAGAAACATATTCGCTGCCACCAAGTCTATAAAACTTACCATCCTCGAGGAAACGCAAAAGCTTAGCTTGAAGCAATGCCGGAAAATCGCCGATTTCATCGAGAAATACCGTTCCGCCCGAGGCAAGCTCAAATTTACCGGCTGTTCGTCGTTTCGCACCGGTGAATGCGCCCGGTTCATAACCGAAAAGCTCGCTTTCCAGAAGTGTTTCTGGAATTGCAGCGCAGTTTATCGGAATAAAAGGCTTGGTCTTTCTTGAACTTCCCGAATGTATCATTCTTGCGGCAAGCTCTTTACCGGTGCCGCTTTCGCCGGTTATAAGAACCGGAACATCGGTGGGAGCGACTCTTGCAACGATGTTTACAATCTCTTTCATTTGCGGCGACTCAGCGACAATATCAGCTGGCAATTTCATATCTACCGATTCCATCAGAGCGCGATTCTCACGGATGATTTCCCGCCGTTCACCCAGACGATAGAGAATTGTTTCGAGTTGAGATAACTCGACCGGTTTTTCGAGAAATTCTTCGGCCCCCGCGCGAATACCATCGGCGGCAGAGGAAACCGAGGCATAAGCGGTAAGTATTATAGCGCCGATATCGGGGTCGATAGCGCGAAGCTTTTTCATAAGCTCTATACCGGTTCCATCTGGGAGTTTCAGGTCGAGCACTGCAACATCGAAACCGCGTTTCTGGAAAAGCTTGAGGGCCTCGGCAAAACTTCCTGCGCAGACCGGTTCATATCCGCGCTTTTTTAAAAAACCCGCAAGAAGCTCGCGCTGGGTTTTTTCGTCATCAACTATTAAGACTGTCGGTATTTTCATTTTTTCTTCTTTTATGAAGGTATTTTAAAATCAGTGCCTTATCAAAAAAAACAAATAGATTTTTAAAATTTAAAAAAGATTTGCGATTTTGTACCATTTCTCATATGGAATTCAATAAATCTGGATTCCCGCTTACGCGGGAATGACAATGCACTGCATATGACATATTATATCAGATTTCAATTTGGTGGACACATGCACTATTGTTTTTATAAAATATCAATGTTAATCTGACTTCATTCTTTTTTAACCCATAAAAAAGGGCGTTCAGTTGAACGCCCTTTTATATTTACGATATGATTTTGTCAATTAATAGCGACGACCACCACCTCCACGATTGCTAGATCTTCCTCCTCCTCCTCTGTTGTCCCGATTCTCTGTTCGAGGGCGGGCTTCATTAACATTTAGCGAACGACCCTGTACATCTTTGCCGTTCATTCCTTCAATCGCTGCTCTGGCTTCTTCATCATTGGACATTTCCACGAATCCGAATCCTTTCGACCTGCCGGTGTACCTGTCTGTAATGATAGTAACAGAATCAACCGTTCCAAAGGCTTCAAAAGCCTTTCGCAAATCATCTTCGTAAGCATCGAACGAAATGTTGCCTACATAGATATTCACTGCGTTTCCTCCTTTAATTGTTCATTTTTGCCGTAATCCCACATATTGGGCGATTATCGACACTCCTACAATGCAACAATATATCAATCATTTATACTAATGCAAGGAAAAAATAAATATTTTTAATTTTTTTTTAATAGTAAAAAATCTTTTATATTTTAATCAGGATATTTCACCAATCTACGACCCGAGTCTTATAAAATTCAAACTAAAGAGAACACATAGTTTTGAAAGATTTTCATAATTCTGCTGTTTCTGCATTGAGTTCCTCTATAGCAATACAGGGCTGGAATTAGACCATAAATCCCAGATTCTATACTCTAGTCATTCCATTTCCCCTTTGTTGCCCATCTCATCGAAATAAAATAAGGCAGAAGTATAACACTTTGAACAGCCATTCCGGCGGAAATACTCCACCAGATACCATCGGAACCGATATATCCTGTCAAAATAAACGCAAGCGGCAATTGGATAAAATACAATCCCGCAAATCTTGCCCAGAATGATGCCATCGTATGTCCGGCGCCATTCACAGCCCTGAGAATTATAGAACCTACAGCAAATATAGGATACGATAAAGTTACAATCCTCAAATACTTAACGCCGTATAATATTACATCCGGTTTCGCTGAGAATAATCCAATTATATCAGGGGCAAGAAAATAATAAATCAAAGCAATTGGAATCACAAGGCATTCGTAATACTTAGTAGTCATCCATGTACTTTGTTTAGCTCTTTGCACATTTCCCGCCCCAAGATTCTGCCCTACAATTGTAGCAACTGCATTACCGAGAGCGAAACCCGGCAAAAGCGCCATCATATTGAGTCTAATCCCAATCGTATATGCCGCTGTTGCGGCAACACCAAATCCGGTTGCCAATCGCATCATAATGAATCCCATGATATTTGCCAGAAAAGTTTGCCCGCCGCCCGGAATACCGATTTTAAGAAATCTTGTCATTGTCGCTTTTGTAGTGCGGAAATTTGACAGATGAAGTTTGAAAGCATTTACACCGCGAGTGAGAAGAATTAATCCAATCGATGCGCCTAAAAAACGGGATAGAACAGTCGCAAAAGCTGCGCCTTCGATTCCCCATTTTGGGAACGGGCCAATACCGAAAATGAACATTGGGTCGAGCACAATATTCATCGCAACTGCGAAAACAGTAATAATCATCGGTGTTCTAGCATCACCGGCGCCCTGAAATATCGAGTTCGAGATAAACACCATCACCATCGAGAAACTTCCCCACATCATGATGAGCAGATAGCTTGTAGCGGCATCGAGAAGTTCACCTTCGGCTCCCATTAAACCAAGTATAATCCTTGCGAACAGCGTTCCAAAAAGGGCAAGCCCGCCTGAAACGATAATGCCAAACACAATGGAACCGACTGCAGCACGATGAGCCGCTTGAAAATCACCCGCTCCTATGTATCGGGAGACCATAGCTCTCGTTGCGGTTGCAATGCCCACAAGAAGCGTGATTGTCGCCATATTAACCACACCTGCCATTCCAACTGCGGCAACTGCAATCGAGCCGAGTTTCCCCACAAAATACATATCGGTGAGACCAAAAATATTGTGCGCAATATTGCCAACAGCCATGGGAACGGCAAGCGAAAGAACAGCTTTTCGCAAATCCCCGTGAACGATTTTATCTCGAAGTGAGCTGTTTGTATTCATCTTATATGGAAAACCTTTCTTGTTCCGATTTCGGGAATCTCTATGAAAAATAGACCCGACGATGCTTTCGATGCGTCCCATCTGACATTTCCACTGCCGTATAGTTCGTCAATAATCCTTCCAGATATATCACGGATAACAACTTTTCTTGAATCTCCGTTATTCCATGAAATATCAAGATGTTCGTTAAAAGGGGATGGTGTTGTCGTGAATGCAACAGCTTTTTGAGGCACATTCTGTTTTTGAATATCCATTAAATCAAATATATCCCATCGCGCTTGCATATTTCCCGATGCTCCCGAAATCCATGCCATAAGCAGTCTTCCATCCGGCAGTATAATGCCATCGGGATTAAAATCGATTCCGTTGCAATATGTAAGTCGAGTATTTATCCAATTGTCTCCTAAACGCGATGCCGCGCTTATCTCGATATTGCTCAAAGAATGCTGCGCTGAGAAAATAACCACCGGTTCTCCCGTTTCATCTATTATCGCCTGTGGTTGAAGGATTTTACAAGAGCCAAAGATTTCTTCCGGCGCTGCCCAGCGTTCGTCATCGTAAAAACTGCCATACAGTTTACCATCGACACCGCGGAAGAATAACCAGATAACACCATCACCGGAAACTATCGCAGTGGGCATCGAACCATCGAAAAGAACTTCAGGTTCACTTGCAACATCATCAACAATCCTTGCAGCACAGATTTTCGCACAATCGTGCTGCAGTTCTGTCCAGAATATATGATAGATTTCAGAATAATCGACAACAGCACAGGGATACATTTTCTTGTGCGGATTAACCGAAATATCCACCTCATATTCCGGCTCCAGATTATAACCTTCATTGTCGATGAAAGACATATATAATCCACAAACCGGTTCCGGTGAGGATGGTTCCCAATGTGTATATGCCACAGCAACTCCACTGTCGGTATTCAAAACGAACGGATGAGAATGATAGCCTTCGCCTCTTTCAAGAAATGCATATAATTCATATTCATCGATAAGACCTATAATGAGTGCATCCCCTTCTCCAATTAAAACAGGGAAATCGATGTCTCGCGACGCTACTATTTCACCCGTTCCAAGAATCCAATTGTAGCAGTCGCTTCCCACAATCATCGTAGTGCCATCGAATGTAAACTCCATGAGATTCCAATATACATTGCCTCCATGCATGACATAAACAAAAACATCTCCGTCTTCGGATGTCAAGAATTGAACATCCGCCGCTGTACCATCATGTGTAAGCGGACTCCCATCCGGTGAATAATGCACCGTATCTACCGAAACAACTCCTCTGCTCTCGTAAATCAATCTCAATGTTGGATCTCCGATAACCGCCAGCCCGAAATGCCATTCCCTGTTCCAGTCGCCGTATTCGGATAAAATATCTCTCATATTCTCGCCGACTGCCTTTGTCTGCAAGTCCTGCAAAAATGTCGGCAGAGCATACATCATATACAAACTACCCGTCTTTGTGCTTCCCACAGACCATAATGCCCGTTCCCCCATAAAAACATAAGTTGTTGCAAGGTCATCCTGCTCGACAAACCTTGCTCCCGAGCAGGCAAAAAGATGATAGAAATTGGCATTCGGCGGAATAAGACCGAGGTCGTTGTTAAATGTGAGTGTGTTCGTCATCCAGTGGCGCCAGGGTGATGAATGACACATGATACTCACAAATTCATAAGGCTGGTTTCTGATTCTATTTAAATAATCCGGCGCATCAAAAAGGAGAGTATCCCTCATTATATCGGCATATTCAAACTCATCGAAATCCTCATGGAACCATGGATGCCAGTCCTTGTATTCATACGAAAGCGCCGCCGCCCATACCGGCATTTCACCCGTTCGATAGCTGTGGTTCTTGTCAAAATAATTTTTCATAAGCTCTATATTGTCGCCATAAGTTAGACGCGAGGCATCGATTCTGCCAAGCCAGATATCAGCTTCGGATTGGTAATACTCATCGTGGTCGTCAAGTATGCCATCGAAACCATCATCGACCCATATCCCATCGAGGTCCATCAGATAGTATTCGCATGGGAAAACTTCGATAACAGGATATCCTTCGTCCCATTCTTCCACGATTCGGAACCATTTTACCGGAAGATTACCGACGAGAATCACACCGACCAATTCAGGATAAAGTGAAGTGAGATAAGCTTTCAAGTCATCGGCGGTTCCCGAACTCATTGTATCGATACGAACAGAATAACCTTCGGACTCGAGGTCGTCGGCAAATCTTATGATTTCGCTTTCGAGATGCACATAGATGGCGGTTTGAACAACTATACTTACAAGATTTTCATCGCACTTTTGTTGGATTAAATTTCCAAGCCTTGTTGGAAACCCGGGAATAGCAAATCTTGCTTTGTATTCCCCGGGGGTAATCGGCTGACCGCAGACAGGGTCGAGCCAGCGAGTAACGGGAATTTTATCCGCACCCAAAAGGAGCGTGCAAAAAGCTATTGTTGCAAAGAGTATTTTTTTCACCAAATCCTCCAGAAATCGTTTATCGTTGCCCAATCCCGCGCAGCACGAAGAATTTAACCATAGAGAACACAGAGATAGCAAAATTAACAGGCAAAGCGTTTCGCTTTGCGCAATCTCGTTCGAAACTGTCGAGCTATAAGTTATCGGTCATCGGTTAGCGGTGCTCAATTTCACACCATTAAGACAACACCATATTTAAATATGGTGTTGGTTCCAATATATTATATCTCCGCGTTCTCAGTGTTCTCGCTGGTTTCTCTTCATTCTAAATTCTGCATTCTGGATTTCCTATTTCTTTATCATCTCTTCAATTTCGATTACAACTCTTCTGTTGATACTTCTTCCTTCAGGTAGTGAGTTATCGCCCAGCACATGTTTCTCAAACACCCCGTTGCGATAGCGTTCGATTGTATAAGGATTATTATCTCGCTCACCGACAGCCTCGAGCTTGACTTTATTAACGACCAGCCATTGGTCGAGTTCATGTTCGGTGGCAAAACCAAGAATGAATCTGAAAAGATAGCGCAATATCCTGAGTTCTTTCTCTGCTCTAAGCCGCGAGAGATTAAGATTGTATGAAGATTTTCCAATAATATCGGTATGGCCTGTTAGCCGAACCACCAGTGAGTTATCCGGGATTTGAGCCTTCTCGATAATGCTGCGCGCAAACACTTCGAGCCTGCTTTCGAGGTATCTCGATTCGCTTGTAGCTTCATCGAAAGAGAACTGAACCACCATCGACGATTCCAGCCGATGCTCCCACTCCTCGACAGTAACCCATATCGGCTCTGAAAGAACTCGATACACCTGCCCAATCTGGTCGGTTACAATAAGAACGATTCGATATCGTCCGCGTGGGTCGATAAGGTTGCCGTTATCATCCCGCCAATCCCATACGACCTGTGAAGGCGGTGGACCATCCCCTTTTACAAGTTTCTTTATCGTAACATCCGATTCCTCATTTAGTATCGAAACATCATATTTCCTCACATTCTCAGGACGATTGATCGCAATCCTGATAAGATTACTGTGAAAATCCTGTGGAATCTTGAATTCTTTAGCTGCTTCAGCTTGCTCGATAGGTTTGAAAATGATTTTCTCAGCGGAAAGCCATATTTTAATCCTTATTTTCCGGCTTTCAATATCGCCAAGCGCGATAGGTATTCTATCCAGCGGACAAAATATTTGAAGTCTTGGTCTAAGATAGTCTCTTACAACATCCAGCACACTCAGTACTTCGATTGGATCCTGTTTGTGCGCATAATAACCCTCGAGAAGAATTATTGCGCTATGGTCGGAGCATAAAACACCCGCCATTCTCTCGGTGATAGTATCGATAATGGATTTATGCATATCCGGTATCTCCACCGAGCCGGCACCGAGTTCAAATTCATATACAAGATAGGGAATATCGGCAAAATGTGCAATCATCTCTACGCGGCGGTTCTCATCCTGTATCATTTTTTTTTCATCGGAACTGATTGTCTCGCTTGTTATTGGAATACGAGGCTTTCTATAATCATATTCTGAAGTATCCCTTATCCCCACCGATGAAAACGGAACACCAAATCGAACAAGCTTATCCCGCATAGATTCGGCACGGCTTAAAACAAGAGATGAATTATTGCTATCACTCTCCTCGTCGATGAATGATTTGAGTTCAATCACAACATCGGGATTTAATTGAAGCCTTTCTGCAATCACCGCGAGAGTGGAATCGAACCTATTCGGAACTTCAGCGGAAAGTGAATCGAAAAAGACCACCGGTATAATGGGTTCGTCCTCACGGATATATGTTAGTGTTGGAATAGCAAGAACCTGAAGAAGAGGAGTAATCGATACTGTGAGGTCGCCAAATACAATTATCTCGTGTATATACCTGTTGTCATCTTCGTATGCTTCCTCAATTTTTCCCAGAATTCCCGGGAAATTCGAACCGCTGTCATCGACTGTAAATATGAATTCAAATGAACCCGGATGAGGTGGAATCCAAATAAATTGCGCAATGAATTCTTCATCGGATTTAAGTTCCGGAACTCTCATTACACCTACGGGAATTGTGTCATCGAACGATAGTGTAAAAAGCGAAATATTTGTCGAATCGGATTTAACCTCTGAATCATTTATCACTGCAACACTCACATATGCAGTATCCTGTGCCCATATATCGGGAAGTTCCCCGGGTTCGAGAATGAAATTCGGCTTTGGTTTTGCTTTTCTCTTTGGGGGAGGAATAATAAAATCGATTCCTATCCGATGTGATGTTATCACCGCCGATGCCACATCTCTCGATGTCGTGTGATATGCGGCATCATATTTCACCCATGCTCGTTCGCAAACAATCGGCGCTATCATATTGAATCGGATATTGTCCTTAAGATAACCGAGTGCAAAATTCCATCCTCTATATTCCCAACTTATTCCGAGTGATGGTAGGATTCTTTCTGTCAGCCCACTATAAGTGGCGCCTGCCCACGGCACAAAACCCTTTCCAATATCGACGCGAAACAAACCGTCTATCGATAGAGGCTCCGCTTCACCCGATTGCTCGAGAATTGAAAGATTCGGCTGCAATATATTCTCCGCCCATGCACTTATCCCGAAATCCCCATAATAAGTATAAATACCGGCATCGCAGAATGGTGAAACCTTCGAGCTTGCAGCTTGAAATACCGGGTCGAGAAAATCAAAATCATGAAAGTTCGATGTATTATAACCTATTCGAGCCACTCCGGGTCCAACCCATAACTTCGACTTCAGACTTCCTAACCATAAATCCGGTGAGAGATAATACATATTGGCGCGTTGTGTCGAGACAATCCGGTCTCCTTCATATTCAAGTGAAAGCCCGAATGAACCGAATCCGAAGTTCCTGGTGAAACAACTCAAATCACCGGCATACAATTGGTCATCGACACCCAGCATTAGTTTTGCGAACCTTGCAGAAATTAGATAGCCAAAAGCGCCGTGTTTCACAGGCTCCTGAGGATAACTATGAATATTATCGTTAGCACCGGGAAGAACGCTAACAAGTGCAAACACAAGAATATATATATTCAGAATTCTCATTTATAATGCTTGATTATCTCATATTCCAGCGCGACTCTGCGGTTGACAAACCTTCCTTCGGGATATTCGTTGTCGCCCATCAGAATGTCTCTGAAATATCCTCTATCCCAAACTCTTATCTTATATGGCTTCGAGTATCCAAAACCTTTAACATCGATTGAAACATTATGCTCGGCAAGCCAAATATCCAACTCGGTATCACCTTTTATCCTGAGAAGAGAAATTAACATTCGTCTCAGATTTCTCGATTCCCGTTTTGCTCTATTAAGACTCAAGCGCTGGTTCACCTCGGGTGTTCCGATAATATCCGTGTGTCCACCCACAATCACCTTAAACACAGTTTTCCGTTGCACCGCTTTTTCAATAAAGTCCGAAGCAATACGCTCCATACGACCCTCGAGATATGGTGACTGCGGAAAAGTCCCGCCGAATGTGAAATTAACAAGAATAAGCTCTTGCCGCTTCTCCTCACGAGTAACCTTTATTTTTACCGGCTCGGATTTAACATCTAGTATCTGCCCGACATTATCCTTGATATACATCCGGGCGAAATACTCCTTATTCGGTTCGGGTGGTTCGCCCTCATTGCCATGCCAATCCCACGGTATAGCCGCTGGTGGGAATCCATGACCGGCGGCAAGATATTTGAACTCATCCAGGAATTCATCCACAATCGCGATATAGTATGAATCTACACCGGCATCGCATGTTATCTCACCCAGCTTGACCTCGTTTCTTTCTCTCGCCGCCACCTGGAAACCTTGAGCGGCTCTCGCAGAACCCTTTGGACGATAGGCAACGGCATCGCCGCTCATCACGATTGCGACCATATCCGCTGTGTCCGGTGCCGAGGCAAAAACCATCATTTTATTCACTGTCTGACGCGAAACCAATTGTCCTGCATAATTTCTGACATTTACACCTCTGTCGAAAGCGCGCTCCCAGTCAGCGCCATCTTCCTCGGTGCTCATGCCATGGAAAAGTATAATAATATCACGGTTATTATCGAGAAGTTCTTTTGTCAATCTCATTGAACTCTCTACCTCGATTTTACCTTCGGGTGGTATCTCAATCTCCCCCACTCGATAATTCACACAGCAGATAAGTATGCTGTCGGGAAAGTCCAATATTTGTGAGCCAATCTCGGTTCTTCTGTTTTCCGCAGCAACTTTATCCTCATAATAACCCGCTCGATTTCTGTTCCTTTTACCCGCACGAGGTTGAGTAAAATCATAATCCGATGGGTCGATATTTAGTAATTGCTTTTCAGCAACTCCAAGGTTTTTCAGGTAAATCTTGACCTGTCTGGCTCGCGCCTGAGCAAGAAGTTCCTTGTGAATAGACAAATTGCTTTCGGTTGGACCATCGATATAGCCCTTTATGTTAAAACCGATATTAGGATTTCGCTTGAGTCTGTCGGCATAAATTTGCATGGTCTCAAAAAAGCGCTCGGGAACAAGTGTATCCCCCTGCGCAAAGAAAACGAACGGCGCAAGTGGGACCTCCTCGCGGATATAATTGATTTCCGAAAGCTTTAACATGCTCTTCAGGAATGAAGGGTCCTTATCCATACTGGGCGGATTAAATACAGGCACTTTGAAACCGGCGCGGTTGTTTTGTGGATTTAAATCCGGATGTACGCCTTCTCTATCGCCTTCCTTTTCCGCAATGTCATCGACAGAAACATACACCATATAAAAGCCCTTTACCGGCGGTATCCATGTAAATTCCAATTCAAGCGACTGGTCCATCTCGAGCCCGTCGATTTTGCGCTTCTCGATAAATCCATAAACGCTGTCCTCGGTGTAGTAATAGACCTTTACATAGAACCTTTTTGCTGCATCCTCGCCGATATTGGCAATTACCGCCCTGATAATTCCCAGCGAATCCGGACGGAATATATCCGGCTGGTTGGTAAAGCTATCGGGATACACCACAAGGTCTATCTGTTTTGCCGGCGGAACCGGGAATCCATAAACGACCGCGAATCGATGGTGAATATTCGATGTTACCTCGCCACCGGGGATAGTCAGTGCATAGTCGAAACCGATATTGTGCTTTGTGCGAGTTCGGAATCCCAACCCGAAATGCATGCTGCCATTACTGCCCTCGCCGATTTTCATCTCATAGCCGGTGCGTAGAAATAGCTTCTTCTCGAAAACTCTACCCTCGATACCCAGTCCGAGTTTCATCGGGTCCTGAAGCGTGGCTGAACGAATCGGCACATCGAGGTCGAGACCGCCGACAAGGAAGTCCTGATACTCATACGAGAATCCCGCGCGCACCCGTCGCGGTAATGCCCCCGCGGTAACACCCTCGATTGAGATATTCGGCTCGTTTATATCGGAAACCTTTAGCCCGAATGTCGCCTCACGGAGCCTCGCGAATGCGGAGAAATCGCCCCCGAATGCGAGCTTGTCCGTGCCCGGGATGAAAAGCGGGTCGTTTGGATTATCCCCATGCTCCTCATCGTAGAGAGCATTATCCAGATTGTATCCCACCCGGTAAAGGTCGCCGGTGAGACCGATTCCCAAAAAGCCTTCGTCCTCGCCGAAAACCATGAGCTTCCTCGCATAAGAAAGCGAGAGCTTCATCCCCGAATAGATGTCGTGGAAGAAATACGAACCGGCGAGCGCGTAAGTGTTTTTCTTGAGCGGATGAGGCGCAAAAAAGAAGTTCCCTTCGGAAATCGAGCCTACATCGAGACCCGAGAAGAATTTCGTGTATGAACTGTAGAGGTGCATTCTGTTAAGCTGGAACAATCCCGCCGGATTGTTGACCGCCCCGTAGGCATCATCGGCGAACGCGACAGATACATCGCCCATACCCGAACTTCGCACACTCTTGAGTTGAATGCCGCTTTGACAAAAAACCAAAGTTGTTATGACAAATATTAAAGCAAATGCTTTACGCATGGCTCTCCCCTTCTATTTATATGTGTTTATTATTTTCAGGTTTCAGGTTTCAGGTTTCAGGTTTCAGGGGTCAGGTTTCAGGTTTCAGGTTTCAGGGGTCAGGTTTCAGGTTTCAGGTTTCAGGTGTTCGTTATCCCTGCACCCCGTCAATTTTCAATTTTCAATTTGCAATTAGTTGTCCGTTGTTCGTTGTCGGTTGTCCGTTCGAACCCTCGACCCCTTTTATTTCTCCGTGTTCTCTTTGACTTCTTTCTTCGAGTTCATATCGATTAAATCGCAAGATTATGCAAAGACTAAAACTTCGCTCTCGGATTTCGGTTCAGGAATAGGCTGGTTCTCTGTTTGCAAACCTTCAAGATGAAATTCGATATCCAAAAAGATATTTTCCTCGGCTTCCAGTTTGGTTCTGCCCGTCGCTATACATCCTGGCAGGTCTGGAGCATAAGCGCTATATCCGGTGTCTGTCTTTTCAAACAAAATAAGGAATCTTTTCATGCTGTTACCTCTCTATTTGGGCTTGTTTCAATATACTCGCCAGAGTTCCCGGCGCAACATCATCAGATTGTTTATGGCAAGCAATAGTAACCAATCCCGTTTTCCAGGGATGCTTGTATTGCAGATGACTGCCCTTTTGTCTGTAAATAACGACTTTTTTTTCAACAATCACGACTTTATTTTGGTCAATTACGACTTTCATTGCGCCAATTACAACTTTGTTTTCATCCGTAACTACTTTATTTTGGTCAATTACTACTTTTATTAGGACACTTACGACTTTATTTTGGTCAATTACGACTTTTATTAGGACACTTACGACTTTATTTTGGTCAATTACGACTTTATTTTGGACACTTACGACTTTATTTTGGACACTTACGACTTTATTTTGGACACTTACGACTTTTTTTTGGACACTTACGACTTTATTTTTCAAAATACTTGACTTTTTTGCGTCTTAAATTAAATTCTTTTTGGTTTTAATTCATTGATTTATATTAAGTTACAGTAATTTGGGCGCTTTTATCATTTCTGAACCAGTGATGAAACATGCTCACCCCCTAATTTGCCTCGCTACGCTCTGCAAATTTGTCCCCCTTGTCAAGGGGGACAGACCGAATGCGCAGCATGAGGTCAGGGGGTCATCATGCAAAATCATATCATCATTCGTATCACCGGTTCAGAAACTTATCTCAAATAAAATACCCGTTTCGTTTCAGTCAAGCCATCTTTTGTTGTTGCGCGGATTAGATATATTCCGCTGATATTGATTGAGCGCGCGTCCAGATGAACTCCCTCATACGTCGCTGCGAGCCACCCTCTCCCTCATCGAGGGAGAAGGAACACCGCTTTCTTAATCCTTAATTGGTGCGGTGCGGGGCAACTCTCAACTCTCAACTCTGAATTCTCCTCATCTTGCAATCACGACCGTTCCTTTGCACAGAGTCCGTCCATCGGACTCGACTATATATATATATGCACCCGATGGGACATCTCTTCCGCGAGTATCTTTTGCATTCCATGTTACGATACTTTCGCCCTGAATTTTCCGTGCGAGTGCGCCGTCTAATGTAAAAATATTAACTTCTATCGACCCTTGTGAATAGACGGCGAAAGTAACGAAATCGTTGAACCCGTCGCCATTGGGTGTGAATGTTCGCGGACTAACGGAACATCCCTCTTTGACCGGGATAAACCAAACACAGTATTTATCTATGACATTAGGGATACCGAATCCTGTATTGATATCCGCTGCGAGAATACACACATCGACCGTTTCGAGCGAGGCGAGATGAATGCCAGCGCGTTCGAGATTTAATTCCGCGGTCAAGCCGTCGAATGTTACCGCATAATTGTCGTATGGTATAAACAGGTCTTCGATTTGGAACACGATAGAATTCGGGTCCACACCGACACCGGCATCGGTAAGCTCTATCGATACAATATTCGGCATATCGTTGATGACGCCTGTCGGATAAGCGGCGCCGCACACGGGTGGGGAGAAATCGCAGAAAAACTTCCCTTGTTCCTCCACTGACAGTGCGAGTTCATCGACAATAGTCAGCGCAAAATTGACCGTGTCGCCATCGAACCAGTCTTCATCGGGGATAAAGCTTAACACATCCTCCGCAAGCGAGATATTTGGCGAATCGAAACCGAAAGCCTGTCCGTTGATATCGAGTGTTGCCAGCGCGAAATCGATAGGATTCTCGCCTGTAACGCGGAACGCAAGCTTTTGGCGCTTATCGTGAGTGAACACATTATAGTCGGGTTCGAGCAGGACAACCGATGGTCCCGCTCCGGGCACAATGAATTCCCAGCATAACCTCGATGTTCGCGGCTCGCATATATCCGGCATATCGTAAGCCGTTATGCATACCTCGACATCGCCGTTCAGAGCCTGCGGGAGAAACATGATTAGCGAATCGCTCGACCGGTTCTCCGGGTTCGGGATAAGCGTCGAACCGTTAAGCTCGAACACAATCCCATCCCAATCGACACCTGTGTAATCGTCGCTCAGTATAGCGATAACCGGACTTCCCGCTGCGACCGCCTCGCCGGGCGATGGCTCGAGGGGCATAATCGATGGCGGGTACGCATCGAACAGGATTGGCACAAAGACCGTATCGTCGAGTGCAAGTCCATGGTCGGCATCGGCAAAATCGCATACGGATAGTGTGTTCACACCTGTGCTCATGAATTCCGCAGGGATTCTGACTAGCAAAGAATCTCCGGCATGGTCGCTCGGGATAACATGAGCGCCGGCAATAGCTCGAACCGAAGAGAAATCGATATCGAAATTGGAATGGAACACGATTTTCACATCGACAGTCTCGCAAGCCGATACACCCATCGGCTCGATTATTTCCCACCAGAAATCGGGACGGAAAACGCGGTATGTCCACGATGTATCGAACTCGTTTGGGCATCCGTAGGCATCGTCGGTCAGATACAGCGCTACATCGATATCGTTGATAAATGAAATCTCCGCCGTGTTCGGGTCGAAGACCAGCGTGTCCGCGAAATGCTCGAGCGCATCATCGGAAATCGTGAACAGGTCGCCATCGACAAGAAACGATATGCTGTTCCACAAAATTCCCGCCGGATAATCTGAGAGCGCTATTTTCCATACTTCGAGCGGGAGCGCAAGCTCGGAATCGGGGAGCGGACAAATGCTTTGAATCCCGGGCGCTGTGCGGTCACTCTTGAATACAAATGCCGCAAGAGATGTGAACCCTAACATATCGACACCGGAGAGTGTAACCATAACGGAATCGGCGCTCTCGCAATCGATTTCAAAGCTGACTGTGTCGTCGAGCCAAATGAATCTTGGAGCATCTGCGGGATACACAACGCCGCTGAGCGATATTCGCGAATCGGCTCTGTTTAATTCATCGGGGTCGAACCATAGTATTTTGACCGATTGCGTAGCGCATCCGAGATAGACATCGCCGGGTGGCGCGATAAGCGCCGATGCCGGTCCGCTCTGCTGGACATAGTAATCGACACATGTATCCATCGCATTCGGGTCACATTCATCGACATCGTCGATAACATGAGCGCACACCGTTAGCGATTCACCATCGAGCGCGGAAAGCCAGAACGCAGCGGGCACGAATAGGTTCTCGCCATCGAATCCCATACCGGCGCCGAGATACATCGTATCGCCATCGCAAATTATGTAGCTTCCATCGGCGGAAATCCCGCTGATGTCATCGACACATTGGAATCCGACAGTCTCGGAACCTGTTAGCATTCCTATCGGGAAAACCGACAGCAGCTCCGGCGGGTCTCTATCGATTGTGATATAAACGACCGCTCCGACAGAAATCTCGTTGCCCCATGTATCCGATATGCCGCCGACCAGAAGCGATAAATCTCCGCTATGGACACCCTCGAACGGTAATCTGAAAATCAGTGTATCCCCGAAAAGATTCAAATGCGGTGATGACAAATTATATCTAATACCTTCGAACTCGACCCATGCGGATTCCGCAACAACGCCCTCTTCATCGAATATCACCAAAACAATATCGACCGTATCGCACGCAGTAATACCGAGCGGGTCGATAACCTCGATAGTCGGCGGTGTGCATGGAACAATTTCGCTGAATGCGAGCGAATCGATATAGTTTGCGCCGCAGGTCGAACTCATATCGCCCGCGAAAATCCATACCGAAAGCTCGGAACAGCCATCGAACAATAACGAGGTTTCACTTAGAACAAGTATCAGGACAGAGTCCGTATATGAAAGCCCCGGTGAACCGGAATAAATAACTGTAGTGTCCTCCATATACGCAACACGAACACCGACTGTGGATTCATCCACACCGGAGATTTCATCTACAAGATAGAAGAGAAGTTCATCGCCCGGCGTCCGAAGGAACATTGTTCCCATGCCGGGATAAAACTGCGGCGGCGTTCTATCGACATAGAAACCTACACCAATTTCATCCTCGCGACCGAGTATATCGCCGGCTTGAAATATTATGATATGCTCTCCCTCAGAAAGAGCGGAAACAAAAGTAATAACAGTATCGTCATATTCACCGAATGGTGTCGGCGAGCCATCGACAAGCATTTCCGAATACTCGGTCGAGAAACCCGCCGGGCAATCGAAATGGACAATAACAGTCTCCTCATCGCATGACGAATATACTCCGGGTGAAGGCTTAACAAACTCCGCAGATGGCGCCGCGGGATAAACCACCTCGATGTAGTTCACGAACGGTTCAGCCTCGCAGCCAAATGTATCGCTTATCTGCTGGACAATCAGTGTGTGGCTCCCCTCGGTCAGGTCTTCGAGATGCATGGATAAAATCGGATTTGCCCATGTGAATGAAACCTCTGCACCATCGAGCAGAACGCTGGATGAAGTCATATTGATAACGCTTTCATCGACAATTCTGAAAGCGATTGTAACCGAATCCGATGTAACCGGGGAAGGAATGGGTTCTTCGAGGTAAATCTCCGGGGGCAAACCATCCGAAGCAATTATCTCGATAGTCCGTTCCATACCCGTTGTCGTATATCCGGGAGCTGAAAGCTCGATAGCGAGACTTCCGATTTCGGATATTGCAGTCGGTGCTACAGCTACACGCCACGATGCCGTTCCGATTGCGCCTTCGGGCAAATCGGTCGGCTCGATGGATTGAAGAATATCATCGAGAAGATTTATAAACGACGGGGTTGAAATTGAAGCGAGCGCCCCGCTCATGTGCTCCTCCGGTGAGATGAGAAGAGTTATCACAAATGTGTCCGGCTCAAAACCTGTACATTCCGAGGGATTTATCAATTCGGGAAATGTAAGTGAAAGCGAAATTTCACCGAGAGTTCTATCTGCAATGCCCAGTCCGCAATATGTTACAATCGTTCTAGATTCACCAGGCGGCAGTATAAAGGGATTCCATCGCAAAAGCACCGCGCTGTCGCTGTATAGACCGCCCACAAATGAATACTCCCATCCGATATTGTAGTAATTCCAGAAATCGCCGTAGATGAGCACATCCGGCGGAGTTGCGCTCCATCCTGTAAGCAGTCCCTGCCCGACAAGCATATCCGGCGGTTGAAACGGACTTTCCTCATAAGCCTGCCAGAATGACGGCACTTCGCCCAAAAATTCCTGCTCTGATTCAAAATATCCAAGCGGTGTCGCAATCGGCGCACAGTCATTCAGTCCAATCATAGTATCGAGAAAGAGAAGCAGTCCGACAACATGCGCAGCGCAATCGGTGTTCTCGATTCGATATTCAATCCTGATTTGCGGGTCGGAACCGGTGTATGTCGGAACGAGAACCTGCGTGAATTCTACACCGGCAACATTCCATGAGCAAATAATCGAATCGCCAACTCGATGCGGATTATCTGTGAGTGGCGCCGGTAAGGGATGGCTGACAAGCGTGTCATCGTAATTACCGAGAACTGTGCCGTCAACATAGAAATGCGTGTGGGAAGTCTGTGCTGTGTATGGATAGCCGAACAGAATAGGTCTTCCGCCGGCGGTTCCGATTGTGAAAATCCCGGAACTCTCGGTCATCACACCGACACTGTCGTTCTGGCTTCGCGTTATAGCTTTCGCTCCCGATGTTCCGTAGAGCGCAAGTTTCCGGTCGGAGCCGGTCTGCCCGAAGGCAATACCGCTAACGCACAAAATAACTATGACAAATTCAATATATGTTTTCAAAATTCTTTTTTCCATACTCCTCCAGTCCCATTTGCTTTTCCGCTCCTGTCAATTTCCATGTTTAATGCTTATGGTTATCATATCTTTTATTTTCTAATTTTATTTCCGCCTTAATACGCCAATAAATTCCTCTTTGGTTAATCCCGCCTGTCTTATTATCTCGAGCAGCGTGCCTTTATCTATTTCTTTATGGTCAGGGACAACGACTGCTATCTTGCCCTCCGCAGCTTTCTTAACCAGAATGACATGGCTGCCTTTTCGCCTTCTAACTTTGAATCCCTCTTTCGACAATACATTAATAACCTTACGCGCCGACAGCATAGGCAATTTCATTTTCTTCCACTCCAATGCGTGTAACAATAATATCTTCCGCGCTAATCCCTTCAGGAACTCCCATTTCTTCAATGTAAAGTTCACACGCCTCCGTCAAATTCTTTATTGCCTCCTCAATAGAATAACCCTGGCTAACGACATCGATTTCGGGACATAGCGCAATATATTGTTTGTCGCCTTTTTTTATCACAGCAGTGAAACCGAGCATAAGTTCTCTCCTAGTTTTACTTTTATTTGTCCCATTTACTTCTCCTTATTTATCTAGCTGTAGAGACAGGTTTAAACCTGTCTATGCAATTTACAAACTACCTTGCAAGCACGAAACTCCCGGTGCAAATTATCTCGTTTTCAACCTCGATAACATAGAGATACACACCCGGTCGGCATTCGCCGCCCTCGGTATCTTTTCCATCCCACGAATAAGTATGCCCCTCGCCAACACTTATCTTATTCAATTCGGTTCCCTGCATATCATATATATATACATTCGCATCCCGGAAAACCATCTTTGGATAGTCGATAAAGACGCTGTCGTTGACGCCATCGGTATTTGGTGTGAATGGATTCGGGTGTGCGCGGCATTCAAATTCGGCAACAATAAACTTGATATATGTATAATCATCCACAAGATGGTTCGGGTCGCAGGATTGCGTATAGTCGCAGGCATCGGAGATTTCTACCCAGACCGAATCCTCATTCTCGATAATACTCGGCAGAACCCCCAGACGCGGAATAACGATTTTTAGCTCACCTGTCGCGGCAAAATATTCTATCCCGGCTTCACCATAGGAGAATGTGTATTCATAATCGTAAGCGGAAGGATATTCGCCATGGTCGAGGTGTTTGCCTCTTATTATAATTTCAATGCAGTCGGGGTTGAGACCGGCAACACTATCGATAATCGCTATCGTTATCGTATCGAATTCACCGATATACAGGTTCGTGTCGAGGCTGTCGTTATACCACACAACCGGAGGTTCCCAATCGATAATAAAAGAGTAATCGAGTGTATCCTGCATAGCATTTCCATATACATCGGTAATGCCCCAGACAAGAACATTTACGGTATCGCCATGTTCCCAGCAATCCACTATGTCATTTGAGAATGTAACAATAGTAGAATCGGAACCGGGAGCACCCATTGCGCCGCTAAATGTAATGCGAGTGTCGGTGAACGGTATTGTGGTCCCGCTTATATCGATATAGCCGGAATCGAGAATGATACCATCCCAATCTTTCATTTCCAGAATAAGCAATTGGACACCGCAGGTGCACGAGTAATACCAGTATTCCTGCGGGTCGATTGCATATATATCGGGATTGCTAATATCGTGGAAATAACAGCTATCACATGCCGAGCAGGCTTGAGTTCTGTCATCCGGGTTTTCAAAATCGAAATCGTCGTCATAAGCACAGACCATATAATACAGCCATATTCCCGCTGGAATATAACTCGGGAATGCACCGGTTATGCTTGTTGCGATGCCGGTCGAGGATTCATATTCCATCAGGGCAATTCCCCAATAACTAGTAGTATCGGGGCAACTCCCGGTATCATAAACCGCGAATATTCCCTGTCCTTCCATACCTGAAAGGTCATCGTAAATACCGGAAGTATCATAAAGTGAGCAAGACAACGCAAAGTGTATGGCATCTTCATCGCCGGGATGAAAACATGCCGTATCAAGGAAGAATATCTCGGGACCGAGGGAGTCGTCATCATCAACATAGAAGCACCATGAGATAATTGTGTCGTTTGTCGGGCAATACATTATTTCGTTAGTATCGCGAGCATGGATATGAATGCAGTAGTTATGGAACTCCCGCCACAAACTGTCGCCGTAACCGGTTTCAAAATGCAGCATCGAATCGCCGGGAACATACCATAGAGCCGGTGAAGAAGTGAAAATATCATACGAGAAGCCATCGGTTACATCCTCGATTGTAATCCAGATAGAATCTGAATTCAATGCGCTAATTTCATCCCACACTTTTACCGAACACGATTCTGTCCAGTTCCAGATAGTATCGCCATCCGGCGGATGGAAATTATCCGCAATCGGCTTGGATAAATCGACTGTGAATATCCATGTATAAACCATGCCGACATTGAACAGCGAATCGGTCGCGTTCTCGACTGTAACTGTTACCGTCTCGCCATCAGCCCATGATGAAACCGGTGAGACAACAATCGAATCGCAAATAGTATCCGCAACGACAATGTATTCTACCGATGCCCAATTGCCGGGATGAGCGGTATCAAATGTATCGGTTACTGTGCCGTGCTCGATTATCACCCTGAGTAGGTCGAATATAAGCCCCTGGCTGTCGCAAACGGTAAAAACTAAATCCTGTATATCGCAAGTTGTAACAATATCCGGCATCGGTTCGAGTATATGGACTTCGGGTCCACCCATCGGCAGCGAGAACTCGAAACATGTATCCGTACTCCAGTTGGCATCGCAAATACACGGAGCATCGGCTATCGAATCGAGACAGAACACGACAGTATCACCGCCCATAAAATAGAGACCGTCGAGAATAAGTGTATCGTTAAGTCCCCAGAATAGTTCGGTGCTATCTATGTGGAATGTGTATGTTGGAACACCGAGAACACTGACTGAAACTACAGGTGATAAGGTATCTATTGGACTTATATCGGACAAAGCCCACCAGATTCTCGGACCCGGTATAGGAGACTCGACAAGAGGACCGGCACTAATAACCACCGGACCGGAGCGGTCTATTATGAACATATATTCCCGCGCTTCGCTTGTGGCTGCGCCTAGTGTATCCTCGACATTCTCGATACGAACATAGAATGTATCGCCATCGGCAAAGCTCGTATCCGGTGCAAAGATAAGCGTATCGACCGAATACAAAATCCAGCCGGTAGCATCATCCAGAACTATAGGTGCTCCTGAACCTATCCTGAATTCTATCAACGCATTTTCGTGCCTGAGTTCATCCATAGAGATGCACCACCATGCGATAAAGAAATCAGCGCTGGAATCGGGGCAGGAGATTGTGCATGAATCATGGGCGGGATATTCAAGATTAGTAATCGGTCCAGCACCTTCTTCAATATGAATATCCCAGCAAATCGTATCGAGATTCGAGAAACCACAACCGGTGGTATCGCCGACTGTGAGACATATTTCAAACGAATCATCAGACTCGAAATTATACAGCGGATAGAATGTTAGTGTGGAATCTACATCGTTCCAGATGAGCGTGTCGATATCTGTGGTGTCGCCATCGACATAATAGGTGAAGCCATCCACAACCAATACAAATGAATCCGGGGCGGGATAGTTTAGTGTATCCCATACTCGCCATACAATCGGGAAAGCACCGCGCGGAAGGTCGGCAGGTGGTA
>Ga0272442_10000758_pt1 | contig 50560 bp, 34 predicted proteins | sample SSMForm2O_FD_200262 | JGI IMG/M metagenome (GOLD analysis project Ga0272442, IMG submission 200262) | Marine sediment archaeal communities from Little Sippewissett salt marsh, Falmouth, MA, United States - SSM-Form-2O | ecosystem: Environmental > Aquatic > Marine > Wetlands > Sediment ... | reverse complement strand
TGATTGAAAAACAAGTAGTCAGGATTTTCGGGAAAGAGAGGGTGTGTCCGGATTCCGGACACGGCTACCTCCGTCCCTGGGTTTTGGGGTTTGGTTTTGGTTTCCTCGAAGACCGGGGCGGGGAGGCCGAAGAGGTCGCGGTGGCAGCGGTTGATGCGGGCGGCCAGGTCTTCGTCGCTCATGGTGGCCAGGATGGGGGCTACCAGGCGCGGGAGGGCGTAGCGCCATTCCCAGGCGGATTCCACCTCGAAGAGCCTGCCTATCAAGAATACCCGGGCCATGCCGTGGGTGCCGCGGTGGCCCTCGCGGCTCTCCAGGCTGTCGAGCATCAGGGCCAGGCGCATTCGGGCGTAGGCCGGGTTGTAACTGAGCTCGCCCAGGAAGGCCCCCACTTCGGCGGCAACTCCCCGGACGGCATCTCCGGTGTACTCGCGCATCCAAGCCCACAGGGCGGTGGGCGGCTCGGGGTCCAGGCCCAGCCACTTGTGGTGCAGCTCGTGGCGGGTCAGCCCCTCGACCACGAAACGGCCCACCGGCCCCTCCACCCCCTCCTCCAGCGCTTCCAGAGTCTCCGCCACCGCCAGGACGCCCTGGGCGGCCGCGTCCCCGACGGCGTCGTCGCGCTCGACCACTTCCAGCATCCTCCGGTTGACGAAGACTTCAACGCGGTTGAGCAGCATGGTTACGTAGGGGTCCTCCTCGTCGGCGGCTCCCACGTAGTACTCGATCACGTTCAACCGGTCGGCCCGCTGCAGGTGCAGAACCGGAAAGGTTTCGCCTCCCCCCTTTACCCGGTAACTGCGGCAACCGGTAACCCGGTAATTCAGCGTGTAGAAGAGATCCCCGCCGCCGGGGCGCCTGCGGGCGCGCACCCGCGCGCGAACGAAATAGGGCACACCATTCTCCTGCAGCAGATGATTCAGCCGGTCGCGGGCCTTCCAGATGGAATGCAGCCGCTTGCGGCCCCGCGAGCCGTACTCCAACAGATCGATCACCTCCGCGCGGATGCCCGGGCAGAACTCCTCGGCCGCATCCAGGGAACGCTCCAGCTCAGCGAACGAAAGCAGGTCCCGAATCCCGCCTCCCGAGTGGGAAAGATCGCTGATGACCGCGGGTATAATCTCCTCGAACAACTCCCGGCCCCGGGGGTCTTCTCCCGCGCAGGCCCGGATGGTCGCCATCGGCGTGCGGTGAAGCGCCAGCAGAGTGAGGGCAGAGATCAGCAACACGATCCCGGCGGCGATGACCGGGATCCACTGACCGCGCATCCACCCCGGCCATTTTCCCGGCAGCTCTTCATCCGATCTTTTTTCCTCCTTCCAGCGCTCGAAAAGAAACGACATCACCTGGGAAAGCTCCGCCTCGCCGGCCCCGGCCTGGGCGGCGGCCGAACGCCACATTGCAAGGCGCCGGCGGACAAACAGCCGCACCAGGGGATTCAGCTGCCGGAGATCATCCGACAGCGACGCGGCCAACATGCGGTCGGTGAAGGTCAGCTGCCCGAAGGACCAAGGGACCTCGTACCACGTGCCCCGGATCAGGACGGGCAGCGCCAGCCCGATGCCGGCCAGCACGGTGATGATCAACGCCGCCGCCCGCAGGTGCAGCAGGGTGGCGGCGGGAAGCACCGCGAAGTTGCGCAACCCCACCAGGACGCACAACAACGGCAGAAAAGTCAGCAGCAGGGCGAAAAGCATGCCGCCGTGCTCCGGCGCCCGCTTGAAAACCCGCACCACCGATCCCAGGGCGAAGAACAGCGGGCCCAGCGACAGCACGTGGCCGGCCATCAGCGCCACGCCGGAGGCGTCGTCCAGGTGCCGACTCAGTTCGACGATGCCGGTCACCAGCGAGAATATCGGCACGCTCCCCCGGTAGGGCAGCATGTAGAATAACAGCATCAACAGGATGCCCAGAGCGGTGAGCAGCCGGGCCAGCCACCAGGGATCGGCGAGCGCCGGGCGCCCCTCGGGCGCCTGCAGAAATCCCTTGCCTCCCAGGCGAATTCCGGCCGCCAGTAAACCGGTGCCCAGGATCAATAGCCAGAAGTCCCGGGCGAACAGCGGCGGCAGGCCATCGGCCAGATGATCGTAGACGCCCAGCGGATGGGGAGCCAGAGTCGACCACCAGCCCACCAGCCAGCCGGCTCCCAGGGCGGCCAGGATGACCAGGGCCGCGGCTACCTTGCTCCAGTCCACCCGGGCCAGCAGAAAAAACAGCACCCCGCCCAGCAAAGGCACCAGCAGGGCCAATCCGTCGGTCCAGCCCCCGTCCAGAAACCCCTCCCAGGGCCAGACCGGCTGGCTGCCGTAGAAGTCGAAAAGCACCAGGGCGGTGAAGAAGAGGAGCCAGGAAAACAGACGCAGATAGGTCTTCAAGGCCTCCTGTTCGCGATCCACGACACGCCTCCGCAGGTTGACAGAATACCCCTTGAACCGACATTTCACAATCCGAAACCCTCCGTGATATGGTGGCCCCATGAAGCGCACCCGCAGAGCCAGCGACATCGACTCCAGGTGGAAGATCCCCGGGCGCCGCTCCCTGGCCTGGTCCACGTCGCTGTTAGTCGATCTGGGCGAGGAACTGCGGCGGGCCCGGCAGCTCGAGGCTATTCTCCAGGCGGTCACCCGGGTCTCGGTCCGGTTGACCCGCTCGCTCCAGGGCACCCTGCGCCTGCTCGACGACAGCGGAACCCGCCTGTTGACCAGCGCCCGGACGGGGCCCTCGGTCCATCGCCGGGGCGCTTCGCCCTTCCGGCTGGGGGAAGGATTCATCGGCTGGGTGGTGGTGCACCACCAGCCGGCGTTCACCAACCATCCGGCCTCCGACCCGCGCTTCGTGGCCCGCGACAGCCAGGTATGGACCCCTTCGGCGGTCATGGCGGTACCGTTGTTCTCCGGCCAAAGCTGCATCGGGGTGCTCAGCGTGTCGAGGAAAAACCAGAAGCCCTACCGGAAGCTGGACCTGGACCTCCTGCACCTGGTGGCCGACTTGTCCGTGCCCCACCTGGAAATCGCCCGGCTGAAGCGCCTCAACGAGAGCGATCACCTGACCCTGCTGCACAACCGCCGCCACCTCGAGGACCGGCTGCCCGGCGAGATCCAACGGGCGCGGCGATCCGGGCGGCCGCTGGTGGTGGCGATGATCGACATCGACCACTTCAAGAGGGTGAACGACACCCACGGCCATGACGTAGGCGACGAAGTGCTTTACGAAGTCGCCGAAAGGCTCCGGCGGGTCAGCCGTAGCTCGGACGTGGTCAGCCGCTGGGGCGGCGAGGAGTTTTTGTGCATCTTCCCCGACACCAACATGCGCCAGGGACGCATGGTAGCCGAGCGGGTTCGCCGGGCCGTCGCCGACGACCCCTTTTCGACATCCGCCGGCTTGTTGCACTTGAGCGTCAGCCTGGGGCTCTGCCGGCTGGCCACCGGAGACGACGCCCACTCGCTGGTGCACCGGGCCGATCAGGCCCTGTACTCGGCCAAACGCCAGGGACGCAACCGGGTAATCGCGGCGAAAAGTAAAAGAAAAAAGAAGTAGGCCTGAAGCCCTTTCGTTGACAGGTTTCACCCTGCGTGATACTGAAACAAACGAGGGATAGTGAAAGGTGGAATACAGTTTTCACGACGAATCCCACCGGGTTCTGGTGGCCGACGACGAAAAGGTGATCCGTGAAATCCTCAGTGATTTCCTCACCATGGAGGGGTATGTCGTACGCACCGTAGAGGACGGCCAGGCGGCGCTGGACGAACTGGAGCAACGCTCCTACAACCTGGTAATCACCGACCTCAAGATGCCCCGTATGGGCGGCATCGAGCTGCTGGAAGAGATCAACCGCCGGGGTCTGGGCGTATTGACGGTGATTATGACCGGCTTCGGAACGGTGGAGACCGCCATCGACGCCATGAAGAAGGGCGCCTACGACTACATCCTCAAGCCCTTCAAAGTGGAAGAGGTCATCCACATCGTCCAGCGCGGGCTGGAGAAACAAAGGCTCCAGCAGGAAAACCTGCAACTGCGCGAGGCCATTTCCATCTACACCATGTCGGAGGCGCTGACCAAGAGCCTCTCTCTGGACCACGTGCTGGAGATCATCGTATCAACCACCCTGAAGGAATCCGGCGCCGACGTCGCCGCCCTGCTGCTGGTCAACGAGCCCAACGGGCAGTTCGAGGTCCGGCTGCGCCGCAGCAAGGACACCTCCCGGTATGATCAGGAGGTCGAGGAGCTTAACCTGGTGGAGATCCTCGAGCACTACCGGGAAGACCGGCCGGTGCTCTACCACGGGGCCCGGGCTGGCCGTTTCTTCCTCAAGCCGGCTCCCGGAAACCAGCTGGTGTCCTTCATCAGCGTGCCCTTGAAAATCCGCCTGGAAATTATCGGCATGCTTAACGCCTATTCCTACTCCCGGGGCAACAAGTTTTCCGAGGGCCGGCGCAAGATGCTGAGCATCCTGGCCGATCGGGCCTCCTCGGCCATCGACAACGCCCGCTTGTTTGAGAACCTGCAGAACACCCTGCAGCAAACCATCGAGGGCTTCGCCCGAGCGGTGGAGGCCAACGACACCTACACCCGCGGCCATTCCGACCGGGTCATGCTCTACTCCCGGCTGATTGCCGAGGGCCTGGGCCTGGACAAGGACCACACCGAGCGCATCTGCACCGCCGCGCTGATGCACGACATCGGCAAGATCGGCATCCCCCTCGACGCATTGAACAAGCCCCAGAAGCTCACCAAGGAAGAGTACGAGATCTTCAAGGAGCATCCCGACAAGGGCCGGCGTATCCTCGAACCCATCGAGTTCCTCAAGGACATCGTGCCGGCGGTCTACCACCACCACGAACAGTACGACGGGACCGGCTACCCCCTGGGGCTCAAGGGCGAGGAAATCCCGTTGGAGGCCCGGATCCTGGCAGTGGCGGACACCTACGACGCCATGACCTCCGACCGCGCCTACCGCAGCGCGCTGTCACACGAGATCGCGGTGGCGGAACTGAAGCGCTGCGCGGCCACCCAGTTCGATCCCCGCATCGTGGCCATCTTCATCATCGAGATGGAGAAGTACCGCAAGGCCAAGCAGGAAGAAGAAGAAAACGAGAAGCCCCAGGCCGAGGGCAACGGCGATCAACCCGGGGCCTGACCGTGGAAGATCTTCCCGCAACCTTCGGCCGGTATGAGCTGATCGAGCTGCTGGCGACGGGAGGAATGGCCCACATCTTCCGGGCCCGCCTGAGCTCCGCCGAAGGCGCCGCCAAGGAGCTGGTGATCAAGCGGGTGCTGCCCCACCTGGTCCAGAACCGGGACTTCATCGAGATGTTCATCGACGAGGCCCGCATCTCCATGCCGCTCAATCACGGCAACATCATCCAGGTGTACGAATTCGGGCAGGAGGGCCATAACTACTTCCTGGCCATGGAATACCTGCGCGGCCGCAACCTGGAAACCGTCCTGTCGCGGGTGGATGAGAAGGGCGAGCGGATGCCCATTGCGGTGGCGCTGTTCATCGCCTCGGAAGTCGCCAAGGGCCTGGACTACGCCCACCGCTTCCGCGATCCCCACGACCGGCCCACCGGCATCATCCATCGCGACGTAAGCCCCCAGAACATCCTGGTGGGCTTCCACGGAGAGGTGAAGCTGACCGACTTCGGAATCGCCAAGGCCAAGAGCCGCATCCGCCAGACCGGCCAGGGCATCATCCGCGGCAAGGCCTGTTACCTATCCCCCGAGCAGGCCGAATGCACCGAACTGGACGGACGCTCGGACCTGTTCAGCCTGGCCACGGTGACCTATGAAATGCTCACGGGCGTGCGGGTGTTCGAGGGCGACACCGAAGTAGCCACCTTGCAGAAGGTGCGCCAGTCCGGGGTCCAGCCGCCCGCGCAGCTGCGCCCCGACTTGCCCAGGACGGCAAACGACGCGGTGCTGAAGGCCCTCTCCCGCAACCGCGACGATCGTTTCGAAACCACCGGGGCGTTCCAGGTGGTCCTCTCCCGGGCGCTTCACGACCTCGATCCCGAATTCACCTCGGCGGCGGTGGCCGACTGGATGCGCAAGCTGTTCTCCGACGACATCACCCGGGAGATCACCGCCCGCACCACCAAGGAGCGTATGCTGGAGAGGTTGAAGCAGGAAAACCGGGATCTGGACACCGGAAAGCTGACCACCGGCGAGATCCTGCAGATGGGGACGCTTTCGATCAAATCCGACCAGGTCCCCGGCAAGCCGCCGTCCGGCGGCAGGCGCTGGCTGCTGGTCTCGCTGCTGGTGGTACTTGTCGCGGGAGCGGGCATCGGCGCCTGGGCCGGCTGGCCGTATATCGAGCAATGGCTGGACGACGACCCGGTCGGTACCGGCGACGCCGGCATGCCTGATGAGGAACCCGTCAGCGAGGACGCCGGTGTCGCAGTTGCCGACGTCACCGAGGCCAAGCCACCGGCGGCGGACAGGCCACCCAAGATCCTGTACGGGTACGTGAATCTGGGTTCCACGCCATGGGCCTACGTGGAGATCGACGGGAAGCGATTAGAGGGGGAAACTCCGCTTTTGAATGTGCGGGTGCGCGCCGGCAAGCACCGGTTGCGTTTTTTCAATCCAGAACTTAAACTTGAAAAAACGAAGATTGTGACGGTTCGTCCCGACGAGACCGTGCCGGTCATCGTCATGTTGAACCAACCCTGAGGAGCATGCCTATGAGATTGTCAAACAAGCTGCTGATACCCATGGCGATGCTCTGTTTCCTCCTTCCGGCCTGCTCGAAGGACACCGGTGTGCCCGACGCGGGCAACCCGGACGCGGACGGCGGGACCGACCTGGATCCCTGTGAGCTGGCCATTCCCGAGTGGGAAGAGATCTGGAGGATAACAACCGAAACCAGCGGGCTGGAGGGGCGCACCCCGGACATAAATCTGATCGACGTCTGGGGCGTGGGCCCGGACGACATCTACGTAGTGGGCTTCGCCAGCACCATTCTGCACTATGACGGCACCGAGTGGACCCCGATGGAAGTCACCGTGGAAACCAACCTGGAAGGCGTGTGGGGCTACGTTCTCTATGACGCCACCACCGGAGATGAAACCCGCCGGGACGTCTTCGCCGTGGGCAGCGGGGGTGCCATCCTCCGGCTGGTGGGCGAAGCCTGGATCCCCGTGGACGTCATAAACGATCCCGACCCGGCCAATCCCGATCCCCAGCCGGTGACCGACACCTTCCACGACGTATGGGGCATCCCCGCCCCCGGGCCGAACCCCGATCAACATCCCACGGTGATCGCCGTGGGCGGGAAGGGCCTGATCGCCCAGTACGACGGCACCACCAACCAGTTTCTGGAGATGCGCCAGCGGGTGGAGTTCACCGACCACTTGGGCAACGTGCGGGTCAACTACGAGCGCTGGACCCCCGAGCGCCTGGGCGGCGTTTTCGGCGCCGCGGCCAACGACTTCGTCGCCGTGGGCAACAACGGCGCCATCCTCGAGTTCGACGGCACCTCCTGGAACCGCAACGTGATCACCGGCTTCATAACCCACCTCAACGGCGCCTGGGGCCGCGGCGGCTGGCAGATCTTCGCCGTGGGCAACGAGGGCACCATCATGCAGCGTTCCGGCGGCGCCTGGGACGACCTCAAGGCCCTGGCCGAGTCACAGGGCGGCTTCATCCAGATCTCCGCCGCCGCCTACCTGCGCTCAAGCTGGGGCTTCTACCAGGCCAAGTGCGGCGAGCTCCCCGACGGCGGCGTCGACCCCGACGACCGCCCGGACTCCTCCTGGCAGATCTTCATCGGCTGGGACAACAAACTCTACCTCTTCCACGACCGCACCATCTGCCCCTTCGGCGACTTCGACGTCAGCCGCCTGGAAGGCATCTGGGGCAACCAGCCCCGCGACGAATCCGAGCGCACCTACGACGGCGGCATAGAATGCGACCAGGTCGAAGTAATCATCACCGGCGTGAACGGCAAGATCTACAGACTGATCAACGCAGAAGGCCGCTAGGCCTCATTGCGGGCGGGGATTGAAAATCTCGTAATCCTGCGACGCCGGCTCGACAGTGTCCGCGCTGGAAACGCCCCCGATCAACACCACCATCCCATTGGAAAGCAAGGTAGCGGTATGCCCGACTCGTTTCGAAACCATGGGAATCGTCTTGCGACTGCCCGTCCCCACCGGCGTGTCGAACAGCACCGCACTGTTCTCGGCCAGCGTCGGCGGCATCGACGAGAACCCGCCGGCTAAAAGCATGCGCCCATCCTGCAGAATCGTGGCAGTGTGGCCCCATCTCCGGATACCGGTATACTCGGTTGAGGTCTTGGCCTCAGGATTCAGTGCTTCACAGTACTCAACTACCTCCGGCACTCCCCCGACGTAGCGCAAGCCTCCGCAAACGTGAACCGCACCCAGATCTCCCACAACCGCGGTATGTCCCGCCCGCTCGTAATGCATGTCAAATGAATCGATCTCCGGCGGATCCTGATCGAAGTGGATCACGTCCACCACGCTGCTCGTCTGATTGGGTGCTGTCCATCCGCCGATAAACACCACCAGGTCCGGAAAAGCCACCGCCACCGCTCCCGTTCGGGGGACACTCAGCACCTTGGGGGAAAGGTTCTCGAAGTCACCGGCCTCGAACAGCTCGATGCTGCCGAGCAGGTCGGAGGCCAGCTGGCCCTCACCACCGGCGATCACGAGGCCCTCGCGCGAACCGGTCAAAACGGCGGAAGCATGCCGGGTGCGGTTTATCATGCCTATCTTGCTCTCGAAGGAACGCGTCTCGATGCAATAGTATTCGGCCGGCCATTCCTCGTAGGAATCCACCGGCTCGCCGCCGGCCACAACTACATGAGTTCCGCCGGGAAGAAGCTCGGCTGAATGATGGGCACGCCCGCCTTCCTTGCGCATGCAGAGCCTGCCGCTGGTGCAATCCGGTGGTTCTTTTTCCAGGATGAAAGCGCAGGGCGTGATCATGAACCGCTCTGCGGTACGATCGGCGTTACTCACCCGGCCCAGGTAGTCGCCTGGAACCGGTGCCGTCGTCCCGCCAACCACCAGCACCGTGTCGTCGGGAAGCAGTGTTGTGGTATGAAATGCCCTCGGGACAGTCATGTCGGTGCGGTATTGGCTATTCCATTCTTCCTCCTGGAACACCGAGGGAGGATCTGAGAACTTCTCCACCAGGCTGAAATATATATAGACCTTGGTCTTTCCGCTCCTGGTCGAAAAGGGCGCGGACACCCCGCGGGAGCGGACGTTGCCGGCGGTGTCCAGGCCTTCGATCGTGAGGATACGGTTCTTGCCCAGAGGGACGTCGGTTAGCGCCTTGCTGTCGCCGCTGATCAAGGAAAACTCGGTTTCCATGGAGTCCATGCCATCGCCCTCTATGCGCAGGCGCAAGGTTCTCACGATGTCGCGGTCGAGGGGATCCCGATCCGGGTTATTGGTATAGACCAGGTGAGCTTCCACCGTGCCGACGTTGAACTGGCAGGCGTTGAGGAGGAACGCCAGCGCCAGGAGGGCCAAGACGGCCGGTTTAGTAGATGACGCGGACATCCACCACATCCTCGCGGAAGACGGTAAGGGGCAGGGCCACGGCGGTGGCGATCACCGCGGCGGAGGCTGCCCAGATCCACCAGTGCTTTATGTACCATGGGGTTACCGGGGGCGGGGTTTCGAAGTCCAGGGGAATGCCGGCGTCGGGGGATGTCTGGGCGGGTTCTTCGAAGGGCGGCTCCTCCGCTATTCCGGCGTCCGGTGCCGGTGGTTCCTCCGTCTGCGGTACCTCTTGAGGTGCGGCCGGGGCGGGCTCCTCCTCCTGCGGTTCCTCCAAGACCCCGGCGTCCGGCGGCGGCGAGGGTTCGGCCTCTGCGGGCAGGCCGATGATCGCGGCCAGTTTGGCCTTCAGGCGGGCGGCCACTTCTTCGCCGGACTTGGTTGCGCTTTTTTCCTCCAAAACCGCGGTTTCCAGCGCGACGAAACGGTTCTGCTCGGCGTCGAACAGGGCCACGCGCAGCAGCGGGCGGTCGCCCAGGCGCTCGAGCGAGGCCACGATCATGCCGGACAGATCCGCGGCGGCGCATATGCGGGCCAGCTCCCTGGGCGGGGGAATCCCCGGCTGGAGCTCGCCCAGCTCCTCCTTGGCTTTTTCGAAGGCCTTGCGGACGCTGGGGCTGTAGTAGCCCTCGGAGAGCTGCAGCCCGGGCGCCAGGGCGGCGGCGCGCATGAAGGCCTTGCGGGCCTTGTCCTTCTGGTTTGCCTGCAACAAGGCCACGCCCAGCTGCAGAACCGGCTCGGCCAGGCGGTCGGGATCGTAGTAGCGCACGAAACCTTCCTCGAGCTTCTCCACCGCCTGGCGGTAAAGCTCGGCGGCCTCCCACAGCTTCAGGCCCATGTGCAGCTCCCGCCCGTCCTTCAGAAGCTTTCCGGCCTCGGCCAGGATTCCCTGTTTTCGGTCCTGGGCCTTCAATACCTGGTTCAGCTCGTCGCGGCCCACCATCTTCAAGGGCAGCTTGGAAAACTCCTCCCGGGCGCTGTCCAGAGCCGGCCGGGCCACCGAAACCGGGGGCACCGAGACCTCGAACCAGCCCACGCTGGGCGCCGGCTCGCCCCCCTGGGCGACGAGCGTGGAAAACAGGAGAAAAGCCAGATGATTCATCTCGTTACCCAGTGTAGTGGAGGGTCCTCAGGCTGTCAATTTGCCGGCTTTTAGGATTATTTCGCGGAACCGGGTTCCAGGGCCCGGACCAGCAGCCGCTGGAAGTAACGCACCTGACGCATGCGCCAGCTGGCCAAGTCGGTTTCCGCGGCCAGCGGCGATGAACGGGAGCGCAGATCCACACCGCCCTCCATCCACCCGGGTGCGGGATGCACAGCGTCGTACTCCCCGTTTCCGTCCACGTCCAGGAAAACCGGATTGGTTACCCCGTACGGGTACACCCTGAACACCCGGGGAATCAACGCGCCGGAGATCTCGAAGGGCAAGGGGATCGAGGAGAAAGAGCGCGAGAGTATGTCACCGATCTGCAGCTTCAAGAAGGGATGCTCGCTGTAGACCGGCGACAGGTCCCGGCCCTCCAGCCCCATAGCGATGACCACGTACCAGGCGTCCGAGTCCGGAGCGGTCTCCTCGATGTGCGCGTCCAGATTCACCACCCGCAGGTTGGGCAACCGCAGCCCGGAGACAATCACCGAGCTGTCCGGGTCCAGCTCGTCGCCCGACCCGGTGAACACGTGAATTAACCGGCCGCTGCGGTAAACCTCAACGCGATCGACGTCGAACCACAGGGGCGACTGGACCCGGATGTGCAGATCGAAACTGTCACCCGTATCCACCGAGAGCGTCTCGCCTATCTCGCGGTCGTTGAGCCACAGCTGAATGAAAGGCCCGTAGGTGGTCATCAAACGGCCGGCCCTGATGTTTCGGGCCAGCTCCAGCCGGTCCACTCCCTTGGGCTGCTCGGCGGTCAGCTTGATGAAGTTGCGCGGCAGGCCGGCTTCGGTCTGGGTGAACAGCTGGTGGGTGTCCGAGTTTCCCATACCCGTGCGGATCACGCCGTAGTCGAGCATGCGGAACCAGTCGTCTATGACTCCTTCGTGCGAGGTGCAGGGCGCTCCCGCGGGGGTCAAGCCGGGGTCGCATTTCCCGTCGATGCAAGCCGCCTGGTCGCAATCGGCGTCGCTGGCACAGGGCAGGAAACAAGACATGCCGCCCTGGTCGCACCGCTCGCCCTTGTCGGTGTCGCAGTCCTGATCCGAGGTGCAGAAGGTGAACAGGTCACAGCCCTCCTCGCCGTCGGCATCCCACACGGCGTCCTGCTCCGCGGGGGTGCGGGTGAGGATGTCCTTGATGAACCGCCGGTCCAGCTCGATCAGCTGGCTCTCAACCACGTCCGGGCTGGCGCCCAGATCCCCCTGAGCCTGGATGACCGCCCTTTGATGATTGTAGTCGCGGATCTCCCCGGCGGTGGGAGTGCGGATCAGCTCGTAGCGCTTGGAGTTGAACAGCTCCAGAGCGTCGAACCGGCCGGAAAAGAGCTGCGGGTTGGCCAGGGGATTTTCGAAGATACCCGGGAGCCACTCGAGCATGCTCCCCTCGATATCCAGGTTGTAGGCGTTCATGCCGTACTGATCGAAGTACCCGAAGAAGGAATCCCGGGGATGGGCGGCCACGATCACCGTTTCTTCCGGCCCATACAGCCCCAACGCCCGCATTTCTTTAAACAGCGTGTCGGGCGTCTTCCCGGTCCAGTCGATGGCCCCCTGCTCCTGTAACCGCTTGCCGTCTTTCCATTCCTCGTAGCGGTAAGGGAAGCCCAGAAAATGCCCCAGCTCCACGGTGGTAAGCTCCAGACCCACCTGGGTGATCACCCATCGCTCCAGACCCAGCTCAAAAACATACGGCGCCAGATCGGTGATGTAGTCATGATCGGAGGTGGAGAGCACCTCCACCCCCTCGCCGGCGAAGGCCATCACCCGGTCACGGTGCTTGACGATGGCATCGTAGGAATTCTGGCCGTGCACGTGGAAGTCGCCGGAGATCCAGCCGGAAGTATCCACCGAACGCACCAGCCGGGCGTTGATCAGCGCGGTCTGGGCCGGTTCCAGGGCCACCTGCTGCCGGTCCAGGGAATACTCAAGACCCCGGCTGGCCAGGACTTCGTATGAGCCCGGCTCGATCTCGAATACCCCCATGCCGTCGGCGGAATAAACGTAACGGCCCATGCCCCGGGGGTAGGATCCCTCCCCCAGGGCGGTCTTGCGTTTGTGGGAGTCGACGCATACACAGTGCCGTTCAGAAGATCCGACGGTTTCCTTGCAGCGCTCGATCGGATGGCAATCGTCGTCGCTATTGCAGGGCTCCCGCCGGACGCAGCGCAGTTGCTGCAAATCGCAGAAACGCCCACTGGGGCAGTTGTCGATCAGGCATCGGTCGTCAATACACTTGCCGGAAGAACAATCGCCGTCCTGCTCGCAGGCCCCGGCCAGCCGGCCGGAGCAGTCGGGGAAGCACTGGCCCACGGTGAGCTTGGCGGGGACTTTTTGCCCGCTGGCGTCCTGGATCTGGTACTGGATCTGCGCAGGCGGCAGAAGGTGCAGGGCGACTTCGGTCGTCCGGTCGGCGACGATGTTTACTTCCACCACCCGGCTGGCCGGCCGGTAGAGTTTCTTGGCCATCAGATAGTACCGTCCGGCCGGCAGCCAGCCGTCGAAGGCGCCCTCCGGCAGGTCGGTGGCCCGCCGGTCGGTGCGCAGGTGGTTGACCGCCCCCATGAAATGCCGCTGCTGAAGGCACGATTCTCCGAACTTTTCCGGACCGCCGGTGTAGGGCTGACCGGCATCTCCTCCCGGGCGGCATTCGGCCATGTTGGCGGGGATCTTGAAAACGTGCACATTGGCCAGGGTAACCGGATCGCCGGTCCGCTGGTCGTAGACGTGGCCCTCGATCCTCCCCATCGGCGTGCCCCAGGCGGCGTAGATGTTTCTGGCCGCCGAAGCCACGTCGCCGTCCCCCACCGAAAAGATGCGCTCGAAGACGTAGCTGCGGATGCCCGAACAGTCGATGACGTTGGTGCACTGCTCGGGAGTGCCTTGACAGGTACCGGTGAAGCAATGCGCCCCGTGGGAGAACCCGGCGGTAACCGAGCCGGAATACAACGGCAGCAGGTACTTGCCGCCGGCGTCGGCGCTGGCGATGGCGTAGGACACGTTCTCACCCACCCCGGCCAGGAAGTCGGCGGCGATGGGATCGTTGAGGGGATCCTTGCCCAACGCGAACTTGTTGCGGATCTCCTTGTAGATGTCGAAGCCGATGCCCGAGCCGAATATGCTCAGGCGCTCCCCGAAAAACAGGAAGTCGCCTCCGGCCAGCCCGGGCTCCATGTTGGGGAGCTCGGTGTCGTAGTATCCGCTCCCCAGGAGAAGCCCGAACAGTTCCCGCGCTTCGCTGAGAATGGGCAGGTAAGTGACCTCACCGTCGGGCCGGCTCACCTCGCCGCGGTTGTCGATCTCGGTGAGCATGGTGCGCATGCGGACGTGGGACGCGCCCGGCTCCAGGATGAAGTCGTTTCGGATCAGGAAATTGGTCCTCACGTTGGCGATGGAAACCAGGCCCAGCACTTCCAGATAGTTGCCGGCCGGCCCCTGCACCCGGATGATGGCCGCGCCCTCCGACGGGGCGGCCCCTTCCATGGCGTAATCCGCGTTCTCCACCTTGGAGGTGTCCAGCACACAGCGCCCCTCGCCGTTGCAGGGCATGGTAATCCTGGGGACGATGCGGCCCACGCGCTCGCAGAACTCGTCGATCTTGCCCGGCTCGCCTACGCACATGGCCGGGATGGTCAGGTTGCCGATGGGAAACAGCTCGGTGAACTGATCCTTGCCCCTGCCGCCCCGGAAAGGGGCCTCGGGCCGGCGCACGTCGGCGTCGATCAGGCTGCCGCCGAACACGCCGGGGCCCACGCTGTTGCCCTTCTCGGGGAAAGCCACGCGGATCTTGTCGCTCTCCAGGATATAATCACCCAGGTCCGCCAGGGCGGACGTGCCGCCGATGACCTGGGTGCGGTTCTTGATCCTAAACGCCCGGGCGAAGGGCTCACCGTCGTTGCACCCCGCAAGGAACAACAGCAGCAATAGATTCAACCATATGATTCTCTTCATGGCGCACCCTCTAGAACATCAGCTGCAGCATGGCCAGGATGGAATCGTTGGCGAGATCGGCTCCCTCTTGCTCTTCCTTCAATATATAGTTGATCATCAGCTTAACGTTCCCGTCGCAGAAGTAGCCGTTGACCCCGGCGGTCAGCTCCCAGAGGTCGCCCTCGTTGTCCAGGTGCACGTTGTCGTCCATGATGGCGAAGCGGCAGGCCAGCTCCAGGTCTATGAAGTCCAGCGGCAACATGTAGCCGGCCTGGGCGTACATGCCCCAGCGCTCGGTTTCGTCCAGCTCGCCGTCGGTGCCCTCCGGGCGGGTGTCGGGGATCGACTTGGCCCAGACCGCCTCGGCGTAGAAGCTGATCCCCTGGAACTTGACGGCCAGGTCGGCGCCGGCGCCGCGCACGTCGGCGGCCTCGGCGAAGTTGAGATAGCCGTTTAGGCCGAAGGCCCAGCGGAATCCGCCGCGCTCCAAGTCGCCTTCGAACTTGCCCATATCGCCCTGGCCGGCTCCCAGGCGCACGACGTACAACAGGCCGTCGTTGAGATCGCCCACCGAGTAGCCCGGCGCGCCGTTGTACACTCCCGCCGAGAAGTTCAAGAGGCTCACCCGGCCGCCTACGGTCAGGCCCACTTGGCGGCCCAGGTCCAGCTGGGTGGTTCCGGTGGCCCTCTCGACCCCCACCCAGGCGGGCCGCTCGATGAGCTGCATGTCGGCCGAGGAGATTATCAGCGCCCGTGAGAAGGGTAGCTTGCCGGCCCCGGCCTGGATCCAGCCGTAGTCGCAGGGCCGGTAGGTGATGTAGGCGTCCAGGAGAGCGTTGCCGCCGCTGTCCTCGTCGATCAGGTCCAGCTCCAGGCCGTACTCCCACCGGTCGGCCAGCTGGCCGTCCACGCCCAGGCGCGCCCGCCGGATGCGGAACCCGTCGCGGCTCAGCACGTCGCCGTTCATCACGTGGGCGTCGTCGCCCACGTGGCCGGCCATCACCTGGACGCGGCCGTGCACCGAGAGCTGGAACTCGCCGTAGGAAAACATGGGGCCGGGCGCCGCCGGCCCGGCCGGCGGGGTGACCTCCCCGGCCGGTTTCCAGTTTTCGGGGGGCGGAACCTTCTCGTCCTCTTCTTCCTGGGCCAACACGGCCAGCGGCCACAGGCACAAACCGGCCAGAAGCAGAATCGCGAGCCTCTTCATGAAATCCTCCCGGGATTGAAATCCAACCGTCGGGGAGATGGTACGACTGGTGACCCATCCGTTCAAGTTGTTTTCCCGGCCCCGGTTTCATTTGCAAAAAACAGAAATATAAGGGCAAGATCGAAACAACCGAGACCGGCAGGAGGTAGTCTCCATCAAGGACCCCTTCGGCAACACCCAGGGCCTAAAACCCAATCAACTCAGGCGCATCCAGAACCTGTACCGCCGCCGCGTGCGGCCCTGGCAACTGGTCAGCCCGGAGCTGGCCCGGACCCTGTGCGAGCTCTCGCGGGAGTTGGGCCGCCAGCTGGGCCTGCTGCTCGACCGCCGCGGTTACGTCGAGTGGGTGATCGTGGGCAAGGCCCAGCGCCTCTACCTGCCGGACGTCGGCCGCCTGCGCGGCGGCCGGGCCCACTTCCGCGGCCTGCGACTGGTTCACACCCACCTCAGGGACGAGGCTCTGACCCGCGACGACCTGGCCGACCTGGCGCTCTTGCGCCTGGACTACGTGGCCGCGGTGTGCGCCCAGGACGACGGCCTGCCCGGGAAGGTGTACGGGGCGCACCTGCTTCCCGGGGACGACTCGCCCTCCCCCTGGCGCCGGGAAGAGTTCAAGGACGTCTACGACGTGGAAATGGACTTCCTGAAGATGGTCACCGCCCTGGAGGAGGAATTCTCCCGCAAGGTGTCATTGCCGGTGACCGAAGCGGGCAAGGCCCGGGCGGTCCTGGTGGCGGTCAACCGGCGCGCCGCCGACGGCGAGGACGTATTGACCGAGCTGTCCGAGCTGGCACGCACCGCCGGGGTGGAGATCCTGGGCACCGTGCTCCAGGTGCGGCCCAAGCCGGATCCGCGCTACCTGGTGGGCAAGGGCCGCCTGGAGGAGCTGGTGGTGGAGACCATGCAGAAGGGCGCCGACATGATCATCTTCGGCTGCAATCTGACGCCGGCCCAGGCCCGGGCCATCGCCGACATCACCGAGCTGAAGGTGCTGGACCGCACCCAGCTGATCCTGGACATCTTCGCCCAGCGCGCCCACAGCAGAGACGGCAAGCTGCAGGTGGAGCTGGCCCAGCTGCGCTACCGCATGCCCCGCCTTACCCGCCTGGACGGAGGCCTCAGCCGCCTGACCGGCGGGATCGGCGGCCAGGGCCCCGGCGAAACCAAGCTGGAAATCGACCGGCGCCGGGCCCGCGACCGCATTACCCGGCTGGAAAAAGACATTGAGAAATTATCCAAGCGCCGCGCGGTCAAGCGCGGCCGCCGCAGCCGCAACCGCTTGCCGGTCGTCTCGATCATCGGCTACACCAACGCGGGCAAGTCCACCCTGCTCAACCAGCTCACCCACTCCAAGGTCTTCGTGGAGGACAAGCTCTTCGCCACCCTGGATCCCACCAGCCGCCGGTTGCGCTTTCCCCGCGACCGCGAGGTGATCGTAACCGACACCGTCGGCTTCATCCGCGACCTGCCCGACGACCTGGTGGCGGCATTCCGCGCCACCCTGGAAGAGCTCACCCACGCCAACCTGCTCCTGCACGTAGTCGACGCCGCCGACTTGCGCCTGGACGACCAGATGGAGGCGGTCGGCCGCATCCTCGAGCAGCTGGACCTGCTGCGGGCCCCCCGCCTGGTTCTGTTGAACAAGTGCGACCTGCTGCACGACGGCCGCGGCCCGGCCCTGGCCCGCCGCACCAACGGCATCCTGATATCCGCGAAGGACAAGACCGGCTTCACCGACATGCTGGCCGCCGCCGAAGAGATCCTGTGGCGCGAAGGCGCCGCCGGAAAGGGCTATATCCTGGACGAGTCCTGAAGGGGGTTTCTTTCCGGCTCCCGATCGTGTTACTCTGCGCGCCTGCACCAATCATTACCGGAAGGAGTGGCCATGAAACGATCGTTATTTGCTAGTGGATTGGTATTCCTCTTGCTGATTGGCCTGACGGGTCAGGTGTGGGCCGGCAAACCCTGCCAGCCCGGCAAATCCTGCAAGTGCATCGGGTCGAAGGCCTGCACATATACCTGCGCCGGCGAGGGCTGCAAGTTCAAATCCATGGGCTCGGGCACCTGCTCCTTCGACTGTGAGAAGGGCAAGTGCGAGGCCGACGCCATGGGCTCGGGCAAGGTCACGCTCAAGTGCCCCGGGGGCAAGTGCAAGCTTTCCCACAAGGGCTCGGGCCTGGCGGTGCTGGACTGCGCGGGCAAGGGCTGCGACATGCAGTGTTTGGGCTCGGGCACCTGCATCCTGAAGAACTGCAAGAAGGGCTGCACCCTCAGCTGCCTGGGCACCGGGACCTGCAAGAAACAGTAGCTACCGGCAGGTTCCCAGCGCCAGGGACAGATCGTAGGATTCTCCCTGAATGAAGAGGACATCCAGGTAAGAGTCGCCGTTTACGTCGTCGGCCACCGCCGCTGAGGCTCCGCTGCGGACCAGGTATTTCTGCGGGGTCGCGAAGGTGCCGTCGCCGTTTCCGGGGAGTATTCCGAAGCCGGGGATGATCAGGTCGGCGTTGCCGTCGCGGTCCATGTCGGCGGCCTGCAAACCGCCGCTGACTTCCTCGCCGGTCAACACCTCGACGAACTCGCCGTTGCCCTTGCCCAGGAGGATCATAACCGGATCCCAGTACTGGGCCGCGGCCAGGTCCGGACGGCCGTCGTTGTTGAAATCGGCGACGGTCAGGTACTCGACCGAGTAGGCATCCGTGGAGACGGTCACGCCGTAGCGGAAAGAGCCGCTCCCGTTGCCCAAAAAGATCTCCACGCCGTCATACCCGCCGGAAGCTATGTCCGGGCGCCCGTCCAGGTTGAAGTCGGCTACGGCAACACCGTAGGTCCCCAGCCAGGATTCCAGGTCATTGGCTCCCAGCAGATCGCCGTTGCCGTCGTTCATCAGCACCGAAACCGTATCTTCATACTCGTTGGCCACCACCAGGTCCGGCCACTGGTCCCCGTCCAGGTCGGCGACGGCGACTTGCTGCGGGCCGCTCCCGGTGGCGTGGTAGACCGGCGCGGACAGGTCACCGGTGGCGTTGGAGTAGAGAACGTTGATGCCGCCGCCTGAGCTGGTGAGTATTGCGTCGTCGTAACCGTCGCGGTCCAGGTCGCCCACCGCGCAGTTGTAGGGATACGATCCGGCGGAAGCGGCGGTGCCGGCCGTAAAGTCTCCTGCCCCGTCCCCCAGGAAGGGATGAGCGCGGCCGGTGCTGGTTCCGGTGGACACCAGGACATCCCGGTCGCCGTCGCCGTCGAGGTCGCCGGTATCCAGGAAGCGGGGGTAGTAGCTAATGTCCCACCACTCCGGCTGCGGGAACCCGCCGGTCTGGTCGTTGAGGTAGATCACCACGCTGCTCAAACCATCGATGATCGACAAGTCCTTGTAACCGTCGCCGTTGAAATCCGCCGCGCTGGTGTTGTCCACGTTGGAGCCACCAACCGACTGCTGGGAGACCGCCGGCTGGAAGGTCCCGTCCCCGTTGCCCAGCCGCACGTACAGGGTGCCAACCCAGCCGCTGCCCTCGGTGTTGACCGCCCAGTCCAGGAAGGTGTCGTTGTTCAAATCGGCCAGGGCGCTGCCGCAGCGATCCGAGGCGCCCAGATCAACCGGGTTCTGGAAGGTCCCGTCCCCGTTACCTAAGTGCAGGTTCGAGTCGTACTGGTGGTTGACCACGATATCCAGATCGCCGTCGCGGTTGACGTCGCCTGTTCGGATGTAGGTACCCGAACCGCTTCCGTTGGTGGCAATCGGCGCGCCGAAGCCGCCGGATCCGTCGCCCGGCAACACAGAGATCCACGGCGTGCTGTCCGACGACGAGTAGTTGGTAACCACCAAGTCCAGGTTGGCGTCGCCGGTGAACTCGCCGGCGGCGATGGCGTAGGGATCGGTGTTGGCTGAGAAGTTGGTGGCGGTCCCCAGGTCGCCGGCGCCGTCTCCCAGAAACACGCTTACAGTTCCGGACGACTGGTTGGTCACCGCCATGTCCATGTTGTTATCGCCGTTGAAATCGCCAACCGCCACGCCGGCGATGGGCGACTGCGCCTGCCTGAGGACCGGCGGGTTGAAGGTGCCGCTGCCGGTGTTCATGAAAAGCGCGGCCTGCGGCTGGTTCGAGGGATTGGAGAAGGTGGCGATGTCCGGGTAGAGGTCGCCGTTGAAGTCGGCCAGCTTCACCCGGGTAGGCGAGGATATCGCGCCGTCGGAGATCATCGGGGTCTGGAAGGTGCCGTCGCCGTTTCCGTGGAACACGTTGAAGTCCCCGCCGTAGCCGACCACCACCAGGTCCATATCGCCGTCGCGGTCCAGGTCGGCGGCGGCCTGGTCGGACGCGGAGATGTTGCCTTCCAGCATCAGCCGCGGCAGCAGGTTGACGAAGCCGACTCCCGACTGGCAGGTGGTTACGCAGCTTCCCCCGACGCAGGCCGAGCCGGCGCCGCAGGCGTTGTTGCAAACCCCGCAGTGGGCCGGGTCGCTTTGGGTGTCCACGCAGGTGGCGTTGCAGGTGTCGATGCAGCCGATGCCGCATACGCCGTTTTCGCAGGTGGCCCGCTGGGCGCTGCCCGGGTCGGGGGCCGGGCAGGGATCGCAGCTGGTGCCGCAGCTGGTGACCGCGTCGTCGGGGACGCACTGATAGTCACAAATATGCCAACCCGGGTTGCACTCGTAGCCGCAGTCGGTGCCGTCGCAGGTGGCGTAGGCGTTGGGGGGCACCGGGCAGGGCGTGCACGAGTCCCCGCAGGAATCCGGACTGGTGTCGGAGAGGCACTCGTCGGTGCAGCGGTGATAGCCGGTGTTGCAGGTGAAGTCGCAGGTATCGAGTATGCAGGCAGCCGAGCCATTTGCCGGCGCCGGGCAATTCTCACAGCCCGGGCCGCAGTGGGTCGGATCGGAGTCGGCGTAGCACAAATCTCCGCAGCGGTGGTAGCCGGTGTTGCAGGTGAAGTCGCAGCTGCCGTTGATGCAGGCCGGGGAGGAGTTGGCCGGCCCCGCGGGGCAGGGGGTGCAGCGGGTGCCGCAGGAATCCGGGCTGGTGTCGGAGAGGCACTGGCTGCCGCACTGGTGGTAGCCGGTGTTGCACACGAAACCGCAGCTGGTCCCGTCGCAGGTGGCGGTGGCGTTCTGCGGCGGGCTGCAGGGAGTGCAGCTGGTACCGCAGGCGTCGGTCGAGTAGTTGGACGGGCACTGATCGCCGCAGCGGTGGTGGCCGGCGTCGCACACGAAGTCGCAGTTCACCCCGTCGCAGGTGGCGGTGGCGTCGGCAGGCTCCGGGCAGGGGGTGCAGCGGGTGCCGCAGGAGTTCACCGAGTCGTCGGGCTTGCATTCGTCCGAGCAGCGGTGGTAGCCGGAGTCGCACACGAAATCGCAGGAGACTCCGTCGCAGGTGGCGCTGGCGTGCGCCGGCGGCACACAGGGAGTGCAGCGGGTTCCGCAGGAGTCGGTCGAATTGTTGGAAAGGCACAGCTCGCCGCACTGGTGGAAGCCGGCGTTGCACACGAATCCGCAGGAAACCCCGTCGCAGGTGCTGGTGCCGTTTTGGGGCGGAACGCAGGGGGTGCAGCGGTCGCCGCAGGAATCGGTAGAATTGTTGGGCAGGCACTGGTCGGCGCACCGGTGGTAGCCGCTGTCGCACTGGCAGGTATGCGTGGCCAGGTCGCAGCTGCCCGGCTGGGGGCAATCGGAGTCGGATATGCAGCCCTCCTTGCACTCGCCGGTGTTGAGATCGCAGTAGTAGCCGCTGGGGCAGGGCTCCTGCCGGCAGTCGGTGGGCATGCTCTGGCACTGTCCGCCGGCGTCGCAGAACTCGCCGGAATCGCAGTCGCCGCAGCTCCCCCCGCAACCGTTGGCGCCACACTCCCGGCCCGTGCAGTTGGGCGTGCAGCAGGCGCCCTGGTAGCACTCCTGCCCCTGGGCGCAGCACACGCTCCCGCAAGTCACGTAATCGCACTCGCAGATCCCCTGAGTGCAATGCTCCCCGACCGGGCACCCCGGCGGGCAGGTCCCCCCGCAGCCGTCTTCGCCGCATTCCTTGCCCAGGCAGTCGGGAGTGCAGGAACAGTCCGGATCACAGGCCGAATGATCGGGGAGGCACCCGCACTCGCACTGCGTGATCACCTCTTCCAGGTTGCCGCAGCTGTCCGCCCAGTAGAACACGCCATCATCGCAGTATTGCGAGTCGTGCGGTATGCAGCTGGAGTCGCTGCTGCAAGCCCCCAACAGCATCCCCAGGAAAATGACAGGAATTACGTACAGAAATCTCATCTCAATCCTCCATAGTCAAAAATCCAGCAGGTGCCCATTTTCACTGGTTAAGGACGGAAATACAAGGGGGAATCATTTTTCATAGGTACAGCGCATACCAACGGTGTTGTCGTTCATCTCGCCGACGCACTTGTTGCAGGGCTCGCAGGCCGAGGCGGCGGTTTCGCCCTTTTCCATCCGCCGGACCAGGTCGGGCTCCATGATCAGCGGGCGGGCCAGGGCCAAAAACTCGAACCCCTCCCCCACCACCGCCTGCATGGTTTCGAGCCGGCGCAGTCCGCCCACCAGGACCAGGGGCAGCTTGACCGCCTTCAGCACCCGGCGGGCGTCTTTTCGGAAGTAGGCCTCTTCGAACGGGTACTTCCTGATAAGCAGCCGACCCACCAGGACCAGGCCGATCTTGGCCGCCAGGCCCTCCTGGCCGCGGCGGAACTCCTTGTAGGGGACCTCGCCGCGCATGATGTACATGGGCGTCTTGGAGACGAACCCGCCGGAGAGCACCAGGGCGTCGGCGCCGGCCTGCTCGAAGGCCCGGGCGACTTCCACGGCTTCGTCCAGCTCCAGCCCGCCGCGGAATCCGTCGGTGAGGTTCATCTTCATAACCACGGCCGTCCTGGGCACCGCCTCGCGCACCCGGCTCAGGACCTGGAGCGGGAACCGCAGGCGGTTCTCCAGCGATCCCCCCCAGCGGTCCTTGCGGCGGTTGGTGTACGGCGAGAGGAACTGGCTGAGCAGGTAGCCGTGCCCCGCCTGGATCTCCACCGCGTCGAAGCCGGCCTCCCGCGCCCGCCGGGCCGCGTCGACGAAGGCTTTTGCCAGGGTTTCTAAGTCGTTTTCGTCCACGACCCGGGGCCAGGTCAGCCCGTAGGTGCAATACACCCGTGAGACCCCCAGGGGTTTCCGGCCGATGACCTTCTTCTCGGCGAAGTAACCGGCGTGCCCGATCTGGATCGACGCCGCCGCCCCCTCCGAGTGCACCGCGTCGCAAAGCTTTTTCAGGCCCGGCAGGATGTCGTCGCGCTGCATGTCGATCTGGTTGGGGTAGGTCAGGCCGTCCCTCGACACGGTAGCGTAAGCGACAGTGGTCATCCCCACCCCCCCGGCGGCCACCGAGCGGTGGTAGTCTAGAAGCTCATCGCCGGGCACTCCCCCGGGACACATGTTCTCGAAAGCCGCCGAGCGGATCACCCGGTTGCGCAGTTTAAGTGGCCCAATCTTGCCTTCTGAGAAAATCCGGCTCAATGGTTTTGGATTGCGAAAAGGCCTATCCTTTGGACAACTCTATCACCAGCTTCTTGAACTCGTCTATGCGCAGGAAGGTGAACTTCACCGAGCCGAACCGCACCTGGGCCCCGGACTCGACCTCGACCGGTTCGCCCTGCAGCTGGACGGGGACCTTCTGGTCGTTGATGAAGGTTCCGTTGGTGGATCCGGCGTCGCGCAGCAGGATGCGATCGTCGTTGGTCTTGCGGAACAGGGCGTGGAACAGCGAGATGGACTGGTCCGGGACCACCACGTCGTTGCCCTCGTTGCGGCCCACCGAAATGAACCCGGTCAGGGTTGACTCCCGGCCCCTCCGCTGCACCGGGATTACCCAGAAGTCGCCCTTGGGGATGAAGGGACCGGTCTTCTTCTGCCGGCCTTCCACCGCCAGCGTCTTCGAGGGACCTTCGGTGGCGCGTTCCTGTATGGCCTCGATGGGACCGTGATGCACCAGAAAAGCATCCCCGTGCCTTTCGATAAATTTCTCGGCGTCCAGCACCAGGCAGTCCTTGACGAAGTCCTGGAGCTTCTTGGCACCTGTCTGGTTTGAAGTCGGATCGGCCATTACCCCACCACAAGAAGTATACACCAAGCCGGGGACTATTCAACTAGTCCCAGGCGCGTTCCAGCCGGGTGCCGGGGTAGTAGTGCTTCAGTATTTCTGAAAACCGCGTGCCGGCAAACGCCATAACCGCGGCGCCGATCTGGCACAGGCCCACCCCGTGGCCCCAGCCGGCGCCGGTCAGGACGAAGTCCGATCCTTTCGGGTCCACCACGAACGCCGAGCTGTAGAGATGCGATTCCGACAGCGCCCGGCGGATCTCCAGTTCCTTGCCGATCACCAGGCTGCCGGCCTCCCCCACCAGGCGCAGGCGCTTGATCCGCCCCGAGCGGCCGCGCTCCAGCGGCTCCAGTTTCACGATGCGTCCCAGATCCTTGCCGAGTTTCTTCTTCACCAGGCCGCCGGCTTCTCCGGAGCCCAGGGTTACCTGCCAGCGGAAGAAGTCCTTGGTCTCCAGATCATAGGGATTCAAGACCTGCTCGAGGATTTTCTCGTCGTTGCAGCGGCAGTATGCCTCCGGGGGATTGGTGATGAAATCCCGGACGGGCTGCTCGGGAATCTCCTTTTGAGAACCGTCGAAGACCGGAATCAGGTACGGCACCGGCTGGTCGCCCCAGGCGGTGGTGAAGTCCTCGGTTATTCCGCCGCAGCACTTTGAAAAGCGCGCGTCGCAGGGCCGGCCGTCGTGGATCAGCACCAGGCCGCGGGTGTCGGCGACCGCCCGGGCCACCGCCGGCGAGTCGATGCGGCCGGTCCCCTGGTAGCGCTGGCAATGATCGTCGGCGCATACGTCGAAGCCGGTGTGTGCCTGGCGATCGTACCAGCGGATGATCTCGCCTTCCCGGATCCGCTCGGTGGGCTGCGGGGCTTTCGGCTCCAGTTGGGCCAAAAGCCAACTGCGCGATATGACCGCGTGGGCTTTCACCAGGTCGGGGGGCGAAGTCGAGCGCATCTCCGAGCAGACCACCGAGGTGATGTACTCCTCCAGGGGAACGTCGTTAATCACGGTTACTTTTCCGCCGGGCCGTGGCACCAGCCGCAGGGTGCCGGAGAAACTGAGTTCCTCCTTCTGCTGCCAGTGGAAATCGATGCCGATGGTGGCTTCCACCAGGAAGCGATCTTCTTCCGGATTGACCGGCTTGAGGATCAGTCCGGCGGGTGGGGAGGTTATCACGCCGGGTGGAACCACTCGCCCGTCCTGCTCCTGATAGCTACCCTTCAGCCGGATCGAAACCGAATCGGCGTTTTCCACCAGGCCCACGGCGATTGTCGGTTCCCGGTCGATCACGTCACCACCTTGGCCACCCGATCGAATTCTTCGGCGTCCAGGGACACTTCCCGGTAGATGGAAACCGCCGTCTCCCGGTCCACCCGGTCGAAATGATCCGGATCGGCCACCACCATGATCCCGGCCATCTCCAGCGCGGCGGGGCTGACCGCGATCCGGGCTTCCCCTTCCTTGAAATAGCAGTCCGGCCGGTGCTTGGACCGGGGCCAGAGGACGGTCAGGTGGCGTCCCTCGCGGTAGATCGCCAGGACGTTGATCAACGGCTCGGGATCCTCCGGCGGCAGGCTCTCGAGGACCCGGGAGACGAAATCTACGGTGTTCTCGGCACCTTCTTCGTCGCAAACCAGCAGCCGACGGCCGAAGCTGGACAACGCCAGCCGGCCGCCGGTGGGCAGATGGGTGAGCAGCGGAATCCCGGAGTTGGCGCAGGCCTGGAAGTGGAAATGATCCGGGGCCGACGCTCCGCAGGCCGGGCCGTTGTAAAAGACCAGCATGCCGGGCCCCAGGGCCCGGGCCAGATCGAGCATGTCGGCGACCCGCCCCTCCAGTCGCTGGGGGGCGTGCCCGCGCGAGGGAATGGTGAAGTGGCGCCGCAGGACCGGGTAGGGGTTGGGCAGGATCACCAGGTCGCCGAAGGCGATGCCCTTCTCCTCCGGGGGGATATTCTCGGGGCACAGGAAGCAGGGGCGCCGGGATATGGATTGGGGATCGACCTTGGCGTGGGTGGACTTGCGGCGCCCGGGGTTGGCCTGCACCACGATCTGGGCCTGGCCTTCGGAAATGATCCGGGTGCGCATCTGCGAAAGCGCCGCCTCGCCGTCGCGAAACAGCGGCCAGTTTTCGCGCTGGTACTCAAGCAGCGCACCGATCCGGCCGGACAGGTCGGTTCCGGGTTCAGCGGTGTCGTGAATTATCCGCTCCCAGCTCACTTCGGCTTCCCCACGATTTTCTTCCGGGCGGCGATCTCTCTGGTGCGCAGCTCGTCCTTGTAGGCGTTGTAGCGGTTGCCGGTCTCGAGCGGCAGCTCGGCGTCGGTGTTCTCCTCCCAGCGCCGGCACCAGTAGAGCGACTCGTAGATGCGCCCCACCCGGTAGCTGCGGCAAAGCTGCAGGACCGCCGCGTAGTCCTCGCCGTAGCTGACGTTTTCAAAACCGATTGTGCGCAGGGTGGGGACGTGGAAGGCCCGCGGGGCCCCCAGACCGGCGATGCGCAGGGCGTTGTTGTGGCCGTTCTCGTCGGTCCACTCGCGGTGATCGATCAGCCCGGGGGGCAGCGGCTTGAGATCGAAGTCGACGGTGGAGTAGGAGCCGATCACCAGGGCCACCGGGCTCCGGTCGAACTCAGCGATGATTTTCTTCAGCACCTCCGGACCGCTGTAAAGGTCGTCGCTGTCCAGCTGAACGGCATAGCGGCCGCAGGCGTCCGAGCGAATGGCCAGGTCCCAGCACCCGCCGATGACCAGGTCGGTGCTTTCGGGGATCATGTGCACCAGGCGCGGATCGACCTTGGCGATCCCGGCCAGGACATCGGTGGTGCCGTCGGTCGAGTGGTTGTCGACCACGATGACATTGAAGTCGAAAGGCGCCCGCTGGCCCAGGGCGCTCTCCACGGCGTCGCCGATCGTTTTCACGCGGTTCTTGACCGGAATGATCACTGAGGCCTTCACCGGATAGGATCCGTCGTCCTCCACCGGAGGCTCGCAGGGCGGCGGCAGGCAGGCGCCGATGCGCTTGAGATGGGCGGTGGCCACCTGCTCCATCTCCAGCTGGACTTCCCGGTTCTTGGGATCCACGTAATCGAACACCTTCTGGCCGCTGGGGCGGTCGTCTTGTCTGGGAATCCGGTAGAGTGGCTCCGGAACGCGTTTCACCGGGCCGCGCTCCGAAAGCCGCAGGCGCAGGTCGTACCACCCGGCGTGCTTCAACTCCTGGGTTTCTTTCCCGATCCGATCCGCCAGACCGACCAGGCTCTTGCCGTTCAACAAGACCACCGGGCCGAAGTCGAAGTCGTCGCGCAGGCTGCCCGGCTGGTAGTCGATCAGCGGATGCGGGTTCCCGTCCGGGTCGAAGTAGTCGCAATAGGCAACGGCCGCGCCGGTGTCGTTAGCGCATTGCCGCAACCGATCCAGGCCGGAAGCCTCCAGCACCGGCGCCGAGGACAGGCACAAGAGAAGGTGATCGCACCTGGTAGAATCGAACCACTTCAAGACATCCAGGACCGCGGACTTGGACCAGGGACCCATCACCTGGATCGTCTTGAAATTATCCAGCGATTCCAGGGCATTGAGCTCCCCGGTGAGGACCACCGCCGCCGCCAGGGAGGTCATGGCGCCTCCAGGCTGGCGAAGGCGATGCCCCGCATGCGGTTTCGCTTCAGGTAGTCTTCGAGCGGTTCGGCAATCACTTTTTTTGCCTTCCGGGAAGCATGATAAAGTATCAACCCGTCGCCTATGAATATCAGACCGGTGTGAAAGAAGTCGAGCTTCGACCGCGTCGAGGCGAAGGCCACGACTGATCCGTCACGGATGCGCCCGCGGGCCAGATGAATCTTCTGCTTGGGCACTACATGAAACCGGACACGACGCGCGGGCAGTCCCGCGATGACGTCCAGCCCCGTTTCAACGGATCTGGATCCCGGCCCGCGGGTGCGAATTCTTATCACTCCGCGTTTCTGGTTGCTCTTCATCCAGTCGGAGAAGTAGTGCAGCCGGGCTGACCACTCCACCCTCCCCTTCCGGTAGCGGATCTTCTTCAGCTCTTCGATGAAGCCCTTACGCGACCGGCTCCGTGCTTTTGCCAGTACACATTCGATAAAGGTGACGCAATCGAACGCCTGGAGATTGACCATCAGCTTCTCGGGTCGGTCCGGGCCGCCGATCAGGGAATCCGCGATATAGGGGCGACCCAGCCAAGCTTCGGCAATCCGGCGCATGCGATGGAGAGTCACAAAGCGATTGTACACACCCCTCAACTGGTCCACAATATGCACGTCAAGGAGTCTGACCGATGCCCCAAGCACCCCTTTCCAATCCGCCCGGATGGAAAGAACGTTTCACCGGAACCCTCAAGGCGGTTCCGGCGGTCGGCTTTCTGTTCGTTACCCTGATAGCATTCAACCTGGCGCAGACCGCCAGCCTGGTGCTGCTGCCATTCTCCCGCAGGGCATTCCGGGCATTCAACCGCTGGGCGGCCGACCTCTGGTGGGGATGGTGCGTGAGCCTGGCCAGGGTCTTGCACGGAACGCGGATCGAGGTGAGCGGCGATGCGGTGCCCGATCGGGAAAACGCCCTGGTGCTGTCCAACCACCAGCAGATGCCCGACATCACCTTCCTGATGTTCCTGGCCCGGTCCAAGCGGCGGCTGGGCGACATGAAGTGGTTCGTAAAAGACATCATCAAGTATGCGCCGGGAGTAGGCTGGGGAATGTTGTTTCTGGATTGCCCCTTCATCAAACGCAACTGGGCGGCCGACCGGGAGTCGATCACCCGCACGTTCTCGCGACTGGTCAAGGGCCGCGTGCCGGTGTGGCTGATTCTGTTTCCCGAGGGCACCCGGATAACCCCGGAGAAAGTTTCCAAGAGCCATGATTTTGCCCGCTCTCGCGGTCTCAAGCCCCATCAGCACCTGCTGCTGCCCCGCACCAAGGGCTTTGCCGCATCGGTCCAGGGACTGCGCAGCTACCTGGACGCGGTCTACGACATCACCATCGGCTACCCCACCGGCGTCCCCACCCTGTGGCAGTATAGCCGGGGTTACGCCAAGGTTGCCCACATCCACGTCCGTAGATATCCCGTCGACGACATGCCGACGGAGAACGACGAGCTCTCCAAATGGCTGATCGAGCGCTTCGGGGAGAAGGACCAGCTGCTCGAAGGGTTCTATCGGACCGGCAGCTTCACTTCTGCAGCGCGCGGACGGTGAGGATGTTGTCGCGCAGGCGGCGGATGCCTTCTACTGCCGCGTGGGCGGCGGACAGGGTGGAGATTATCGGCACGTGGTGCTCGACGGCCGCGCGGCGCAGGGCGTGCTCGTCGTAGAATGACGGGCCGCCCAGGGGAGTGTTGATCAGGATGTCGACTTCGTCGTTGTGGATGCGGTCGGCGATGTGCGGGCGGCCCTCGTTGACCTTGAAGACCATCTGCACGCTGAGCCCTTCGGCCTGCAGGTACTCGGCGGTGCCCTTGGTGGCCATCAGGGTGAAACCCAGCTCGATGAGCTCGCGGGCGAGACCCAGGACCTCCTCTTTGTCGCGGTCGTTGACCGAGATGCACACCGTCCCGTGAACCGGCAGCGTTTGTGAAGCCGACATCATCCCCTTGGCGAAGGCCAGGCCGAACTCCCGGTCGGAGCCGTAGGCCTCGCCGGTGGAGCGCATCTCCGGGCTGAGCACCGGGTCGAAGCCCGGGAAGCGGTCGAAGGGGAACACCGGCACCTTGATGGCGTAGCCCTCCGGCCGGGGTTCCTCGGTCAGGTGCAGCTCCTGCAGGGTGCTGCCCAGCATGATCCGCGCGGCCAGCTTGGCGAAGGGAATGCCGCAGGCCTTGGACAAGAACGGCACGGTGCGGCTGGCCCGGGGATTGACCTCCAAGACGTAGACCTGGTCTTCGAAGATGGCGTACTGGACGTTCATCAGGCCCTTGACCTGCAGGTCCAGGGCCAGGTTCATGGTGTGGCGGCGGATGGTCTCCAGGTGCTTGTCGGCCACCTTCCAGGTGGGCAGCACCGCGGTGGAGTCGCCCGAATGGATCCCGGCCTGCTCCAGGTGCTGCATGATCCCGCAGATGACCACGTCCTGGCCGTCGGCCAGGGCGTCGACGTCCACTTCGAAGGCGTCCTCGAGGAACTTGTCCACCAGGATGGCCCGGCCCTCGGACACCTTCACCGCCTCGGTCAGGTACTGGGCCAGGCGGCTCTCGTCGTAGCAAACCGCCATGGCCTGACCGCCCAGCACGTAGGAGGGCCGCACCAGCACCGGGTAGCCGATCCGGCGGGCCACTTCGCGAGCCTCCTCCAGGTTGTCGGCGGTGCCGTAGTCCGGACGGGCGATGCCCAGGCGGTCCAGCAATGCCCCGAATCGACCGCGGTCTTCGGCCAAGTCGATGGCCTCGGGTGAGGTGCCCAGGATGTTCACCCCGGCCTCGCTCAGTGGGCCGGCCAGCGACAGCGGCGTGGCCCCGCCGAACTGGACGATCACGCCCTTGGGCTTTTCCAAGAAGACGATCTCCAGGACGTCCTCGGCAGTCAGGGGCTCGAAGTACAGGCGGTCGGAGATGTCGTAGTCGGTCGAGACCGTCTCGGGGTTGCAGTTGACCATGATGGTCTCGTAGCCGGCGTCCCTCAGCGCCATGACCGCCTGCACGCAGCAGCAGTCGAACTCGATCCCCTGACCGATGCGGTTGGGGCCCCCGCCGAGGATCACCACCTTATCGCCGTCGCTCTCGGCCACCTCGCACTCGTCGTCGTAGCTGGCGTAGTAATAGGGCGTCTCGGCGGCAAACTCGGCCGCGCAGGTGTCGACGGTCTTGTAGGCGGGAACGATGCCCAGCGACCGGCGGTGGGCGGCCACCTCGGCCTCGGAACTTTCGGTCAGGTAGGCCAGTTGGATGTCGGAGTAGCCGGCCCGCTTGGCCGCCAGCAAGACGTCTTCGGGCAGTGGTTTTCCTGCGGCGCAGATCTCCTTCTCCATCTCCAGAAGCCCCTGGATCTGGTGCAGAAACCACGGATCGATGCGGGAGATCTCGTAAAGCCGCTCAACGGACATGCCCGCCTTCAGAGCGCCGCGCACCCAGAAGAGCCGGGCGGGGTGCGCCCGGGTGAGGTTCTCGCGGATGCGGTCCGGATCGATCCAGTCCTTGCCGTCGGCGCCCAGGCCGGCGCGGCCCACCTCCAACGAACGCAGCGCCTTCTGCAGCGCCTGCTGGAAGGTGCGGCCGATGGACATGACCTCGCCGACCGAGCGCATCTGGGTATCCAGGGTGTCCTGCGAACCGGGGAATTTCTTGAAGGTGAAACGCGGGACCTTGACCACCACGTAGTCCAGGGAAGGCTCGAAGCTCGCCGGGGTTTCTCTGGTGATGTCGTTCTGGATCTCGTCCAGGGTCAGGCCCACGGCGAGTTTTGCGGCGATCTTGGCGATGGGAAAACCGGTGGCCTTGGAGGCCAGCGCCGAGGATCGCGACACCCGGGGGTTCATCTCGATCACCACGATGCGGCCGTTGTCCGGGTGGACGGCGAACTGGATGTTGGATCCGCCGGTCTCCACTCCCACGCGCGAGATGACCCGCCGGGCCAGGTCGCGCATGTTCTGGTACTCTACGTCCGACAAGGTCATGGCCGGCGCGACGGTGACCGAGTCGCCGGTGTGCACACCCATGGGATCCAGGTTCTCTATCGAGCAGACCACCACGAACCGGTCGCGGCAGTCGCGCATGACCTCCAGCTCGAACTCCTTCCAGCCGATCACCCCCTCCTCCACCAGCACCTCCCCGATCGGCGAGGCCTCGATGCCCCGGGATACCGCCGCGCGCAGTTCCTCGACGTTGTAGGCCACCCCGCCGCCCTCGCCGCCCAATGTGAAGCTGGGGCGCACCACCACCGGGTAGCCGATCTCCTTCACCTGCACCAACGCGGCATCCACCGAGGAGGCCAGAAACGACTTGGGGACCTCCAGGCCCTCGGCCACCATGGCCGAGCGGAACAGCCGGCGGTCCTCGGCCACCCGGATGGTCTCAAGCCGCGCGCCGATCAGCCGGGTGCCGCTCTCCCGCAGGATCCCCGCCTCGGCCAGCTTGACCGACATGTTCAACCCGGTCTGGCCGCCGACGGTGGGCAGCAGGGCGTCGGGGCGCTCGCGCTCGATGATCTTGGAGATGGCCGAGACGGTCAGCGGCTCGACGTAGGTGCGGTCGGCCACCTCTGGGTCGGTCATGATGGTGGCCGGGTTGGAATTGACCAGGATTACCTGGTAGCCCTCGTCCTTCAGCGCCCGGGCCGCCTGGGTCCCCGAGTAGTCGAACTCGCAGGCCTGCCCGATCACGATCGGCCCGGAGCCGATTATCAGAATCTTCTGGATGTCGTTGCGTCTGGGCATCAACCCGGCTCCATCATTTTCGCGAACCGGTCGAAAATGCCAGCGGCGTCCGACGGCCCCGGGCAGGCCTCGGGGTGGAACTGGACCGCCAGGACCCGGCGTTTTTTCGAGATGAACCCCTCCAGAGTGCCGTCGTACAGGCTGTTGTGAGTCACCTCCACGTCGTCGGTCGGCAGCGTTTTGGGATCCAGGGCGAAGCCGTGGTTCTGGGCGGTTATCCACACCTCGCCGGTGGTCTCGTCCTTGACCGGGTGGTTACCTCCGTGGTGGCCGAAACGCAGCTTGTAGGTTTTGGCCCCCAGGGCCAAACCGAGGATCTGGTGCCCCAGGCAGATTCCCAGAACCGGCACCCGGCCGATCAGCGCCCGGGCGGTCTCGATACCGTAGTCGACCGCCGCGGGATCCCCCGGACCGTTGGACAGCACCACCCCGTCGGGCTTGTGTCCCATTACCGCATCGACCGGCGCGGTGGCCGGAAGCACCTCCACGGTGATGCCCCGCCGGGCCAGGCTCCGCAGGATGCCCCGCTTTACCCCGAAATCGATAAGCACCACCCGGTGGCGCTCTTTCCCCTCCGGCGGAAAGGTATAGGGCTTCTTGGTGGTAACCTCCGGCGTGAGGTTGGCGCCCTCCAGCGAAGGGGACTCCAGTACCCGCGCCACCGGATCCGCGCCTTCCGGCGGGCTTGTCCAGATCCCGCCTCGCATGGAACCGCGCTCGCGCAGGTGCCGGGTAAGCGCCCGGGTGTCCACTTCGGTGATTCCCACCAGGCCCCAGCGTTTCATCCACTCGCTGAAATCGCCCTGGGCGCGCCAGTTGGAATACACCGGGGATATCTCCCGCACGACAATACCCGAGAGCGCCGGGCGGGGAGCCTGGTTGTCGAAGTCGCAGGTTCCGTAGTTGCCGATCTGCGGGGCGGTGAAGGTGACTATCTGGCCGCAATAGGAGGGGTCCGAGGAGATCTCCTGGTACCCGGTCATCGAGGTGTTGAAAACAACCTCGCCGAAGGCTTCGCCCTCGGCGCCGAATCCCCTGCCTTTAAATGTCCGGCCGTCCTCCAGGACCAGGATGGCATCCAACTTGCCCATTGGCACCCGTGAATCTCACGCCCGCCCCCCGCTGTCAAGAGTTGCATGCAGGGCCCCGGATCCCGCATGATATATGGAGAGATGAGATCCAGAATCCTCAGCCTTATTGTGTTCTTGCCGGTCATGGCCGCATGCGGCGGATCCACCGGCGGGCACGACTGCGCCTCGGACTTCGAGCCCTTGAACCGGCTGTGCGACGCCTTCAACTCCGGAGCCGGGCCGCTGCAGTTCGTAATCTCACAGGACTACGGCCCCTCCGACGTGCGCGGGGAGATCTCCGCCGAGGGTTCCGCGGCCGCCGAGGATCTTTCGGTTTCGGGTCACCTGACGATCGACATCGATCCCCAGTCGGACGAGTTCTTCCAGAGCGGCCTGTACCTCGAGCTGTCCGACTTCGTAAAAGGAGTGGGGTGAGGATCCACCGGCTCCCCGGTTCTGGTGGAGCAGATAAGCATCAACGCTTCCGGGCAGGACGAAGAGGGCAACCCCTACGATCCCCGCTCGGATACGTTCAGCTCCGGCGGCGAGCTGACCTGCCGCAGCCCGTTGCGGATCAACAATAAGGTCACCTACTCCGCCTACTTCTTCACCACCACCCTCGACGAGATCGTCACCCCCCACACCCCCCCGGTTCTGACCGCCGGCACCCTGCCGGACGCGGTCGTAATCCACTTCACCGGCACGGTGACGCTGTTCTACTCGGCCGAAGTATCCATGCAGTACGTCTCCGGCGCCATCACCTACGATCTGGATTTCTACGCCGGATACTAGCCGCTATCGAACCTTGGTCTTGATCAGCAGAATGTGAGCAGTGACACCGAACGCCACCGCCAACAGAACAACGACCACCGGGATGTTCTCACGCAGGGTGAACATCGAGATCCCGATGACCACCCACAGGGTCGCTATCGAATAAACCTTGGTCTTCTTCGGCACGCCCTTCCCCGCCCGGTAGTCCGACAGGTAGTCGCCAAACCAGCGGTTGGTGTGCATCCAGCGGTACATGCGCTTCGAGCCGCGCAGGTAGCAGGCGGCGGCCAGGAGCAGAAACGGAGTGGTGGGCAGAACCGGCACCGGGATTCCGATCAACCCCAGCGCCAGAAAGAGCGTCCCGGCAATGTTCCACAAGAACCTTGTCTTCACAACAGAAGAAACTAGCAGGTAAGCCCGGAAAGTGTAATACATATGGCTGCAGACTGATGAATATCGCCGGAATCCAGACGTATAGATGTAGAAAGGAGGAATTGTCGATGAGAAAAATGCTCATGATGGCAGTGATCCTGGGCATGTCAACGGCCGCGCTGGCCGACGACTCCTACACGATCACCCACAAGATGGAAGGCTACGTAACCATGTTCAAGGTGGTCGCCCCCGAGGGGGCCAAGTGCCACGTAAAGAGCGACAGCAGCTGGTTCGGCGAGAAGGATTTCGAGGTGCCCTTCAAGTTCAAGGCCCAGAAGAACTACTACTACACCTTCGACTGCAAGCTCCCCGACGGAGGCCACTGGCACAAGAAGCTGGAGCCCAAGGGCAACTACACCAGCATCATCAAGATCGGCGGCGGCGCGACGGCACCCGCCAGCACCAAGCCGGCGGCCAAAAGCACGGTCGGCTCCGGGGACTTCAAGCAGCTGCTCAAGTCGATCAAGGACGCCGACTTCGAGGGCGAGAAGATCCGCGTTTTGAAAATGGCCGCCAAGCATCACCACTTCTCGGCCAAGCAGGTCGGGAAGCTGGTGGACGCATTCGACTTCTCGGCCGGCAAGCTCAAGGCGGTGGAGCTGACCGCCGCCCGTATCACCGATCCCCAGAACAACTACAAGATTCTCGAGCACTTCGACTTCGACGCCGACAAGCAGAAGGCCCAGAAGTTCCTGAAGTAACCATTGTACAAATCGCCTTGGTTGGGTATAGAGAAGGTTCAACCCAGGAGGTGGTCATGGATATCAAGGGAACCAGTGCGATCGTAACCGGCGGGGCGTCGGGGTTGGGCAACGCCACCGTCAAGATGCTTCACGGACTAGGCGCCAAGGTGGTCATCGCCGACGTGATCGAGGACCGCGGCGAGGCGGCCGCCAAGGAGCTGGGCGAAGGGGTCATCTTCGTCAAGACCGACGTGACCGACGAGGCCGCCGGACGGAATGCGGTGGATACGGCGGTTTCCAAGCACGGAGGGCTCAGCATACTGGTCAACTGCGCGGGGATCGGCGGGGCGATCAAGATCCTGAACAAGGACGGATCGGTGCACGACCTGGAACAGTACCGGCGGATCATCACCATCAACCTGATCGGCACCTTCAACATGCTCCGGCTGGGTGCCGCGGCCATGGCCAAGGGCCAACCCAACCCCGACGGCGAGCGGGGCGTGATCGTCAACACCGCCTCGGTGGCCGCCTACGAGGGGCAGATCGGCCAGGCGGCCTACGCCTCTTCCAAGGGCGGGATCGTGGCGCTCTCCCTGCCGGCCGCCCGGGAGTTCGCCCGGCAGGGAATCCGGGTCTGCGCCGTCGCCCCGGGGATCTTCGACACCGATATGCTCGCGAAGGTGCCCGAGCCGGTGCGCAAGACCCTGGGCGAGTCGGTGCCCTTCCCCAGCCGGCTGGGGCAGCCCGCAGAGTACGCCCGGCTGATTCAGAGCATCATCGAGAACCCCATGCTCAACGGGGAGTGCATCCGCATCGACGGCGCGCTGCGAATGGCCCCCAAGTGACTCCGGCCGGAATAAAGACCCGACTGACCGAACTGCTGGGCATCCGCTACCCGATCCTGCTGGGCGGCATGGCCTGGATCGGAAGCGCGGAGCTGGCCGCGGCGGTAACCGACGCCGGCGGGCTGGGGGTCCTGGGATCGTCTACCATGAGCCCGGACGAGCTTTCCGCGGCGGTGGACCGGATCCGGGAGATCACCGGCGGCCCCTTCGGCGCCAACATCTCCCTGGTGGTGGAGGGCGGCGAGCAACTGGCCGAGGTGGCGGCGCGGAAGAAAGTGCCGGTAGTGGTGGTCTCCGGCGGGCGGCCGGACCGGCTCACCGGAAGGCTCAAGGACGCGGGCGTGAAGGTCTTTCACACCACCTCGACCGCCAAGATGGCCGAGAAGGCCGCGGCCGCCGGGGTCGATGCGGTGATCGCCGAAGCCTCCGAGGCCGCCGGGCACATCGGGCGCGACGAGATCCCCCTTTCGGTCCTGGTGCCCCTGGTGCGCGACTCCGTCGATGTCCCGGTGGTGGCCGCCGGGGGGATCGTCTGCGGCCGGGGCATGGCCGCCGCCCTGGCCCTGGGAGCCGACGGCGTGCAGATCGGCACGCTGTTCGCCGTGGCAGAAGAGTCGCCCGCTCATGTAAGGTACAAAGAGCTGGTCCTGGCGGCCGGCGAGCGTGACCCGGTGGTCTACGCCCGGCTGGAACACCCCGGACGCGGGCTGCGCACCAAGGCCATCGAGCACCTCATCGAACTGGACTGTTCCGGGGCCAGCCCCGAGGAAATCGACCGGGCCCGCGGGCTGGGACGGGCCCGAAAGGCGCTTCTGGAGGGCAACCAGGAGGAGGGAATCTTCCCCGCCGGCCTGGGGGCCGCCCGCATCCGGGAATTGAAGCCCGTGGCCGAAATCGTGCGTTCTGTGGTAGAAGGGTACCTGGGGGTGATTAAGGGGTTGCCCCATGGCTGAGAAGACGCTGCGGCCGGTCACCATCGCGGGACTAGGGTCCTACGCTCCCGAGCGGGTGGTGACCAACCAGGAACTGATCGACAAGTACAACATCGCCACCTCCGACCAGTGGATCCGCGAGAAGCTGGGCATCGTGGAGAGACGCTACGCCGCCCCTGACGAGCAGACCTCGGACCTGGCGGTCAAGGCCAGCCTGAAGGCCATGGAGATGGCCGGAGTCGGCCCCGACGACATCGGCGGGATCATCCTGGCCCTGGGCTACGGCGACGTGCGCTCGCCTTCGACCGCCTGCCGGGTGCAGGAGAAGCTGGGCGCCTTCAACTCCTGGGCCATGGACGCCAACACCGCCTGCATGGGCTTCATCTGGGCCTGCGAGGTGGGCTCCAAGTTCGTGGCCGACGGGTCCTGCGACGCGTTTCTGGCCATCGGCGCCGACCTGGCCAGCCGGACCAAGTTCGACCCCCACGACCGCACCCTGGGGATCCTGTTCGGCGACGGAGCCGGCGCAGCGGTGCTGAAACCCTGCCGGGAGGGTGATGGCTTCTTGTCCTTTTTCACCTTGTCCGACGGCCGGGGATTCGACGCCATCGGTGCGCGTGCGGGCGGCTCGGTCATGCCTCTGACCCCCGAGGCGCTGGAACAGGGGCACCACCTCCTGCATCAGGACGGCCGGACCGTCTGGAAATACGCCATGCGCGGAATGACTCAGTCCATCCGCGAGGCGGTCAAACGCGCCGGGCTCACCGTCGACCAGGTGGACTTCCTGGTGACTCACCAGGCCAACATGCGCCTGATCGAATCGATCATGGGCGAGGTGGGCATTCCCGGAACCAAGTCCTACACCACCGTGCAGAAGTACGGCAACACCAGCTCCGGCACCGTCGGAACCGCCCTGGACGAAGCCTACCGGGCGGGCAAGTTCAAGCCGGGCGACAAGGTGGTCCTGGCCGGCATCGGCGCCGGCTTTACCTGGTCGGGCACGGTGATCAACTGGACACTTCCGCCACCAAAGCGGGCTGGATGAACTCCATAATCGAGAAAAACCTGGAGAAGATGACCAGCAACAACGACGGGGACATGCCCCCGCTGCTGCAGGAGGAGAGCTACGGAGGCAACGCCGGGTTCTGGAAGGGCTACTCCTGCGCCGCGGCCAACTTCCACTACGACCCGGACACCGGCGAGATCATCGCCTTCGGCAACATCCAGGACCTCTCCCGCGACATCGTGGAGAAGTACCCCAGCCACTTCTTCCGGGTGGCGGCCGATTTCTTCAAGTCCTGGAAGAAGCGCATCGTCGACTACTCCGCCCCCAAGTATGTCTCGGCGGAGGCCCGCTCCATCCTGGAAGAGACCGTCGAGGAGTACAACCGGCGCCACGGCTTCGACCCGCCGTAGACATTTCCTCCACCTTTTTTGCGGTTTCAAACGTCTAAGCGGACATGGAGAAGCCCAAGACCCCGTTCATGCAGACGTTTCTCCTGCTTTTCGCGATCTCCGGCTGCGCCCAGGCCACCCGGGCGCCCCGCAGTCCCTCGCCGGACATCCCCCACATCAAGGTGATGTCCTACAACGTCAACTACGGCCTGGCCGGCGATGCTGCAATCATCCAGGTAATCGACTCGTCCGGCTGTGACGTCGTGTTCCTGCAGGAAACCACGCCGGAGTGGGAGCAGGCTCTCAAGGAAGCCTTCGAAGACAAGTATCCCTACATCGGCTTCCGCCACTGTTGCGGCGCCGGCGGCCTGGCAGTCCTTTCCAGATTTTCCTTCGACTCGCAGGAGCTGATCGATCCTCCCGAGGGAGGCTGGTTTCCCGCCTGGCGGATCATCCTCGACACTCCCCTGGGAAAAATCCAGGCGCTCAACGTCCATCTGCGCCCGCAGGTGAGCGACAGCGGCAGCGTGGTCTCGGGATACTTCACCACCGGCACAATCCGCGAGCGGCAGATGCAACGCTTCGTGAAATACCTGGACCCGGACCTGCCGACTTTGATCGTGGGCGACTTCAACGAGAACCGCTCGGGCGACGCGGTGGCCCACCTGCTTCAGCAGGGCTACCAGACCGCCCTCCCCGAGTTCTCCCCCTACCAGGACACCTGGCGCTGGAAGACCTCGCTGGGCACCGTCTCCTCCCAGCTGGATCACATCGCCTACGATCGCCGGCTGGAGCCGCTGAACGTCTGGGTGCTGCGCGCCGGGACCTCGGATCACCTTCCGCTGGTGGGAATATTCGAACTGGCCCGGTCCCGCTAAAGATCGAAATGCTCCAGCCGGTACTTGACCGTGACGCTCAGGAAGTCGGTGACCAGCTTGCCGAACCCCGGCAGGGTGCCGGAATCGGCGGCAGGCGTCACCGCCAGGTACAGGTTCAGAGCATCGGTAAAGAACAACCGGCCGATCTCTTTGGCCACCGCCTGGTTGGGGGGATCCCCGGTTATCAAATCGAAATGGATGGTTCCGGGCGAACCGGTCGAGGCGGTGGTATTGCCCAGGTTCAGCCACCGGCCCTGGCTCCAGGCCAGCAGCATGGCGCCGTTGACGTCCATGCCCGGGTTGCGCGCGTTGTCGCCCAACCCGCCGGCCACCCAGTCGAACGCCACCTCGCGGACCGGGCACTCCCCCGGCTGCCGCAGGCACGAGAGCGGATCGGGCCGGGGAGCCGTGCGCAGGTCCAGCGCCTCGGAAAAGGGAACCGCCGCCACCTGCCCGGGCCGGGACTTGGCCCCGCCATCCCATAGCCAGGTCTCGCGGTTCTGAGACATGTAGTGCCCGCCGAACATGACCACCTGTCCCCGACTGGAGTCGAAGGTCATGGCGTGCTGGAAGCGCGCCGACGGGCCCAGGCAGTTGACGCCCGATCCGCAGAGCAGGTTCCAACCGGAGCCGTTCCATTCCCAGGTATCGAAGTAAATGATGTTTATGTCCACGCCGCTGTGAATCAGCGTCACGCCCCGGCCCGCGTCGTAGGTCATGGCGAAGTCCGCCAGGGTCGCCGGACCCGAGCAGGCAGTGCCGGTCCCGCACACCCGGCGCCAGGCGCTGCCGTTCCATTCCCAGACTTCGTCGGAGGGGACGCTGCAATATGCCCCGCCCCACGAGGTGCAGCCGCCGAACATCACTCCCACGCCGCGGTTGTCGTCGTAGACCATGCCGTGGGCGTTGCGGGCCGAGGGCCCCGAGCAGGCGGTCCCGCTGCCGCAGCGCCGGGTCCAGTCGCGGGCCGCTCCGTTCCACTCCCAGACCTCGTCCGTGTCGGTTGTGCAGGTGGTGCCGTTGCCGGCGGTGCAGCCGCCGAAGACCACGATCCGCTGCCGGTTGCCGTCCCACATCATCGAATGACCGTAACGGGCCGCGGGTCCGCTGCAGATGGTACCTTCACCGCAGCGCTGCCGCCAGGCAGCCCCGTTCCATTCCCACAACTGGTCGGACAAGTCGGTGCCGTCGAAGCCCCCGAACATGACCGTGGTCTTGGTGACCTCGTCGAAGGCCAGGGCGTGCATGCGCCGGGCGGACGGGCCGGTGCAGGTCGTCCCGTCTCCGCACAACTGCTCCCAGCGTTCCCCGTCGAACTCCCAGACGTCGTCCAGGTTGGTCGATGCGCTGCCGCCGAAGAGCACGGTGCGCTCCCGGCCGGGATCGTAAGCCATGGCATGGTGGCGCCGCGCCGCCGGCGAGGGAAACTTCAGGTCCGGGTTGGCGCTGTGCTGGATCCTCCATTCGCTCCCGTCCCACTCCCAGAGCTCCTCGGAAAAGTTCGGCCAGCCAAGGGATCCGCCGATCAACACGACTTTCGCCTTGACCGGATCGAACGCCATTGCCAGCTTGCTGCGCCGGCTGGGCCCGTCACAACCCGCCATGGTGTCGCAGACCATCGACCAGCCGGCACTGTCATACTCCCAGGTCTTCCCGCTGTAGCCGCCGGCGTCGCGGCCGCCGAACAGCACCAGCCGGTCCCCGGCCGAGTCAAAGGCCAGGCCGTGCTGGTCCACGGCGGGGGCGCTGCAGGCGGTTCCCGACCCGCAGACCTTGGTCCATACCGCACCGTTGAAGGTCCAGGTTTCGTCGGTGCGCACGGAGCACGTACCGCCGCTGTAAGTGGTGCAGCCTCCGTGAATGACCACCACGCCTTCTACGCTGTCGTAGACCATCGGCGCGGTCATCCGGCCGCCGGGTCCGGTGCAGGCGGTGCCGCTGCCGCACACCTTCGTCCAGGAAACACCGTCCCATTCCCAGGTCTCGTCGGAGTAGTCGGTACAGCTGTAGGTGGCCGGGTCGAAAGTCTTGCATCCGCCGAACAACACCAGCTTGCCCCGCTCCTGGTCATAGGCCATCTGGTGCCCCCAGCGGCCGGTCAGCCCCCCGGCGCAAGGCTCGCCCTCGGCGCAGACCATCCGCCACTCCTCGCCGTCCCATTCCCAGGTGTCACCGTAAAAGGCATCGAAGCTCCCCGTGTCGCCGCCGAACAGTACCGTTACCCCGCGGGTGCTGTCATAGGCCATGCCCGGGCTGGCCAGGATCGGGGGGCCCGAACAATAGGTGCCGGTGCCGCATCTGAGGAACCACTGCCGCCCGTCCCACTCCCAGGTCTGGGAGTTGTAGGTCGCGTCGGATCCCCCGAACATCACCATCCTCCCGCGGGCGCTGTCGTAAGCCAGGGAATGGGATTGTCTGCCGGTGGGCCCCCCCAACTTGAGCCACTGGGTCCAGCCCGGCGCGCCGCCGCCGGTATCCTCGGTGATTCCGTCCCGCCCGGCCAGATTCTGCAGATCCGTCTGCGTGGTTCCGGGGGCGTGGAACAGTGAGCTGCCGAACCAGACGCGCTCCTCGAACCACAGCGGGCTGGAGCCGCCGAAGGCGGCGGTCCACTCGACGTCGCGCACCAGGGTGACTCCGCTCTGGTTGCCGGCCCCGTCCACCGCGGCGACGTAGACCTCGGGGCGGTCGGCCTGGACCAGCTCCCAGGGGCCGAATGCCCCGGTCGCATCCGCCTGCACCCGGTCGATCTCCTGGGCGGCGTCGTTGTAAAAAATCACCCAGGCGTCGTCCTCCACCGCCCCCTGGCCTCCCTGAACGGTGAATCTCGAGCCGGAGCCCCAGGGAACCCGCTGGTAAACAATGCGCTCGAAGGTGTCCACGTCCGGCGTTGCCGGAGCCTGGCTGTCCACGGTAAACACCGCCCCGGCCGGCTCGGCTGCCGGGGTCATGGGATTGTCGGCCAGGTCCGCCGCCGAGATCCGGACCGTGTAGGCGCCGTCGGCGGGCAGCGGCTGCCCGACTTTTAAAATGTACTCGTAGGAGGTTCCCTGACTGCCCGCCAGGGTGAACATGCGCACCTCGGGCGTGGTGGTCTGGACCACCGGGTCGGCCGACAGCGGCTCGCTCATGGTGAAGAAGACCGTCACCGTGGTTCCCTCCCCGGCGGCGGTGACGTCTTTGAGCAGGTCGCCTGCGGGGGTGAGCGTCCGGCTGACCGTCCCCGACATTATCTCCGGCGGGGTGAAGTCGAACTCGATGGCCCCGTCGCTGTTCTCGGTGGCGTTGCCGGACTGGTCCACGGCGATGATGGTGACCCGTTTGAATCCGTCGGTGTCGCGCATGCTGCTGAGGGTATAGGCGCAGGTGTAGCTCAATCCGTTGGCGCTGCAGGCGTCCGGGTCGGGGTCGGTGAAGGCCCCCACCCAAACCTGGGGCTGGTCGCCCGGGGTCTCGGAAAGGTCGAAGGTGATGGTCACGTCCCGCCCGGCGAGGCGATCGGCCCGGTTGGCGTAACCCGGGGCGGTGGGACCGGTGACGGTGACATTGGTGATCTCGGGATCGGTCGAATCGACGGTGATTACGCCGATGTCCAGCAGCCCGGAAGGATTGCCGGCGCGGTCTTGCGCCGACACCTGCAGGGGGTAGTCGCCGTCGGGGCCCAGCGCGCCGGCCTGCTGTTCGGCCCGGAAGCAGTAGCTGTTGGACGGCCCGTCGGGATCGGGAAAGGTCAGGTAGAAGCTGAAATCCGGATCGTCCACCACCGTCAAATCGGGCTGGTGGGCCAGCGGCTCGGTGAAGGTCAGGCACACGGTGACGAAGGTGTCCACGTTGGCCACCGCCGGCGTGATACTCACCCCGTCCTGGACCAGGGCCGGGGGGTTGAGGTCCATGACCGCGTCGGCATAGACCGTCTTGGACTCGTAGCCCTGGGCGTCTGAAAAGCGCACGAACACCCGCCGGGGGCAGTAGTCCTCGCCCGCGCAGGAATATACCGGTTCCCAGGACAGATCCCAGTCCAGGCGGTAGCCGGACAGCTCCGCGGGGGCATCGGGATAGGCCGGCAGGTCGGCCAGATCCACTTCCCGGGTTCGCTCGGGGGGGAAGCTGACGAAGTGGGAAACCTTGGCCCGGACCCCGGTGTCGGTAATCAGCACCAGGGTCACGTTGGGGTCGTTGATCATCTCGCCGATCGACTCGATGAACACCCACCCCTCGGTATCGCCGGGCACCGCGCGCAGTTGCATGTAGACTTCCACCTCGGTGTGCTTGCCCGCCTCCAGGGAGAACTGCCCGGAAATGCCGTAGTAGAGCACGTTGGCCGAGGCGCCCGCGCCGTCCCGTATTTCGACGATCACCACCCGGTTGTCGCCGTTGGGTATGTCGCGGAAGTCCAGCTGTGAATCCATTGAAAAAGGATCAGGACCCACCGAACCCAGCACCCGTCCGGAAACCCCGGGGTCCTCGCGCTCCTCCACCGCCGCCCAGACGTATTCGTCACCGGATAGCGCCGGCTGGCCGCCTTCCCAGGAAAACACCACCGAGAAGGTGCCCGGCCCCACCGACTCCACGCATCCACCCAGCAGCAATCCCAGAAGCAGTGTGCAGGATAACCGCATCGGTCACCTCCCCATCAGCTCAAAAGTGACCGTGCCGTTGCCGGTGCCGGGCTCCGATCTGGTCAGCAGGATGGCGGTGGTCACTCCCGCGCCGGCCACCACGGTGCCCACGATGGTCCAGAACCACCAGGTCTGGTACCAGCGGGCGGGGCGCTCGCCCAGCTGCGCCCACACCGCCGAGGTTTCGTGGGGATCCACGTAGACGTCCGAGTAGAAGTCGAAGTATCCGCTCTTGGAAACCCGCAGGTTGTGCCGGCCCACGTTCAGATCGGCAATCGGCGCCATGGGCAGCTCGCCCTGCTTCTGATCGTCGAGGAACACCTCGGCCTCCTCCTCGCTGGAGGAAACCGCCAGCTTGCCCAGTGCCCCGGAGCCCACCCCCAGCAGCTTCCGGCCCGCGTGGCGAACCGCGCGGATCAGCTGATCCTCGTCGCCGCGGAAGGACTCGGTGATCCGGCTGTCCACTTTGGCCTCGCGCGGGTCGATCAGCCGCAGCGATACCACGTAGGAGTCCTTGATCTTGCCCACGTGCCCCACCACCAGCTTGTCCACCCCCAGCGCCCCGCCGATCTCGGCGATGCAGGAGGTGTCGTCGCTGCAGCCTAAAAACGCCTTGTCCTGCTCCAGGCGCAGCATGGCGGTCATGTCGTCGCGGGAGATCACCGAGGCGCCCTCGATGCGCTTGATCTCCACCGAAAGGATCTGGGCCAGGTTGTCGGCCACTTCCTTGGGCACTCCCGAGGGGGCCAGGTCGAAGACCGCAAACGACACCTTCTGCCCCTCCGGCAATTTGAAGCGCGGCGCGGTCTGTTCGAGCTTCCAGCCGAACAGCGCCGCCAGCGCTCCCGGCAGCACCGCGGGAAGCTCGTCGATGCCGGCCACCGTCTCGCTCACCCGTCCTACCGGCCGGGCGGCGCGGACGTCCAGGAGCGTCAGGTTCACCAGCAAGTTGTTGCCGATGGACCCCACCGATCCGGTCAGCAGCAAGTCGGACTGCATGCCCGCGGACACCTCGGCCATGCACTCGGAGTCTTCCTGGCAGCCCATCATCTGCTGGGCGGCCTCCAGCGCTAAACGGTCCTTGATGTCTGCCGTGGTGGAAACCGTCACCCCCGCACCGGCCAGCGTCTCGGCTATCTGGGTGGTCACCTGGCGCACCACCTCCCCGGGCTGGCCCATGGCCTTGAGATCCGCAACCAGCACCGTCCTGCTTTTGTCCTTTTCCGAAAGCACCGGCTTGGGCGGTTCGATCTCGGGTTCTGGTTCCACCTTCTTCTCCACGATCTCCGGCGGCGGTGCCTCCTGCACCCTCTGCCAGGCCACCACCACGTCGGTCTTCTTGGCCTGGCGCTTGACCTTGACCGGCCGCACCAGTACCCGGACGGTCCCCACTGCCGAGACCCTATGCACACCCCCGGGCACCTCAAGATACACCGCTCGGGAAAACCGCGGGCTGGCCTCCAGCTTGACCTCGGCGGCCATTTCCGAGTCCAGATCCAGCTTGAACCCGGCTTTCTCCTTCTTCACCCCTCGCACCAACAGCAACACCCGGGCGGGCCCCTCGACTTGCAGCTTCAAGGGCGCCACCGGATCCAACTGGTAATAAGTGCGCTTCTTCTTGCCCTCCAGGACCGCCTTCTTCTTGTATTTGCCCACCAGCTGCACCTTCCCCCCCGCAAGGGCGAAAGGCGCTCCCCCGAGCAGCGACAGTGACAGAAGCAGGGATAACAATTTGGGCATCGCGTTCCTCCAAGGCTCCGGACCAGATTGTAAGTTTATTGAAATACCCGCCGCTTGCCAACCTTCCCCAGGTGAAATATCCTCGATTGCCTGTACACCGACCGGGAGCCCGTCATGAAAAAGACCGTGCTTGTCCTTTTATTGGTCGCATTCAGCTCCAAGCTTTCGGCGCAGGAGGTTCCGCCGGCGTTGATGATCAAGGCGCCGGGGGAATCCAAGTCCAGTCCGCTGTACCTGTCCAAGGTGGACGTCCGGGCGCGGATCTTCGGGTTCATCGCCGAGACCCGCATGACCATGACCTTCAGAAACGACCACGACCGGGTCCTGGAGGGCAGCTTGTACTTTCCGCTCCCGGAGGGGTCAACGGTCTCGGGTTACGCCCTGGACATCGACGGCAAGATGGTGGAGGGGGTGGTGGTGACCAAGGAGAAGGCCCGGGTGGTGTTCGAAAAAGAGGTGCGCAAGCAGATCGATCCGGGCATCGTCGAATGGGTCAAGGGCAACAACTTCAAGACGCGCATATACCCGATTCCCGCCAACGGCACCCGCACCGTGGCGGTCCGCTACGTCAGCGACCTGGATTTCGACGAAAAGGGCCGGGCCAGCTACCGCCTGCCGCTGAACTTCAAGCAGCCGCTGGATTCCTTCTCAATGCGCGTGGAGGTGCTCAAGGCCCCCCAAGAACCCGATCTGGCCTGGCAGGGCCCCGGCCCGGTGAAATTCCAGTCGCAGAAGGGCGGCTACTTCGCCGAGACCAGCCTCAAGAAGAAGAAACTCACCGGACAGATGGTGGTGACCATCCCGGACGCCGACAAGCAGCGGGTGATGGTGGAGAAGAGCCCCGACGGTGAAGTGCACTTCTGCATCAACGACTTCCCCAAAGTGGTGGCCAAGCAAACCGCCAAGAATGCCCCCAAGCGCATCACCTTGCTGTGGGACGCCTCGGGCTCGCGGGGCAAAAGCGACCACAAGCGGGAATTCCAGCTGCTCAAGGCCTACTTCTCCAGGTGGAAGGGCGCCAGCATCGCGGTCGACCTGGTGGTTTTCCGCAACCAGGCGGAAAAATCCAGGCACTTCGCCGTCACCCGGGGCGACACCAGCAAGCTGATCGACGCGCTGGCCAGGGTGGTCTACGACGGCGGAACCCAGATGGGGGCCATATCGCCGAAGAAGGGCGCCCGCCGTCCCGACTTCTACTTCCTGTTTTCCGACGGGCTGTCCAACATCGGGCTGGAGAATCCCGCCGGCTTCAAGATGCCGGTCTACGTCTTTTCCGCCGCCACCGACGCCAACCACCCTTTCCTGCGCTACCTGGCGCAGAAGACTGCCGGCGAGTACTTCAACCTCAACCGCACCGACGACCAGACCGCCATAGCCGGCATCGGCACCCCGGCGTTCGCCTTCCTCTCCGCCCGGGTGGCCTCGGGACGGGCCACCGAGATCTACCCGGCGGAGCCCCAGCCAACCCACGGGCGCTTCACCATCGCGGGCAAGCTTACCGGCCGGCAGACCAACCTGGTTTTGAGCTACGGGGTGGCCGGGCTGACCCTACAGCGGGTCAAGTACGACATCGCCGCCTCGGACGCCGTAGAGGGCGACCTGCTGGCGCGCTACTGGGCGCAGAAGAAGCTGGCCGGGATGATGGCATTCCCGCGCAGGAACCAGCAGGCCATGGTCGAGCTGGGCAAACACTACGGCCTGGTAACCCCGGGCACCTCGCTGATCGTGCTCGAGCAACTGGAACAATACGTCGAGCACGAAATCCCCCCGCCGCGCTCGCTCCCGGAGATGCGCAACCAGTACCTGAAAATCATGGACGAGCGCATGGCCATGAAGAAAAGGGAAGAGAAGGGCAAGCTCGAACACGTCCTCGGCCTGTGGGAAACCCGGGTGGACTGGTGGAAGACGAAATTCAAATACCCCAAGAACTTCCGCTACGCCGGAGAGGAAGAGAAAAAGGAACGGGTCGCGGAAACCGGCGCCGCGGATCCGGACGCGGAGATGGCCGAGGCCCGGCCCGCGCCGGTGGTGCACAGCCCTCCGGCCGCCCCCCGCGCCGCGCCGGCCAAGAAGGCCAAGGAGAAAGCCGACAAAGACACCACCTCCGAGCCCGAGCCGGCCATCGCCCTGAAGGCCTGGGATCCCAAGGAGCCCTACCTGACCGCCATCAAGCAGGCTCCCAAGGGCAAGAAATTCGCCGAGTACCTCAAGCAGAAGAAGCAGTACGGCGGCTCGCCGGCCTTCTACCTGGACTGCTCGGACTTTTTCATCAACAACCAGAAGAAGAAGCTGGGCATGCAGGTGCTTTCCAACGTGTCGGAAATGGAGTTGGAGAACCCGGCGCTGTTGCGCATCCTGGCCCACCGGCTGGCTCAGCACAAGGAGCTGGAGCTGGCCGCCGGGCTTTTCGAGGAAGTGCTGCGCCTGCGCCCCGAGGAGCCGCAGTCCTGGCGCGACCTGGCGCTGGTGCTGGCGGATCTGAAGAAGTACCCGCGGGCCATGGAGCTTCTGGCCCACGTGGTCATGAACCAGTGGGACCGCTTCGACGAGATCGAGGTCATCGCCTTGATGGAGCTCAACCGGATCATCACCCTGGCCAAGCGGGCGGGGATTAAGAAATTCCCGGTCGACAAGCGGCTGATCAAGCTTCTGGACGTCGACGTGCGCATCATCCTCACCTGGGACGCCGACCTGACCGACATCGATCTGTGGATCATCGAGCCCTCGGGGGAGAAGGCCTATTACTCCCACCCGCGCTCCACCATCGGCGGCAACGTCTCGCGGGACTTCACCCAGGGCTACGGCCCCGAGGAGTACATACTGAGGAAAGCCATGCACGGGACCTACAAGGTCCAGGTCAACTTCTACGGCAGCTCGGCCCAGACCCTCTCCGGGGCGGTGACCCTGCAACTGGACCTCTACACCAACTACGGGCGGCGCAACGAGAATAAGAAGTCGGTCACCCTGCGCCTGAAGGAGAGGAAAGACACCATCACGGTGGGGGTCCTGGAGTTCTGACGTGAGCAATACAACCTTCTTCATTTATTCGGACGAATTGCAGAAATACGACTATCCGCCGGAGACCCCCCTGAGCACCAGGCGGACGGCCCGGGCCCGGGAAATCCTGGCCTCCATGAACCTGCTGGAGGGCGACGGCCGGAGCGAGATCTCCGCCGGGCCGGCAACCCGGGCCGAGCTCGAGGAGTTTCACGAGAAGAAATACCTGGACATGCTCAAGAAGGCCTCCGACGGGGTTTTCGACGAGGCCTTCCTCTACATGGGCCTGGGCACTCCCGACTGCCCGCTGTTTCCCGGCATGTACGATTACGCTGCGCTGGCCTGCGGCGCCAGCCTGCTGGGCGCCGACAAGATCATCACCGGGAAAGCCCGGGCGGCCTTCAACCCCGCCGGCGGCTACCACCACGCGGGTCCCGCAAGCGCCTCGGGCTTCTGCTACCTAAACGACATCGTCCTGGCCTGCCTGCGGCTGACCGCGGCGAAAAAACGGGTCCTGTTCCTCGACCTGGACGCCCACCACTGCGACGGCGTCCAGGACGCCTTCTACCGGCGCAACGACGTGCTGGTCATCTCGTTTCACGAAAGCGGCGCCACCCTCTACCCGGGCACCGGCTTCGATCACGAGATCGGCGAGGGTGACGGCGAGGGCTACACCGTCAACCTGCCGCTGCCGGTGGGAACCTACGACGACGCCTACCAGGGGGCTTTCATGCAGCTGTTCCCCCCCCTGGCCGGCGCCTTCGACCCCGACGTGATCGTATTAGAACTGGGCATGGACGGCCTGGCCGGCGACCCCCTGGCGCATTTGAACCTGACCAACAACGTCTACGCCGACATCGTCTCCCTGCTCTTGAAGCTCGACAAGCCCATCCTGGCCACCGGCGGCGGCGGCTACCACCAGGAGAACACCGCCCGCGGCTGGGCGCTCTGCTGGAGAGTGCTGTCCGGCGCCGAGCCCGAAGAAGACCTCTACGCCGGCCTGGGCGGGGTGATGCTGCAAAGCTCCGAGTGGGCCGGCGGCCTGCGCGACCGCACCCTGCTCACCCACGGCGGCCAGCGCAAGGCCATCGACCAGGCCATTCAGAACAGCATCGACCGCATCCGCGCGAGCGTCTTTCCGGTTCACTCGATTACGGAGTGAGAACTCCCCTTCCGACCAGCAACCCGCGAAGGTCCTCGGCGCCGCCGAACAGCTCGGCGTCCATGCCGACCCGGCGGGCACCTTCGATATTTCCGGGCTTGTCGTCGGTGAAGAAGCATTGCTCGGAAGGGAAACCCACGTCGCGGGCGGCGGCCAGGTAGGCCTCGGGGGCCGGCTTCATCCAGCCGATTTCGAAGCTGAGGGTGGGTTTTTTGATTCGTTTCAAAAACGGGTAGAGGGGCGGCAGGTAGTCCCAGTGGATGGGGTCGGTGTCGGAGAGCAGGCCCACCGCCGCGTGTTTTTCCACTTCGGCGAACAGTTCCTCCATTCCCTGCATGGGAGAAAAGATCTCGCACCAGGATTTGACGAACTGTTCGTAGTCCATCCGCATGGCCACCCGCTCCTTGAGCTTTTCGTAGAACTCCCCGGGGGTCATGCGGCCGGTGGCCAGCTCGGCGTAGAGGCTCTCGAAGGGCCCGCGCCGGGGGCCGTGTTCGTAGTCGAGACCCACCTGGTCGCGGATCAGCTCCCAGATGCTCTCGGTGATGTCCCAGTCGACCAGAACCCGGCCCAGATCGAAGATCACCGCGGAGATTCGGCCCATCGAGCTTCCCTTCTCCCCTGCCGCCGGCTATGATAACTCCAACGAGATGCGAGATCGAGGCCTGAAAATCCTGTTGCTGCTGCCGTTGATATTCGGCCTCTCCTGCGGGCTGTGCTCCGAGGAGAGCACCGACGAGGAGCAGATCCGCGGGATCA
>Ga0272442_10000757_pt1 | contig 50565 bp, 42 predicted proteins | sample SSMForm2O_FD_200262 | JGI IMG/M metagenome (GOLD analysis project Ga0272442, IMG submission 200262) | Marine sediment archaeal communities from Little Sippewissett salt marsh, Falmouth, MA, United States - SSM-Form-2O | ecosystem: Environmental > Aquatic > Marine > Wetlands > Sediment ... | reverse complement strand
AGGGAGATTTGTCCGCCAAATCGTCTCAAACGCCACAATTCCTTTTCCAGGATATCGTAGAACGTTTTGTGATTGACCAGCCCCGTCAGGCCGTCCGTAGTCGCCTGACGCTGTATCTTTTCAAACAGCTTGACATTGCCGATGGAGGCCCCGATGAGTTGGCTAAAAAGCTCTATCAGTGCAATATCTCCGGAATCGAATCGCTCATTGTCTATTTTGTCGGCCAGGTTGAGAACCCCGACCACCCTTTCCTGACAAACAAGAGGCACGATGGCGCAACTTTTCGTTCGATAGTTCTCGGCGAAGGCCCTTTGTGATTTTTTGATCACGGGTTTACGATGGGTGTCGATGTCCCCGACGAGGATCAATTCCTTGCTTCTCGCCGCCATGACCATCAGGGGTGTCGGCGTTTGATTGAGCGACACAATTTTGTTGATGAGAAAGGGGTGGTTATGTTTATACAGGTGAAGCATATTGTTCGTTTCATCGAGGATATAGAGTGAGGCGAATTGCACGCGAACCATGAGGGGAATGCTTTTGATGCAAACATCGGCGATTCGATCAATATCCAGGCAGTTAATCTGACGAGCGAGGGGCGTGATCTGCTCGAGTATGGTGATACTCGTATCCGGTTTAGGCTGTTTTTTCTCTGGATTTTTCATGGTTTTATTCATCATCCGAGCGCGTCACAGTCCTGTCCCGTCCGCGTGGTTCGCCCTCATTAATAGCACGTTTTCTTCTACCTCTATCGGATATTTCCGCGAGGGTATTCTGTAAAAACATAAACTATCTCCCGGACCGGCAAGCCTTTTTGCTCCGAAAACGCTTATTGGGGCCAATCTCATCCTCCCGGATCCGCAGATCATGAAGGTTCTTTGAAGGATTGGTCAGTAAGATAGCCCATAGTTTTAAAGACATCTTACCCAATCGACACCTTTGAATGCCCTCGAGAACGACCCGGTGACGAAAAGACTAAATCCCGGTTTATCGATACATTCATCTGGATAACCGCCGTCCGATAACAGGCCGGGAGGGATAATAAAAATTTTTCAAAAAAATCCATGAAAAGAGTTGACGGGATCATGAATGCATTTTACATTTTATAAAACGTAAAACGTATTTGAGTTTCAAGCATCGTTTGATTGTGAATGATGTTTTGAAGCACGGTCGTCCAATAAGTTGGAGATGTGTGGCTTTGGAATCGGGTTTTTGTTTTTTCGGGAACGATGAGTTGAGTTTTTTTAGACCGACGGAAGAAGGGGCTTCTGTTGTGGATTGGACGTGACAGTCACCGTTCAAAAGAGGTTTACATCGTGCAGCCAAGCGTCACGAACGACAATTTACATATACCTGCCAAGCTCTATCGTATTGGTGAGCTGGTCAATTATACCCCCTTCTCGAGACAAACCATTCATAACTATACGATTATGGGTCTTATCCGCGAAGCGAAATGGACCGAAGGGGGACATCGACTTTACGATGAGACTGTGTTTGAGAGATTGTCGGAGATTATGCGACTTCGAAAGACCAAAACCCTTTCGGAGATAAACGCAATCTTTCGAAAAAAAGAAGACCGGAACTTGGCCTCCGGTCCATTACCTCACCAGCAAACAGGTTGATTGCCGGTTAAAAACTCGGGCGAAGGATGGTTTGAAGGATCGCGTATGAATCTGTCAGAACTGGTAACGGATAATATCACTGAAATACTCGTTAGAATCATTAAGTTCACCCAAACGCGCCATAAGATCCTCGTTCAGAACATCATCAATATGCGCGATCCTGAATTTGTTCCGAAGGAGCTTGAAGTGAACGAGTTTTCGAGCCTGCTGAGCTGTGCGGTTGACGAGCACATTCGACACCAGCGTCTTATCCTGCATGACACGGAGAATATCAAATTCGACACCGAAGGCCGATTGGAAGTCAGGCCCGTCGTCGATGAACCGAGCCGGAAACTTTTTAAAGAGAATCGAGAGGGATATCTCGAGCGACAGATCAATAAGCTTTGGGAGAACTCGCTCAACCAGAAACTTGCCACCGAGCTGCTCAGGCAGAAGCAAGGAACGATGCCGCTTAATTGGTAGTGACGATGAGTGATTGTATCTGATTTGATAATCCATACGTTGGATGAGGAACGGTAGTGTTGGTCTTTAATCTGATGGAGTTGTAGAGCCGGGGTTGCCACTAAGCCGGGTCGCTTTTCATGGAGGAAAGCTTGTGAGGACTGAGCAAACACTCACGATTGACGAAATATGGGAACAGTTCCATAAAACCCGCGATGAGCAATTTCGCAATCTGCTGATGGAACACTACCGGCACTTGGTCAGATATTGCGCCGAACGTCTGCACAGCAAGCTGCCGGACAAAGTCGAGCTGGACGATCTGATCAGCGCCGGGATTTTCGGACTGATGGACGCCATCGACAAGTTCGATCCGGCCATCGGCGTGAAGTTCGAGACCTATTGCTCGCCCCGCATCCGGGGGTCCATCCTGGATGAGCTCAGAAGCATGGACTGGGTGCCCCGGCTGGTCCGCGCCCGGGCGCACCAGTTGGGAAAGGCCGTTCATTCGCTCGAGACCCATCTCGGACGCAAACCCACCGAGAAGGAGATCGCCGAAGAGCTGGAAATGGATATGGAGGAATTCGGCCGGCTCCAGCGGGACGCCAACGCGGCCAGCCTCGTGTCGCTGAGCACCAAGTACAGCGACAGCGAGGGTGAAAAAGATATACGGGAAATCGACATTATCAAGGATGAACGAAGCAAGAATCCCGTCATCGAGGCCCAAAAGCGCGACCTCAAGAGCCTGCTGACAAAAGGGCTCACGCGCGCCGAGCGGCTGATTATCGTTTTGTATTATTACGAAGAGATGACCATGAAGGAGATCGGCGCGACGCTCGATTTATCGGAATCCCGCGTCTCGCAGATGCACTCGTCGATCATCGCCCGCCTGAAGGCCCAGATGAACACCCGCAAAAAGGAATTTTCCATCCCCCGGTCCTGAATAGTGAGAGTCACTCGCAGATTTAATCACCCTTTTTTCGCAAGGGCTTTGAAGAAGGTGTAGCAAAACACACCGTCTTGCTCCGTGGCTCTGTATAAATCCTTAATGCCCTGATCGAATAATTCCGGCTCGAAGGGCAAATGGAAAATATCCCCTTGCTGGAATTGAACGTTCGGTAAGCCCGCCGCCTCTACGTTCCGCTTAGCTTCAATGAGAGACGCTTCTGATATGTCGATAGAAATGATCGATGCCTTCGGGCTGCTTTTTGCAAGCGTAACGGTTTGAGCGCCGACGCCGCAGCCGGCTTCCAGCACGCGGCGGCCCGCCGGATACGCCGTGTCGCAATGAAGCGATTCAACCAATGTCGAAGCCTGATCCTGCAAACGTAAATTTTCTTGGGGATCATATCCATGTACGTAAGCTTCACTCATACTCACCTTGACGTCGAATACGTCTGTAAATTCTTTGTCACAGATGAACAAAAGGGATATTAACCGTTCAAAGATTTTAGCTTTTTGAGACCGGGCCTTCAAGAGAAATTATACCCTATGGTGAATGTTTCAGTCGGCCGACAGGTGGACTTGACGAGGGTCTCGTTATTCTATACTATGCTCTAAGCATGAAGTGGATGTTGGAATTTTAACCCGGTCGGTAAACCGGGCGAGTTATTTTAAGGTGATATTTTGAAGATCGCTATCGTTTACAATCGAGATTCCCAAAACGTTGTGAATCTCTTCGGGATTCCCAACCGCGAACGCATCGGCAAGCAAACCATCAAGCGGATTGTGGACGCCCTGAAAGCACAAAAGCATCGCGTCAAGGCCTTCGAGGGCGATAAGGATTTAATCGACAATCTCGAGGAGTTCATGCCGCGGGTCCTCAAGGGAGAACGCCCGGGTCTCGTGTTCAACGTTTCTTACGGGATACAGGGACAGGCCCGGTACGCTCACGTACCGAGCATTTTGGAGATGGTCGGCATCCCCTATGTGGGCTCCGGCCCGCTCGCACACGGATTGGCGTTAGATAAAGTCGTGGCCAAGATGATCTTCCAGCAGAACGATTTGCCGACGCCGGATTTCACCGTGGTGAATTCGTGGGAGGATTGCAGCAAAGTCGATCTGCCCTATCCATTGATCGTCAAACCCAAGAATGAGGCCGTCTCGTTTGGCCTCAAGATCGTCAATAACAAAGATGAGCTGACGGAAGCCGCGAACTCAATTTTTGAGACCTTCAAGCAGCCGGTCTTGGTCGAACACTTTATTGACGGACGTGAAATCAACGTCGGGCTGCTCGGCAACAATCCGCCGGAGACGTTCTCGCCGGTGGAGCTGTGTTTTGGAAACGACGGTCCTCCAATTTATACCTACCAAGACAAAACGCATAAATCCGGGCGGCACATCGAATTAAAGTGTCCCGCTCCCATCGACGAAACACTCACTCGCAACGCCCAGGAGCTTTCCCGGCGAGCCTTTCAGGCGCTGGGGTGCTACGATTGTGCCCGTGTGGACATGCGTCTGGATCCGGACGGCCATCTGTATCTTCTCGAGGTCAACAGCTTACCCAGCCTCGGAGAAACCGGTTCTTATACCGCCGCCGCCCAACAGATGGGTTTGGATTTCGGGGCCCTGGTGAACCGTCTGGTGGACGTCGCCAGCGCGCGATATTTCGGCACGCCCCGGCCGATCGGCCTGTCTATCAAAGAATCCGATTCGGGCCAACTCATCGCCTCCTTCCTGACCCAGCGAAGGGACGAGATTGAAAAACGGCTGAAGATATGGACGAACCTGCACAGCCGGACTCACGATCTGGTGGCGATCCAGGAAGTCATGGGGAAAATCGCGGAGAGTTTCAAGGAAATCGGGCTCAAACGAATCGACGATCTCACGGACGGCAAAACCGCCTGGACGTGGGAAACGCAGACCGGATTCGCCGGCGGAACTCTGATCATCGGACACGCCGACGTGCCTTTGGGACGCGATGTATCGGTGCAGGAGTATCGACGCACGCCCGAATGGCTGTATGGAGAAGGAATCGGCCTGTCACGAGCGCCGCTCGTCATGTTGGAATTCGCTCTTAAGGCCCTGAAAAGTTTACGACGCCTGCGTTCGCTTCCGATCGGCGTCTTGTATTACACGGATGAAGGACGCGATTGCCGCCAGAGCGCAGATATGATTCGCACCGCCTCGGGCCGGGCGAAACAAGTCCTGGTTTTAAAACCCGGCAGCCTTCAAAATAAGGTGGTCACTCAACGACGAGGCTGGCGCCGGTATCATTTACACGTTGAAGACGGTCCGGGTCGGCTGGGGCAGCTCCGTAAGAAACCGGAGGTCGTGCGATGGCTCTCCGGCAAATTGGATGATCTCTCGAAACTATCCTCGCGGGAGGAGCGATTGGCGATCGCCATAGGTGAGTTCCACACAACGAGTTTTCAAATGTTACTGCCGCACGCGGCGGACGTTACATTAATGCTGAGTTACGGAGAAGAATCCGTCGCAGACGAAGCCGAAAAGCATATTAGAGAGATCCTCGGAAAAGAGGGATTCAAATGGGATTTAAAGTTACTGTCCGATCGTCCCCCGATGGTCAATCGCCCGGCCAATCGGCGCCTCGCGGAGTCGCTTGCTGAAATGGCGGCCCAATGGGACATTCCGTTTGGCCGCGAGTCGTCTCTTTGGCCCTCGGTGTGCGGTCTCGTGCCGTCGTCCGTGGCCGCCGTTTGCGGGCTCGGCCCGGTGGCGAAGGACCTTTATACCCCTCGCGAAACCATCGAGCGCATCAGTCTGCTCCAGCGCACTTTACTCCTGGCGGAGTTCCTGGCGAAAGCCGTGAAGGATGAAACCCCATGAGAGCTCCCGAACCACGGAACCATGATCAAATGCTCGAAGCGATCGATTCCCCGCCGGTTCCAAAACCCCAAAAGATCGCCATATCCACGCGGGGAATGGTGAGCACTCAACACTATCTGGCCACGCAAGCCGGCGTCCAGATGCTCGAACAGGGCGGTAATGCCATCGACGCGGCGGTCGCGTCGGCGTTTGCCCTCGGCGTGTGTGAGCCGGCCGCTTCGGGCCTTGGCGGCCAAACCATGATGCTTATCCATCTGGCCCAGACCCGCCGAACCTTTGCCCTGGACGGCTCCTCGCGCGCGCCGAACCGGACGTCACTGCAGACGCTGTCCAAAAAGCGGCGGCGCCGGGGGTATAAAGCCACCACCGTCCCAAGCACGCCGGCGGTCTTAAATTATGCCCTGGAGCGCTATGGCGTCCTGAACCTTACCCACGCCCTGCGTCCGGCCGTCCGGCTGGCGAAATACGGATATCCGATTACGGAGCTTCAACGCCGACTGACGCTCCGAATGAAACGATATCTCAAACGACGGTCTGCAGGCGGATTGTTCCTCAAAAATGCCAGTCGAACGTTTAAAGAAGGGGATTTGTTTGTCCAGCCTGCTTTGGCCTATACACTCAAGCGGCTGGCACACAAAGGCATCACGGACTTTTATACAGGTCGGATCGCAGAGATTATCTACCACGACATGGCGGCTCATGACGGGCTGATTACTCTTGAAGATCTCGCCCAAATACCCATGCCGATCGAGAGAAAGCCGGTCCGCGGCCAATTCGATGACTGGCAGGTTGTGACCTTTCCACCGCCCGGGGCGGGCCGAACGCTGATCGAGCTGCTGAACATTATCAGTCATTTGCCCAGGAAATTCCGCGATACCGACACGCCCGAAGGCGCCGTATTGCTCGCCGAGGCGATACGCCAGGCCAATCGGGATCGCCGGGACCGGCCTTACGATCCGAATTTTTACGCCCAGGTGACGAAGAAGCGCATGTCGAGCGTTGACTACGCCAAACATATCGCCCGCTCGTCACTGCGCCAATTGCGGACCGCGGGCGAAACGACCCATCTGTCCGTGATGGACGCGGATGGGAACGTCGTGGCTTTGACCCAATCCATCGAGCGCGTCTATGGGGCGTGTGTCGCAACGCCTGAGTTGGGATTTTTGTACAATAACTATATGCTGGCGTTTGATGATGAGGATATGGGCCATCCGTATTACCTGAGGCCCAACGCCGTTCCCTGGGCGAGCGTAGCGCCGACGATTATTTTACGAGACCGCCGGCCCTGGCTGGCCATCGGCTCGCCGGGTAGTGAGCGGATTGTTTCGGCCATTGCTCAGGTGCTTCTGCGCCTGAAGAAACAAATGCCGTTCGATGCGGTGAATGCCCCTCGAATGCACTGCTCGCACGACGGGACCGTTTCGCTGGAGGCGCCGCATATGCGCAGCGACATCCCCGTCGCCCTCGAACGGCATGGTTTCACGATCAATCCTCTCGAACCCTATTCGTTTTACCTGGGCTGCATTCAATTGGTCTTGCGCGAGGGGAACCATTTTGTGGGTATCGCCGATCCCCGGCGCGATGGTTCCGCGAGAGGTCCGGACTGATGACGCTTCCCTTGTTGATCTCCGTCCCTCACGCCGGGTTGCGTGTGCCGCCGGAAGTGGAAAAGCTTTGCCTCCTGACGCCGGAACAGATCGTGGCCGATGGGGATGAAGGCGCCGCAACCATCTACGCCCTCAAATCCGAGGTCGCCGCCTGCCTGACGGCGGACGTTGCTCGAGCGGTCGTCGATCTGAATCGTGCTGAAAACGACCGCCGGCCGGATGGCGTCGTGAAGACACACACCTGTCAGAAAGTCCCCGTGTATAACCGTCCGCTGACGGAAGATTTGGTGGAAACGCTTCTCGCTCGCTACTACCGGCTTTATCACACGAGACTCACCGAGCTGGCACAGGAAGCCAGGCTCGGCATCGACTGTCACACGATGGCCGAATTCGGCCCGCCGATCGGTCCCGATCCCGGGTGTGAAAGACCCCATGTATGCCTGAGCCATGCCGAGGGAACCTGCCCGCATCAATGGCTCGCACAGCTCATCGCGTGTTTCGAGCGTTTTTTCGGAGAGAGAATCTCTGTAAACACACCCTTCACAGGCGGGCATATCATCCGATCCCACGCCTCGGAGCTGCCCTGGGTGCAGATCGAACTGTCCCGCGGCGCCTTTCTGTCCGACGCGCAAAAGCACAAGCGGGTGGTGCGAGCGCTCAAGGCATTTTGCGATTCAGTTTTTTGAAACGCCCTTATTTATTCGCCAGACACAACACCGAGCCGTCGGTCATCGAGATGTAAAGACGTCCACTCGCGGCGGCCATGCCATCGAAAACCGGCGCGGTATCGAGCTTGTATTCCACAAGTTGCTTTCCATTCTTCGTCGAAACACCCCACAACAAAGCGCCCTTTCGCCCTTCCCATGCCTCCATCACGTCGGAAGGATTTTCGAGAATAAGCGCCTGGTCTCCCTGTTCCTGGCTTGCCTCGACCCGATCAGGCGGTCCTGCCAGGAACATCGTTTCATTCGAAACGACCAAGGCCCTGACGAACAACGGTACCTGTTTTGTCCAGCGATATGCGAGCGTCGCCGGGGTAGGAGTTTGCCGGGCCTGCCTTCTGTTCCGGCGAGAAGAAGCCTGCGTTGCCTCCTTTGTTCCACGCGGTTCGGGGCTTCGGTCATAAGCGAAAAGCTGGTATTTCTCGCCGCCCCGCCACTGCCCGGTGTTTCCTTTGACATATTGATCGCGGCCGTACCCGAAGACGGAGGATGCATTGTAAGAAAGTATGCGACCCGACGGAACCATGTTGCCGACTTTCCACCAGGCGCTCCAGTGCGAGAGAAATTCATCGTTGAGCACCCAATAACCCCGATGCCACCAGGTGTCATCCAGGAAACCGATGGGTGTAAACAGATGCACGCCCGTTCCCGTTTCGCTTCCCGTCTCAAGGTCCAGTTTAACATGCCGCATATAGATATCCTCTCCATCCGCCAGAAGGATATCCGATAGCACGCCTCGCATCTCCTTGCCGGCGTCGGCAGGCTGTTTTCGCGTCCCGGGATCGGGACTATAAACAACGGTCGTGGATAGATGACGACCGCTTGTTGGTTCCAGCCGATGAAGGTACATGCCGCCGTCCACGTAGGACGAGCGACCGGCCGCAACGATCAATTCCGCGTCTTTCACCAGCACACTGCCATGCACCGGCCAGACCGACTCCACCTGTCCATTGGCAAAGATACGCCGTTCTTCCGGGGCCGCACGGAAACGCCAAATCAGCTCCCCATCGCGAGCGCGGAGCGCATAAATCCATCCGTCCGCCGAACCGAAGAACACGCGACCTTTGTAGAGGGTGGGCGGAGAATCCACGCGTCCGCCAGCGGTATATTTCCAGAGCGTGTTCCCATTATTTTCGTCGAGAGCATGTACCGTATGCGTATCGATCGACGCGACGAAGACCTTGCCGTCGGCCACCACAACGCTTGAAAGCCTGCCGCCGGGTTCAACCCGCCACAATGGCTTGAGAGCGAGATCGACTTGGGCCTGTGTTATTCCGCTTCGCATGGAATCGTGCCGGTAGATCGGCCAGGCATCGGATGGTGGAGCGGCGTCCCCGACCACTTCATGGCGCACCCGTCCGTAGGCCGGACCTTTCTCAAATCTGACGTCATTCCGCCCTGGGGCGACAGGTTGACGGTCGGCCGCCAATGCATAGAACCCGTTCAGCTTTGTCGTGAGATTACAGGCACACGAATCCGGGGTGATATAAAGCAGGCCGTTCGCCGGCATGATCCCGTATTGACACGTGCCGCGTATCCAGTAGTTCTGCCAAATCTCGCCGGATTGGACATCGATAAACTGTACGCCCTGGTTGCCGAGGAGGATAAAACGATCCGTCGCCTTGTTGCGATAGCAACGATGGTGCATGTAGCCCTTGACGGTCGGAATTTCTCTTTTGAGCGCGCCCGTGGCGGCTTCATAGCCGGTCCGCGTGACGTTCTTAGTCTTTGTCCATATCAATCCATCAATCGCAAAAACGTCGGGAGGAGAATTGTAGCCCGGCGAGGAGGAAGTTGACCAGAGCTGCCGGCCGTCTTCGACGGAACATGCAATCATGCGTTTGAAATCCGCCGAATACACGACCTTCCCCTGCACAACTAATGTGGGCGATTCCCAGCCCACTTCATGACCTTTAAGCACCATCGGATCTATTGGGGATCGCCACAGCGGCTTTCCATCACGCACATCCAGGCAATTCAAACTCTCGTGCGTCTGGTAGAAGAGCCGGTTGTTCTGTGCGGCGAGGGTTGGATGAACCAAAGACTCAATTTTCCTGCGCCAGAGCACGTTGTCGGCCGATGCGTCTGCGGCCATAATGAAACGCACGCCGGGCGCCGGTTTCACACCCCGCCTGATCTCGGATTCGGTCTGAGCAGCGACCTGCGGCTGGGTATCGACGAGAAGAACGAGCGTATCCTCGAGACTTAGAATTTGCCGGGTGTGTGCCGTGCTTTCGTAGTCCCACAGCGTTTGACCCGTCGCCGGATCGAGCACACTGACCGGCGAGTCGATCCCAAGCGTGACGTAGAGACGGCCCTTCCCGGCTACCAGCCGAAAGGCTAAATCCGGGGGGCCCGAACGGAATCTGCGAAATTGGTCCGCCCAGGGACCTATGGATCTTTTCCAGAGTACGACACCGCTGAAGGCATCACGGGCGACAAGAGACCATCGTGACGGCAGCCTGATATCCGCCCGGGGCGCTTCATCGATGATATAGAAGACACGCCCCCCCGCCGATACGCAGGCGCTCATGCTGGCAAGCTGCTCGTGCGCCCGTGCAAACTTGGGCCGGCCCACCCATTGAATATGATGGGGTGGCCCGACCAAGGAATCATGAGCGACCGCATTATTATCCGGGCCATGAAGGTAGTGGGTCCATTCGTCGATATCCTCAGGCCAGGGTTTGACGACTTTCTTCCAGAGTCCCTCCTTCTTGAGATACGCGACCCCATTGGGCGCCAGTACACGCAGAATTTCATCCCTCGTCACTTCAAGCGGTTCCTGGGAAACCAGCAGGTTGACGAGATTGTCGGTATAGGGCAACGTGTTGTCATTCCACCGCTCGATAGAAACGTTGCCGTAAAGCCCGAGCGATTGAATATATTCTCTTGCTTTTTCAACATCTTCCGCCTCTGTGTCCAGACCGTGAACGAGGTAACCGTCATCCGCGCACAGCGCCGCTGTGAGTTTTCCGTCACCGCAGCCGACATGGACGACAAGCCCGCCTTTAATACCGGTCGCTTCAAGAATCCGCCCGGCGAGCTGCTCCTGAGCCTTTGCCCTCGGTAAAAGACTTAGAGCGATGACAAGACATATTGACATTCGATAGAAGGGATTTGTTTTTTTCATGCGTGCGGATCCTTTCTCCTGAAACCTTGATTCGGCTTCAATTATGTTGGATGACAGATGTCCATAACATGAATTGATTATACCTCTGACCCGCATGAAATGTCAAACTCACAGATCTATCCTTGACGGTGCCGCGGAATGGATGTTAGTCTTCAGGATTTGATGAGTTAAAGTATTTTCAAAACTTGTTGATGCGATGATAACAACAACGGAGTCTCTTGGAGGTTCAGCCACAATGAAGCAGCAAAAGTGTATTTCCCGACGGGAATTTATCGGCAGATTCGCCGCGTCCACGGCAGCGGTCACCATCGTGCCCGCTCACGTGCGGGGACGAAATGCCCCCAGCAACAAACTGAACATCGCCGCGATTGGGTCCGGCGGGCGCGCCCGGGCCAATCTTCGGGGCACGAGCAGTGAGAACATCGTCGCCTTATGCGATGTGGACGAACGCCGGGCCGCGCAGACGTTCGAGGCGCACCCCAAAGCCAAAAAGTACAAGGACTTTCGCGTGATGCTGGATGAAATGAATAAATCCATCGACGCCGTGCTGGTTTCCACGCCCGACCATACCCACGCCGTCGCCGTCATGAGAGCGATCCGGATGGGCAAGCATGTGTATTGTGAAAAGCCGCTGGCGCATTCGATTCACGAGGTCCGTCAAATCACAGAAGCGGCCCGCAAGCACAACGTGCAAACCCAGATGGGCAATCAGGGCCATTCGTCGGAGCAGATTCGTATGATGTGCGAATGGGTCTGGGACGGTGCAATCGGCGAGGTCCGGACGGTCTATGCCTGGAGCAGCCGGCCCTCGGGCGGCGCCGCCTTTGCCGTGAATATGAAGCGTCCCACAGAGACGCCTCCCGTACCGGAAGAGCTGGATTGGGACCTTTGGCTCGGGCCGGCCCCACAACGTCCTTATCACCCCGACTATCTGCCGTTCAAATGGCGCGGCTGGATCGATTTCGGCACCGGGGCGCTGGGAGATATGGGATGTCATATTTTGGACCCGGTCTTCTGGGCGCTGAAACTGGGCGAAGCGGATACGATCGAAGTCGAGGCCACGACGACCCACTTCGATCCGGAGATCATGAAAGAGACTTATCCCGTCGCCTCCATCGTTCGCTACAAATTCCCGGCCCGCGGCAAGATGCCGCCGGTCGAGCTGACCTGGTCGGACGGCAGACTTCGTCCCCCACGACCCCATGATATGGAAGACAATCGAAGAATCGGCGGCGAAGGCGCCCTGCTCATCGGTCAGAACGGCAACATTATGCACGGCTCGCACGGGGCCGGCGGGATGCGGATCGTGCCGGAATCCAAAATGAAAGCCTATGATCCACCGGCCAAAACATTGCCTCGCTCGCTGGGCCACCACAAAGATTGGATTCTCGCCTGCAAAGGCGGCAAGCCGGCCAGCTCCAATTTCGACTACGGCGGTCCCCTCACCGAGATGGCGTTGTTAGGCGTCCTCGCGATCCGCAATCAGAACCGCAAGCTGACCTGGGACGTGAAGAATATGCGGATCATGAAAGATGTCGAAGCCGACAAATACGTCAAACCGCGCTACCGAGGTAGCTGGACCCTGTAAACAGTAATGTCTCCGACCATCCCCAAGCTTGGACCAGGCGGAGCCCCGGTCCAAACTTGAGGCTGCCACCCTGCTTAAATCAATAGTACCGGGTGGCAGCCTCATCCCGATTGTCGTTGATCGGGATGGGGATGGCTGTGTACAAAATGACAGGATGCAAAAGTTGAAATAAATTATTTGAAACGGCTGTTGTTCCGGCTTATTAAGGTTCTTCATCTAAAGTGACGGGCTTGGGATCGGAGCTTTCCGCACCGGTCTTTTCAAGTTTCTCCAGCACGCCCAGGAGCACCGTGGCAGCCTGGCGGTTGGTCTCATCGCGCTGTGCGTGCTTCAAGTATCCGCCAGCCTCGTCGAATCGACTCATGCCCAACAGTTGGTAACCCAGCAGAAGCTCATCGTCGGGATCAGGAGAATCATGACCGACGGCTTGTTCAAGCTGCTTGATCTGCCCTTCAAGGATACCTTCCTCGGAATAAAGCCCGCGTGGATAGAAGACGCCCTCCTGTTCCGGGGATACGTTCGTCATCGCTTCACGCAAGACCTCGGTCGCCTTGCGATAATCCCCGTCGGCAAAAAGGGCCTGGACATAGGCAAACGGCAGAACGACGTCCTCGGGCGATGCCTGCATCGCCGCGTGAAATTTTTGCTTGGCCGTAGCGTAATCTCCGGCGTCAAACGCCTTGACCGCCTGGTCGAAATAGCGATCCGCGCGTGACTCCGGCGCCGGTTCCGCCGGCGGTTTTTCTTCGAGTCGTTGTTGCGCTTCGTCAAGTCCCTCGCCCTGGGGCTCTTTATTGTAATAATAGTAATTGTACGTCGGCCCGGCAATCACATAGCCCGGAGGATAATACCCATACCATTCATAGGGATGCCAGCCATACCAGTAGTAGCGCCGGTAATCGTAGTCGGGCCAGTAGCCGCACAGACTGACGAAGATAAACCTGCGATGATAATACGGCCAGAAGAAGCCGAACTTGAAGCGCGGGCCCCAGGAATAGCAAATGGGCCGGCAGCAATTCGGCCACGTGATCCAGTAGAATATCCTGTGTGAAGGATAGTGATGGCGGTGATAGTGATAGAGGCTCCGGCGCGTCGGCGGGTAGCCGGGATAGCTGGGAGAGATCGGAGCTTTCCGACTCACCCGGCTGCCGCCCACAACCGCATTCGGGCGTGGCGAGGGCGCCACACCTTGCTTTCTCGAAACCCTGCCGCCTGCGATTCCCCGACTGGTCGAACTCACACCCGATCGCGAGGTGCGCGCCGAGGAAAGTGGCCTGGAAGTGCGAGGGCCAAAAGTGGTCCCTCGGCCGGAGGTCACTTTTCTGGATTGCCTGCCGGATGACCGTGTTGTGATCCGCGGCGCGCTGCTGCTCGGTCTCGGCGCCGGGCGCGCCGAAATGCTGGGCCGGGGCGGCGCTCGATGCGAGCTGGCCCCCGAGCTGGGTCGGCCGCCGCTGCTCTTGGGTGCCGATGCGGGGGGTGATTTCTTACGACTTTCCCTGGCCTCCGACGTGGGCGCAGCAACCACGAGCGCTGCGAAAAGAATCAGAAGCGCTGACGTACGAGCGAATTTTTGCCTGATCATATTTGTGTCTCGCTTGAATGAAAAGTCCGACATACCATGCGTATTTGCTCCGTTATCATGTCTATCTACTATGACATATCCATCATTGTTTGTCAATCAGGTGGTCGTTAATTCTTAAACATCAGGCTCAAACCGACGGCATCGGCCGCCGCAGTGCGCTGGTACTCAATATTGAAAACGCAACGATCCGTCAACTCCAGTTGAGCGCCGAAGTAGCCGCCAAAGACGGAGTCCTCATCAATCTCCCAGACGTAATTCGAGGTCAAGAGGCCCCCGGTGGTCGCGTCCACGGCGCTGAACGTATCGTCAAAATCGCCCGAGACGAAGTGAAGGAACGGCCCTCCATAAATCGAGAAGCGCTCGGCCCACGTGTAGGCGGCGCCGACGGCAATCTGAACTTCTGTCAGATCAATCTCAACGCGGTCCGCCGCAAGCCATTGCGGGGCAAACAATGTTCCGTTATACTGGGCCCAACTGCCTTGAATCAACCCGCCGACCTGAAGGGCGCCGTCGTCGTAAAATGTCGCTTTAAGGCCCCCGCCCACGGCAAAGTCCGTACTACTATCGAATTCTTCCTGGTCTTGCCATACGGAATCGCCGAACCGGGCTTCCGTCCCGCCCACGCGCACAAACGCCTCGAGGCGGTCTGAGGCGCCATAGCCGATGCCGGCATACGTTCTGTACGCTTTGAAATCCTTGAGCGTAAAAGGCACGGCCTCCCCGGTATCGAACAGCACGCCGTCGAGCTGCTCCACCCATGTCCCGTCCCCCAATTCAAGATCCATCGAGCTGTGGGAATAATCGATCCCGACTTTCACCTGGCCCTCGGCCAACCCGGCGACCGGCGGTCCCATCGGATCGAGCGCCAACGCCGTCGACGTGACCAGGCCGACCACCAAGCATATCATGCTCAAGGTCCAAATCTTCTGGATTTTATTCAAGATCATAGCCGCGTCCATCATCGGTCTCCTTTCTTCTCTATAAGATTGAGATGTCAAACCAAAAAATGTCCGATCCATCCCAAAATCATTGTTTCAAACGGCCTTTCACATTCCGGCCTCTATTGGATAGAGGCAACCAATCGTGGAATGGTAACGCTTTTTTTAGAAAGTGAACCTGGAATGCGACCGACGATCTTCCGCCGGGGAAAGGTCGGATGGTGCGTGGATAACGTCCCGCATGAAGCTCTATTGAGTGATGACCCGGACTGAAGGCCCGGCTTGCTTTCGCCTATCGTCTCAGCATCAGGCTGGCGCCGATGGCCTGGGCGTTATTCGTTTGCTGATACTCGATGTTGACAGAGCAATCGCGTCGGAGCTTGAATTGCGCGCCGAAATACCCGCCGTAATTGATGTCGTCTTCGATGTCCCAGTTGAATTTCCTGATGATGAGGGTATTATTATCTTCCCGGCTATTGACGTAATCGATATCGCCGTAGATCAGGTGGGCGAAAGGCCCGCCATAGACGGCGAAACGCTCTGAGAACAGGTACATGGCCCCGAGGGCGACTTGAATTTCGAACATCTCGATTTCAAGAATATCCGGCGCGCTCCAGTGAGAGGCATCGAGTTTACCGTCGAACTGAGACAAATTCGCCTGGACTACCCCCCCGATCTTCAGGGCGAGTTCCTCGTAAAAGGTGGCTCGTAAACCGCCGCCGAGCGCCAGCTCTCTGCGGCTCTCGAATTCCTCCGATTCCGACCAGAACTCGTCGCCCAGCATACCGATGGCCCCGCCCAAGCGAACAAAAGCCTCCCAGTTATACATCGGACTGTAGGCCAGGGTCGCGTAAGCCCGATAGGTTTGGAAGTCTTTAAGCGTCCCCAGATCGGCGGTCCCCGAGTTGGTCTCGCCATTTATCGTTTCGGTAAATTTGCTTGGAGTCGTGTCTAAATCCTGGCGACTCAACGAAATATCAATGCCCCCCTTATACTCTCCTTTACGCAGATCGCAAACCGGAGGCCCCAGTGGATCCAGCGCATAAACGGAAGAGCTTACAGAACAAATGACCATCAAGGCCAGACCTAAATAATGAGCTCGTCCAAAAGTATGAGTGCTTGTAACGGCAATTTTTCTTTTCATCATCAAGTCCCCTTCTCTTACTGTTTTGAAGCGCTCGCGGATCGATAGGCCGATGCCGGAACCGACACCAATCGTATGGCTTCGCATGCGCGCGCTTATATGATTTCCTGCAACTCCCTGATGAAGACACGATAACTCGAAATCAAGACGTCATTCGTGAGCTATCGTCGCCCGCCCTCCGTAGATTGAATTGTCTCGTCAGTCATTAAGACCGGCTGTTGGTATTATTATACCATTTTTTATCGAGCAGGGGTAGCTTAATTTCTCCGTTTCGCTTTACCGAGACCTGTCTCTTTCCATTGAAGACGGGTTTCAAACGAAGCCGCCGGATATTTATCATGACTAAACGGTGTTCGGAACCGTTCAAGGCAGAAAATATCGGATGTTGAGGTGGATTTCATGTCAAGCTTGGGCTTCGGAAATGTTCCGACGGGTGAAAAAAAACGCCCCAAAAAACCGGCATCTCAGAGTCCGGATTGACGAAGTTTCAGCAAATCTTGCAGCGGCTGATCCCATCTGATATATAGGACAGAACGGATTGAACAAAAAGATGGGTTCACATTGAAAGGAGCATGACAATGATCAAGCTCGGTATGCACGTCGATAACTGGCGGCACTTCGACGTTCCGTATGAAGTCCCCTGCCGGTTCGCTCAGGAACACGATATGGAATACGTGGAATTCGGCACGATCGATGGAGACTACTTCATCGAGGCGCTGGGATACAATCCGCATATTCCGCTTCATTCCGATCCGATGAAGCTCAAGGGCTATCTGGATTCGCTCGGCTTGAAGACCTCGCAACTGGATGCGGCCTATCCGATGTCGAGCCCTGAGGGGCAACACCGCGGCATCGGCTACACAATTCGCGCCATCCAATTCGCCAAGGCCCTCGATTGCCCGTGCGTGGACACAACCGACGGCGGCCGCAAGCCGGAAGGATACACCGATGACGAAGTTATGGTTCTGATGAAGCAATATTATCGCGTGGTGCTGGAATGGGCCGAGCGATACGAGATCATCATCAACGTCGAGCCGCACGGCCCGTACACGACCAACCCGGATACCATGGAGCAAATCCTGAGCTTCTTCGACTCGCCCTACCTCAGGTTGAACTTTGATACCGGCAACACCTTCATCGCCGGACAGGACCCGGTAGCGTTTCTGAAGCGCTTTCGCGACAAGGTCTCGCATTGCCACATCAAGGACGTCAGCGAGGAGCTGGCCGAGGCCGTCCGGGGCGGTCAAACGGGAATCGCCTGCTCCGTCGTCGCCATCGGCGAAGGCGTGAACGCCGAGAACATTTCCGGCTGCATCGAGCTGCTCAAGGAGATCGACTGGGACGGCGTCTTATCGATCGAGTGCGAAGCGGCGCCCGGCAAGGTCGAACAAAGCCTCGAATGGCTCCGTAGTCAGATTTCATAATAAATGAATTTGATCTGTAGCGTCGTTTGAATGAGGACGGCTGTCCTTTCGATGGCCGGAAATCTAAAAAAGAGTGGGTGTGTGTGGAGAAGGCAAAAGCCTATGTAGGGAGATCCGGATTTGTCAATTGGTCTGCTTATTCTCGGTTTCGTTCTCGTGATTAAAGGCGCCGATCTCCTCGTCACCGGGGGTTCGGCCCTGGCGAAGAAATTCCACGTATCCGACCTCGTGATCGGACTAACGGTGGTGGCGTTTGGCACGTCATTGCCGGAATTGTCCGTCAACATAGCCGCCAGTGTCAAGGGCAGCTCGGAAATTGCCCTGACCAACGTATTGGGCAGCAACGTGGCTAATATCTTTCTGATTCTTGGCATTTCCTCAGTCATTTTTCCGTTGACGGTGACAAAAGGGACGGTCTGGAAGGAGATACCGCTTAGCTTTTTGGCCGTGATAGTCCTGGCCATTTTAGCCGGCGACGATCTAATAGACGGCGAACAGAGCTCCATACTCACACGCATCGACGGCCTGATCCTGCTCTGTTTCTTTGTCATATTTATCTACTATTCCGCCGGCATCGCGATAGAAGGACCAGCGATGGCCGAAGCAGCGACAGGCAAGACATATAGCCTGAGCAAATCCGCGGTATCTATCTTTGCCGGGCTGGCGTTGTTGATGATCGGAGGGAAATTGATCGTGGAGGGGGCCGTCAGTGTGGCCACCCGGCTCAATGTCAGTGAATCCATCATTGGCGCCACCATCGTCGCCGTTGGGACGTCGATTCCCGAGCTGGCGACCTCGGCCCTCGCCGCCTACAAAAAGAATCCGGACATCGCCGTCGGCAACGTGGTGGGATCGAACATCTTCAATATTTTCTTTATTCTCGGCCTGAGCACCGTTATTCAACCGTTGCCGGTTCAGTCGAATAACACGGTCCACTTCGCCGCCGCACTCGTCGGAAGCGTCATTTTATTCCTCTGTATGTTCACGGGAAAAAGAAAAATCCTGGATCGCTGGGAAGGAGCGCTTCTTTTTCTGGGCTATTTTGTTTATCTCTATCTTGTTGTATCTTTTGGGTAATGATGACTTGACAAACCATGAGGCCTCATAGCACACTATAGGGGCTCTGAAGAAGACCAGAAACGGAGTTCGACGATGTGGTTCAAGGCGGAAGACACACTAAGCGAAGACCAGGTTCAACATGCCTTAAAGTACGTTATCAGGGATGGCGTCGCCTCACAGGCGATGGGCATCCTGACGGGCGGGGCTTTTCTTGTGGCCTTCGCCGTAAAGCTCGGCGCCTCCAATTTCGTCATCGGCCTGCTGGCGGCGATCGGCCCTCTAGCGCAGTTGCTTCAGTTGCCGTCGATATTGATCGTAGAAAAGATCCGTAACCGGAGACTGATTACGGTCGTCGCCGCCGCATTGAGCAGGTTTTGCTGGCTCATCATCGCCCTGAGTCCTTTTATCTTTCCGGCGAAGATTGCGATTGCCGTGCTGCTCATCTTATTGGCGGCCGTGTCGGCCTTTGGCGCCGTTTCGGGTTGTAGCTGGAATTCCTGGATGCGAGACCTTATCCCGGAAAAGGTCATGGGATCCTTTTTCTCAAGACGTATGCGGATATCCACGGGCGTCGGGATCGCTCTGAGTATTCTCGCGGCCATGTATCTGGACTTTTGGAAAAAGCAGTTTGCCGAGCAGGAATTGGCGGGCTATTCGATTTTATTTTTCTTAGGTTTCACGGCGGGAGTGCTGGGTCTGTTTTTCCTGGCTAAAACACCGGAGATCCGAATGCCGCAAGTTCAGGAACGAATCCCTATCCTGAAACTCCTTTCACTGCCCTTCCGGGATGAGAACTTCAGAAAGCTGATCGCTTTTATGTGCTCCTGGAATTTCGCCGTCAATCTGGCCGGGCCGTTTTTTATGGTGTATATGCTTAAAAGGCTGGGCTTGAGCATGTCGTTTATCATCGGGCTCTCAATTGTCAGTCAGGTGATGAACTTTCTGTTCCTCAAAATCTGGGGAAAATATACGGACCGCTTTAGTAACAAATCCGTGTTGGCGATCAGCGGGCCGTTATTCATCGGCTCGATTTTGGCCTGGACATTCACCACGATGCCGGAAAAGTACTTTTTGACAATCCCGCTTCTGATCGTGATTCACATGGTCATGGGTATGTCATCGGCAGGCGTGTCTCTGGCCTCGGGGAACATCAGTCTTAAGCTCGCGCCCAAGGGGCAGGCGACGGCCTATTTAGCAACCAATACGATTGTCAACTCGGTCGCCGCCGGCGTCGCACCCATTCTTGGTGGAAAATTTGCGGACTTTTTCGCCGGGCGAGAACTCGCCTGGACCTTGAACTACAAAAGCCCTTCGGGTGAGTTTGCCTTGCCGACATTGAACCTTCAGCAGTGGGACTTCTTTTTTGCTCTGGCCTTTGTGATGGGCTTGTACGCCCTTCACCGGCTGGCGATGGTCAAAGAAGCCGGGGAAGTGGAAGAAGGCATCATTGCACGAGAGCTTTTCAGCGAGGTGAGAACACAGGTTCGAATTCTTTCTTCCATCGAGGGCGTAAGGCAAATGGTCAGCTTTCCATTTTCAGTGGTTAGAAATCTGGCGGTAAGGATTGGAACGGGTAATAATAATGAAATAGAACCAAATAAAGAAAGGATCGGACATGAAGAAAGCTAAAATCATTTTAATCATTGTCATTTTGTTGCTGGCGCTGATTGTCTCGCTTCAAAACACAGAGGCGGTTGAAACGAAGTTTCTTCTGATGACCTTCACGATGCCTCGGGTGCTCCTGCTTCTGTTGACCTTTACACTCGGATTTGTCGGAGGCATGATCACGACAAGCGTCATTCTGAAGAAATCAGGCAAAGCCAACGAGGAAAAGAAGGTGGAGCGATAATCAGGATATCTTCAATCTATTGAAAAGGAGTCAACCATGAACATTCAATCATTTATCGAGAACGCAACCGCATGGATCGTCGATCACGGACTGCGCATTCTGCTCGTTCTGGTTCTGATGTTTGTCTTCATCAAGATTGCCCAGGCGGCTACCGGTCGTATCTTTCGCGGTTTTAAGAAAGGCCGGCGAGAAAGCGATGAGGAATTCAAAAAAAAGGCCGACACGCTCAGCTCGATTGCCGCCAGCGTTTTGACAGTCGTGATCGTTATCATTGCGGCCATTACGATCATGGGCGAGCTGGAGATTCCCATCGGTCCTATTCTGGCCTCGGCGGGCATTGTCGGCGTGGCGCTCGGCTTTGGCGGACAGCATGTGGTCAAGGATGTTATTAGCGGTTTCTTCATATTGCTCGACGACCAGATCCGCGTGGGCGACGTCGTCCAGATCGCGGACAAAGGCGGTCTGGTCGAGAAGATCAATCTGCGGATGACCATCCTCCGGGATTTGGCGGGAAACGTTCATTACGTGCGTAACGGCGAGATCAGCGTGGTCACCAATATGACCAAAGAATATTCACGCTACGTCTTTGACGTGGGCGTGGCCTACCGGGAAGATGTTGACGAAGTCATTGAGGTGATTAAGGAAGTCGATGAGAATCTGCGAAAGGATCCCGATTTCACAAATGACATTCTCGAGCCCATCGAGATTCTCGGCCTGGACCAGTTCGCGGATTCGGCGATCATCATCAAGGCTCGCACCAAAACAAAACCCATCCGGCAATGGGCCGTCGGCCGGGAGTTTAACAAACGCCTGAAAAAGAAATTCGACGAAAAAGACATTGAAATCCCCTTCCCACACGTAACCCTCTATATGGGTCAAGATAAAGAAGGGCAATCTCCGCCATTGCGTGTGGAAACGAAGCAGAAATAATTGATTGCAGAAGTAATGAATATTCTGTAAGCATTTTTATTTAAGCAGTTACGAATTATCCGATATCGTAATGAAAGAGGCAGGATCTCTGGGAGACAACAAAATGGAAACAACGGGATTGATCTGCGCTTGTATTATGGACGGAAAGGGAGGCGCCAAAAAGCTCTCATGGGAGGACATCGTACAATTGGAATCCGCGCAAGCACCGATCTGGCTTCATTTCGATTACACAAGACCAGACGCTGTAGAGTGGATTACAAACAAGAGTGGTCTGGACGAGGTGTCCGCTTCGGCACTTCTGACGGAAGAAAGCCGTCCGAGAGCAACACTCATTGGTGGGGGAATGCTGGTAGCCCTTCGGGGCGTGAACCTCAATCCCGGGTCTGATCCAGAGGATATGGTCGCCGTCAGAGTATGGCTCGACGGAAAAAGAATCATTAGCACACGAAGAAGAAAGTTGCTTTCAGAATCAGATCTTGTGAAATCCTTTGAAGACAAGCTTGGACCGAAGACGACCGGCGAGTTCGTCGCGGACCTATCCGAGCGTATGATTTCGCGAATGGAAGGCACGGTGGAGGAAATCGAAGACCGGGTGGCCCAGATGGAGGAAGACGTCATCACCTCCGAAAACCACGCCCTGAGAACCCGACTTTCTGCCATCCGGCGGGAAGCCATTATGTTAAGGCGTTATCTGGCGCCGCAAAGAGAAGCGATGATGAAGCTTCAGTCGGAAAATCTCTCATGGCTGAGTGATAGCGACAAGCTGCATCTGAGGGAAACGACGGATCGCGTGATTCGTTATATTGAGGACCTCGATTCGGTTCGAGACAGAGCGGCCGTCACCCAGGAAGAATTGGTGAATCGGCTTTCCGAACAGATGAATACGCGAATGTATGTCTTATCCCTTGTGGCCGCAGTGTTTCTTCCGCTCGGCGTCCTGACGGGCCTATTGGGCATCAATGTAGGGGGCATTCCCGGAGCGGAAAAGCAGTATGCCTTTTTAATATTTATCCTCATGCTGGTCGTCGTTGTGGTTTTACAAATCGTCGTCTTCAAGAAGAAAAAGTGGCTCTGACACTCTCCCGGAAGATTTCAGGGCAAAGACTCAGAGGTCTGAATTTTTTCCAGATGATTGATCGAAAGAAAAAAGAGACGAACGTTTAAATCTATTACTTGAAACCCGATTAAATTGATGAAGAGAGATTTTTAAAATATGGACATAGAAAAAGCCGTCGATGGAATATTTCCGAAAGAAACGGATATACCGGTTCGATTCAAACTGGAGAGCGCCGTTCAGCAGAAACAATACTTAGTGAATGGACAATTCCAAATATGGGACGGCCCGACACAGGATGTGCTTTCTCCGGTATGTCTTCAGCAAAACAACGAATCCTCCCAGAAAATGCTCGGCAGTTATCCGCTCTTGACGGAAAACGAATCGATGAGGGTACTCGACGCGGCCGTCAAAGCCTATGACAACGGACGAGGTGTGTGGCCGACGATGTCGGTGGAGGATCGGATCAAGCATATCGAGGAATTCGCCTATCGGATGAAGGAGAAGAAAGAGCAGGTCGTCAAGCTCTTGATGTGGGAAATCGGCAAATCCTACGCCGACTCGGAGAAAGAATTCGACCGAACGGTGGATTATATACGCGATACAATTTTGGCCTTGAAGGATTTGGATCGGACTTCATCCCGTCTCGTGATCGAACAAGGGATCATCGGTCAGATACGCCGGGCCCCCTTAGGCGTCGTGTTGTGTATGGGGCCTTATAACTATCCACTCAATGAAACATTCACGACGCTGATCCCGGCGTTGATCATGGGCAACACCGTGATTTTCAAGCCGCCAAGACTCGGTGTTTTGCTGCACTGGCCTCTGCTCGATGCGTTTCGCACCTCGTTCCCTCCGGGCGTGGTCAATACCGTGTACGGCGAAGGACAAAAAGTCATTGCCCCTTTGATGAAATCGGGCAGGATTGATGCCCTGGCATTCATCGGAAGCAGTCGAGTGGCGGACATTCTGAAGAAAGACCACCCGAATCCCCATCGGCTCCGCTGCGTATTCGGTCTGGAGGCCAAAAATGCCGCCGTCATCCTCCCGGATGCCGATTTAGATTTGACGATCAAGGAGAGCATCACCGGAGCACTCTCCTATAATGGCCAGCGCTGCACGGCGCTCAAAATGATTTTCGTGCACAAGAAGATCGCCGATACCTACCTTGATCGGTTTGTTGCGGCGGTTGAAAAATTGAAATGCGGTATGCCCTGGGAGGAAAACGTCAGCATTACCTCCCTGCCCGAACCCGGCCGGGTCGAGTATTTAACAGGAATTGTGGAAGACGCTCAGGCCGCGGGCGGTAAAATCATCAACACATCCGGCGGCAAAACGAACGGAACGTTTTTCTATCCGGCGGTCGTCTATCCGGTAAATCCTAAAATGAGGCTTTACTCGGAGGAACAATTCGGGCCGGTGGTGGCGGTGGCGCCCTTCGAGGATATCGAGGAGCCGATACGATACATCATCGCGTCCAATTACGGCCAGCAAATGAGCATCTTTGGCAGCGATCCGGATGTCATTGCCGATCTAATCGACCCACTCGTCAATCAGGTGTGCCGGGTCAATCTTAATAGTCAATGCCAGCGGGGGCCGGACACGTTTCCCTTTACGGGACGGAAGGATTCGGCGGAAGGAACGCTCTCCGTTTCTGATGCGCTGCGTGTGTTTTCCATCCGCACGTTAGTCGCGGCCAAAGAGGCAGATCTCAACAAAACGATCATCACCAAGATTATCAGAGAGCGGAAATCGAACTTTTTGAGCACCGACTACATCTTGTAGGCCCATTCAAGAAAGCAAAGACATTCCCGATTGTACAAAAAGGATGATGGATATGGCAAACAGAAAACACACTGGAAAAAAACCGAAAAAAGCCGGACTGCCTCCCGGCTCGCTGGTGTTTACCGGCGAGAGAAAAATGGAAACCGTCCGCATCACCATCATCGACTACGATGAAAACACCCTTCAGGAACGACAAGTCGATCGCGTCGAAGATTGCTTTCGATTCAAGGCGACGCCGACGGTGACGTGGATCAATATCGATGGGCTGCACGACGTCAAGATCATCGAAGATATCGGTACGCACTATGACCTTCATCCGCTGACGCTGGAGGATATTCTGCATACGAGACAAAGGCCGAAATTTGATGACCTCGAAAGCTATCTTTTTGTGGTTCTGATGATGCTGCGCTTCGACGAGGAAAACCAGTCGGTTCTGTCCGAGCAGGTCAGCCTCATATTGGGATCGAACTTCGTGATTTCCTTCCAGGAAAACATCGGGGACGTTTTCGAGCAGATACGCGATCGAATCCGAAATGCAAAAGGCAAGATTCGAAAGATGGCCGCGGACTATCTGATGTACACCCTGCTGGATGCGGTCGTGGATAATTATTTCGGGATATTGGAAAAGCTCGGAGAGAAAATCGAGTCTCTGGAGGAGGAACTGGTCGGCGATCCGTCCGAGCGAACGCTTCAGCAGATCCACCGACTCAAAAGAGAGATGGTGTTCCTGAGAAAATCCGTCTGGCCTCTGAGAGAATTGATCAACGGCCTGGACCGCAGCGAATCGGACCTGATCGAGGAATCCACGGGTTTGTATCTTCGGGACGTGTACGATCATACGATCCAGGTGATCGATACGGTGGAAAGTTTCAGGGATATGATCTCGGGTATGCTGGATATTTATCTGTCCAGCATCAGCAACCGGATGAACGCCGTGATGAAGGTCCTGACGATTATCGCGACGATTTTTATCCCGTTGACCTTTGTGGCCGGGATTTACGGTATGAATTTCGAGTATATGCCGGAGCTGAAATGGCGGTTCGGCTACGCCGCGGTCTGGCTGATTATGCTCATTGTGGCCGGTCTAATGGTCCTCTATTTCAAAAGAAAGAAATGGCTCTAAAATAACAAGGCCTAAATCAAAGAAACATTTTTGAGGGTATAAATTTATGGGTGCGGTGCTCTTTATTCTTGTACTGATTGCATCATTCATCATTGTCAGAATCGGGGCGGTGGCGTTTCAAATGACGGGGCTGGAATGGTCTTTGGCGAAATTCCAGTCCCTCTCGTGTTTTAGCGGAACGGGCTTCACCACCAAGGAAGCCGAGCTCATTACCGGCGATCAACGCCGGCGGCGCATCGCCTCGATTCTCATCGTTCTGGGAAATGCGGGTCTGGTCACGATGATCGCTACAGTGGCCAGCGCCTTGAATCCCGAGCAGGTCCTGATCGTCCGGTTCTCCGAATCGTTTCTACCCTTCTCGATCCCTTCCGCCATGGTTCCCTGGATTAATCTAATCGTGATTATCGTGGGATTGCTGGTCATTTATAAGATTTCCACAAATCGAAAGATTGCCGGAAAGATCACACGTTATCTGAGAAAACGGATCCGCAAGAAAGACCTTCTCAAGCCGGTCTCGTTCGAAGAGCTACTCCTCCTGACCGGCGGGTACGGCATTTCGCGAATCGAGGTCTGTGAGAACAGCCCGCTGATTGACAAGACGCTCATGGAATCCGACCTGCGAAAAAACGACATTACCATTCTCGCCGTTGTTCGCGGCAGTGAGACGATACCCAATCCGACGGCGTTGGTGACGATCCACAAAGGCGATGAGCTGATCGCGTTCGGAAAACTTCAAAATATTCGCCGCAACGTATGCAAAGCATAAGGCGCCGTACTTTTTTAGGATACCTTCAATGACCGCTTCTGTTTTCTATGCCTGGTTTCTCCTGCCGTTTCTGATTTTCCTGGCGCGCGTCGTCGATGTGACCATGGGAACGGTCCGGGTCATCTTCGTCTCGCGAGGATTGAAATACCTTGCGCCGGTGGTCGGTTTTTTCGAGATTCTCATCTGGCTTCTGGCGATCGGGCAAATCATGCAAAACCTCTCCAATCCAATGTGCTATATCGCCTACGCCGGGGGCTTCGCGGTGGGCAACTACGTCGGCATTGCCATCGCCGAGAAGCTGAGTCTGGGCGTCGTGCTGATCCGGGTCGTAACCGCCAAAGATGCCTTGCCCCTTGTCGAACGTCTCAAAGAGCAGAATTACGGCGTGACAAGCGTCGACGGCCACGGCGCCAGCGGCCAGGTGAAGGTCGTTTTCACCGTCGTCAAGCGGCGGGATGTGCCCACCATCGTCGAGCTCATCAAGACGTTCAATCCGCACGCCTTCTATTCCATCGAGGAGGTGGGCTTCGTGGAAAAAGGTGTCTTCCCCATGCGAGCGTCCTGGCGAGATTCACGTCTTTTAAAAATATTCAAACCGTTTAGAAAAGGCAAATAGTCCTCAATGACCGCTGATTTCGCAGATGACGCCGTGCCGTTCATCTTCGTTTAGGCACAAATCACAACGAGGACTCCGTGAACAAGCTTATAGTCTTTTCAGCATTAAGGGGGCGCATTAAGCTACGACTCCTTCCACCTTTGATCACGAAAAAAGTGTCATCTACCTTCAATTGCCTCAAAAGGATAATCCAAATCCCAGTTTAAAGAGAGGATCGTACTCCGCGTCACCCGCATTGATGGGGTGTTGCTCGGCGGAGCGCGGCCAGGAAAAAGAGAGCTTGCCCTTGGGTTTGACATCACCGAAGAGGACATCCGCAACGCCCTGTCCCTCCGTCCCCGGCAGCCAGGCCGCCACAACGGCGTCGGACTGATCCATCATGTCCGGTACGATCAAGGGCCGGCCGGAAAGCAGGATCACCACCGTGGGGATACCGGCCTTTTGGGCGTTCGTGAAAACCGCTTTTTCATCAGAGGAAAGCGTTAAGTCTGTACTGTCTCCAAGTCCTTCGGCATAAGGCCCTTCACCCACAACCACCACGACGACATCCGCCCCGGCCGCACCCGCCCCATCCTTCGAATAGGTCACCTGGGTATCGGTGGACACGGTATTCCGGATGGCCTCTAAGATCGTGGTGCCGCCGGTCGTCACCTCGCCGGATTTGCCTTGCCAGTCGATGGTCCAGCCGCCGCATTGAACACCGATGTTGTGGGCACTGTCGCCGGCCACGTGAATCCGTTTGGCCGGCTTGGAAAGCGGCAGGGTCTTGTCTTCATTTTTCAAGAGGACCAGCGATTCCCGTACGGCCTGACGGGCCACCCGGCGATGCTCGTCGGAGCCAAAGGAATCCCACAGACTGCGATCCGCCAGTTGGGAACGGCTTTTATCCAGAAGCCCCATGGCGCATTTCACCCGCAGGATGCGCGTGACGGCGTCGTCGATACGGGACATGGGCACCACGCCCTCTTCAACGAGCTCCTTGAGGTTCTGGAAGAATTCCTTGTATTTGCTGGGAATCATACCCATATCCATCCCGGCATTGATACTGATCCCAATGGCCGTCTTGTAATCCGGATGGACTTGATCGATGGCTCGGTAGTCGCTGATCAGGAAACCTTCGAAGCCGAGTTCTTCCTTGAGTATTTCGGTGAGCAGGCGCTTGCTGGCCGAACACTTTAACCCGTTCCAACTGCTGAACGACGGCATGATCGTCGCCACGCCGGCATTCACGGCTTGAATATAGGGGGGCAGATGAATCGCTCGCAAACCGGCCTCGTCGATTTCGGTATTGCCCTGGTCCAATTTAACGCCGGGATCGCCTCGATCCGCCTCGCCCTCGATGATCTGCGCCGTGGTCCCCCCGTCGGCGATATAATGCTTCGCACACGCGGCCACAGCTAAGGGATCGGACAGGTCCCTGCCCTGGAACCCCTGTACGGCGGCCTTTCCCAGCATGGCAGTGACGGCCGGATCTTCGGAGAATCCTTCATAGGTACGTCCCCAGCGGTCATCTCGCGGCACGGTGACGCAGGGAGCAAAGGTCCATTGCACACCCGTAGCCCGCATTTCCAGGGCCGTGATTCGACTCATCTTGCGGACCAGCTTGGGATTCCGCGTGCAGCCCATGCCGATATTGTGTGGAAAAATCACGGCGTCCAATACGTTATTGTGACCATGCACGGCGTCAACCCCGTAGAGGATGGGAATCCTCAGCCGGGTTTTCAGGGCATGTTTTTGATAGCCGTCATACATATCGGTCCAATCTTTCAGAGGATTGCCGGCCTTGGGATCGGAATTGCCGCCGCTAAGAACCGAGCCGATGAAATAGGTCGCGATGTCCTGGGGATCCTTCAGGTACTCCTGGTCGAGCTGGATCATCTGGCCGATTTTCTCCTCCAGGGTCATCTGCGCTAACAGTTCCCGAACCTGGCTGTCATAAGAGGACAACGGCTTAGGCTTGGCGGAGGGCATGATCTGACAGGAGATGAGTAAGAGGCTGATGCAGATAATGACTACCAATATCGTTCCAGATTGTGCTGAACAAATGTGTCCGGTCATGGGAATGGCTCCTTACAGTTCAATATCGAATTTCTTGTTACAGGCTCGCGAGCGAACAGCAAGACCCGACCTTTTCCGTTCTGCCGGCGTAGCCGACACAGCCTGCGTGAATCCTTGCTCCCAAAAACTTTACCCAAAGATCGCTCGATCGTCAACCAAGCTTATCGGAGTCATCCCCACTTTTAAAGTGACCAAAAAGCAAAAGGGATCAGGCCTATCTTTTTGCGTTTCGGAGGACGCATGTTAGGGTAAGGTACGATGCCATCGCACTCCCGTACGGGATAGCTTAGCTCACAATTATTCTATTCCAAAGACGATAACAAGAAAAAACAGATATGAATCTCTAAATCCAAAGCCTGACCCCTTTTCCCTTCGAGTGCCCTTATTATCAGTGTCAATGTCTGATATTGAGTCCGGTGTTGATGCTACCCCTATTCATTTTGTTGTGAAGATAGAAATGACTGGGCGGCCTTTAATCTCTTGGTGAATTGATTCAGCATCGGTAGCATACTCTCGAGATGTTCGGTAAAGACGGCATGCTCATAAAAAGCAACAGCCTTCTTCAACACACGAACCTCTTGCTCTATCTGATTTCGACTTCTATAAATAGCCACCAATCGTTCAAAGGCATTATCCTCGTCGGAATGCTGAGAAATGTTCCGCTTATACCGTTTAATGGCCTTGGCAAGCCCGATTTCTTGTTCCAGTGCGTTTAATTTCATGTCGGTGTTTTTAGTCACAAGAGATCCTTCCACATCCAGATAGTTCTTGTGCATTTTACAGAAGTTCGTCAAGAACTGCTTTTGAAAGCACGTTAGTTTCGCAAGACTTTGTTTATCACCTGACGCCAACTCCTGCTATTGGGAGTAAAACCCGACTTGCATGGATAAGTGTGGTCAGGTATAGGAAAAGCAAAAGCTTGCCCCCGTTCGGCCCCCGAGGTCTCCATCATCCGGCGGCATCATGGCAACCGTTTTGCCGCTGTCCTGATTAAAAAATCCCTTTGCGTCTTCGTTTTTCATTACGCAATCCGCGCCGGCTTCCCTTGCCGGAGCGACGTTTTCCGCCGGCTCCGCCATCACGCTGATCAAAAATGCCCCCGAAATTCTGCGGCGGTCGCTCGGTACGGGGCCGGGCCTCATTGACGGTCAAGGGGCGCCCCTGGAAGTCTTTGCCGTTATAGGTTTCGATGACCTTGTTGGCATCTTCCTGAGAAGCCATTTCCACAAAGGCAAACCCCTTCGATCGGCCCGTTTGCCTGTCGAACATGACATCACACCCTGTTACGTTCCCTGCTTGCTCAAAGAAAGCCCGTAGATCGCTTTCCGTCGCATTATAAGAAAGATTGCCGATGTATAATCGAGTTCCCATAAGTATCTTATCCTTTCTTCGTTGACTTTGGAAGCCCGCATCCTCACGCCAAAAGCCAATGGAAATGGGATAACCATTCACAAGAAAGGGCAATTCGGGACCTCACAATGGTCGTATTCTATCTATTTAACATCAGACATTATAGGTGGATTTCGGATAACTGCAAGTATTATTTTCCATAAAACGCTTACCCGTTCCGACAAATGGGCCAGAGCACACATAAGGAATCAGGCTTTGGATTTAGGCATTCCAAGCTTTTGTCACTCCTTTGATCGTTTACGGCCGATTTTTCATATTATACACACCGTCCCCGACCGGAGCAACTCTATCCAGCTCATCCACCTTGTATAGGGCGTCTATCACGGCGGTTCGCCCGGTGAGAGAATCTTGTCCTTGTTGAGTAAAATGGTACGAAATCTTGACTGTCGTCAGACAAGGATCACACCCTACGTGTCTTACGTCTCGATCAAAGCAACCAAGAATCAACGCGAATAAATACAAGTCTTTCTTATTGCTCTGTATCCCCTGTGGCCCAAAATCCATGAAATCTGTGACTCGTTGTAAATTTTCACTTGACATTGAAAATATATTATAGTATAATATATATCAAACATAACAATAGAATAAAAAATACAGAATATAGTATGGAGGAGATCCGGCTATCAGGTTATCAGGGGGTGTGAATCAGGACGTCAGGAGACCTTTGGCATCGACTATACCTAAGGCACAAGTTGACTATTAATCCTTCGACTCTGCTCGGGACGGAGTCTGCGTTCTCTGCGATCATCAGCGGTTATGATTCGTATCTCGAATCTCGTTATTCGTATCTCGTTGGTCGATAAATCTGTTTGTTGGTGTCCATTCGAGTTCATTGGTGGTCAGAACCTTCTCAAGAATTTACAAAAATGCACAAAATTTCACATAAATTCACAAAAACCTTCGTTAATATGCAAAAATCCGCACAAATCGGCGTAAATCCGTGTCAAAAATTGAAAAACATCCTGCTTTTCCGAGCTTATGCGAAAAACAAACCCAATTTGCCGGCCTTTGGCCGGAAATCCTAAGCACGAAGCACTAAATCCGAAAAATGAAAAACAAAGCCAAATTGTTAAGACAGGTACAAAGTGGGAATTTATACCCCAGGTAAGGTACACAGGCACAAAGCGATTCAATAACAACTTTGTGCCTATGAGGTAATTTGCAAAACAAAGCCAATTTCTCAACGGGCGAATGGATGTAAACTTCTTATATAGAACGAATTACGGCAATATTCTCTGTAGGAGATTCCAAAAAACAAAGCCAATTTACTGGTCTTCGGTCGGAAAACCAAGGCGTTCAATCCGGCTACGCCGGTGGCGTCTCAAGGTAATTATCGGTAAAGTCTCGGAAAACCTGTATTAAGGACGATCCTTAAGCCGCGTCCTTTCCTTTCATCCACGGACAGGTTTGACGCTGAGGGCAATCCCGGCAGCCGTGCTGTTTGGACAACCATGGAAGGATGAGAAATGCATCGACCACAAAAACCACCATGAGAATCACAAGGCCCCAGGTGAATCCGCGGATCAGGGCGGGCACAGCGGCGATTAACGGCAAGAACCATAAAGGGACGATGACCGGGATGTGCTTCTTGAATTTTTCGCTGAAACGGTCATCCGGCTGCCGGTTGCGAATTTTAGCGGCGATCTTGCCGTATCCGCAGGGACACGAATCCGTACCCCAGAACCGGCAGAACGGACAGACAAAGATCATGATCCATACGGCCCCGGCCAGCCCATAGAAGATATACCCGGCCGCCGCGACGGTTGCCCACATCGATCCCTTCAGGGAGTCGAACAGGACCGCCGCCCCGAGAATCGTCATGAGAATATAGGGAAGATTATGCAAGAGCGTTTCTATGCCCGTATAAGTGTGAGCGGGAAGGGGATGGCATGGACTTTGTTGGGGATCGGGAACATTTTCTTCCATGTGTTTTCCTTTTGAAACTCAACGATAATCATCGGCCAGCTCGAACATATCCAGGATTTTTTCGAGGGCATCGTATGGGATATTCCCGATATCGACCGTTAGCTTGTCGTCTCTGTTGGAGATTGTCTTCACATGTCCGGCGGCGAAGAGGATGTTGCTGGCCGTTCGTTGATGGCTGGTCCGGGTTTTCACCTGGAACGCCGCCAGCGACGGATGGGCCAAAAACTGAACGTCAGAGACCAGTGCGGCAATGGGGCTGCCCTTGCTGTTTCGGCCCAGGTTACTCAGCCGGATATGAATCGACTTCGGTGTTCCGGTCAGGAGGGCCATCGAAGCGTGGCGATAATAAAAATCGCTCTGGGCCTGGGCCTGTCCGACGCGATCCAGTTGCTCCCGCGCCTCGGACGGCTGGTCCGCCCCCGGGCAGAAGAGGACCGTGGGCTGGTGTGCAAGGTAGCTCTCCAGGAGCAGCCCCAATCCCACCGGGGCGCCATCCTCGAGAGAGAGCAGGCTGGTGACGTTACCGGTAACCGTATAGAAATTCGAGCCCGTGACCGGTCGGCCGGACGGACCGAACGGGATCGAATCATCAAAATCCTCGGCGTACATGTGGATCGCCACGCCGACCTGGCGGAGGTTCGACGCACAGGCCGACCGGCGGGCCTGGTGTTTGACCTGGGACAGGGCCGGCAGCAAAATCGCTATGAGCAAAGCCATGATCGCCATTACGACAAGAAGCTCGACAAGGCTCAAACCCCGATTACGATCTCGATTGCAGAACCGTGGAACGCTCAAAAGGGACGTGTCGTTGATCGAGCATGGACCTCGTCGTTGTCTGAATTTAAATGGTTTATGTAACAAATCTACTCCTTGCTTGTATCCGCAAAATTCAAAACCGACAGCGATTCTCCGAGACGGGCATTGTCCAAGACCCAGAATCCGCCGGGCGAACCGATTGACCGAATCGCAATCCCGATGCTCTTACCCACCCAGAGATCGCCGGTTTGTACGCTCGACACATAGACGGAAAAATCCTGTAACCGTCCCGATGACAGAGATGTTGGTTCAACGGATCGAACGACAATGTCTGCACATTCAGTCTCATCATAATAATAGAGGACCAACTCAAGCATATCAAGCTGTACCTCTGAAGACGGCGGGTATCTCGAAGATACGGCAAGGGCTACGGTCAATCGGTAATCACAGCCTACCTCATACGCAGCCGCCAAATCCTGCTCGAAGGCGTTGCCGCTCTCAGAGCCAAGGAAGGCCAATTGAAGTCCGTCGGCGTTCACCACGTGGTCCCAGCTATCGACGGAGGTATTGGCAAAAACGCCCGTATTGCTGCTGGAGAGGCTATCCACGTCCTGTTCGATCCACCCCTCCGCAAACGGCAAGGCCTGAAAAGCATTCGGATCGATCGCCGGGATCTCAAATGAAGCGTTCTCAATCGGAATCGATACGGGCATGGACTCCGCGAGCCGGACGTGGTCCAGGGTCCAGAAGCCCCCCGCCAGCCCGGTCGCCTGAATCGCTACGCCGATGGACTTGCCGGCCCAGGCTGCGTCTGAGCCCACGGCCGGTAGATACACGGAGAAATCCTCAATCTGCGTGGTCGATAGCCCCGTCGCCTCGACTGCTACCGAGGCGATCTCCACGACGGCCTCGGTCTCGTCGAGATAGTACAATACCAACTCAATCGCATCGACCGGCTCGGCCACCGACGGCGGAAATCGCATCGAGACGCCGACGCCCACGGTCAGACGATAATCGCAACCCACCTTATACGCTGTGGATAGCTCTTGCTGGAGACCATTGCCAAGCTCGGACCCGAGAAACGCCAGTTGATTGCCGTCGGCATTGGCTACATGATCCGGGCTATCCGCCGCCGTATTGGCGAATACGCCCGTATTGGTGCTACCCAGTATATCGAGGTCCAGCTCCGTCCACCCCTCGACCAAAGGCAAAGCTCCAAACCCATTTGGGTCCACCAGCGGGGCTTCAAATGAAGCATTCTCGATTGGAATCGCTACGGGCAATGATTCTTCCAGCCGGACGTGGTCCAGGGTCCAGAAGCCCCCCGCCAGCCCGGTCGCCCGAATTGCCACTCCGATGGACTTGCCGGCCCAGGCATCGTCCGAGCCTACAGTGGGCAGAACCAGCGAAAAGTCCTCAAGCTGCGTGGTTGATAGCCCCGTCGCTACGACCGTCGCCGAGGCGATGTCCACCACGACCTCGGTCTCGTCGAGATAGTATAAAACCAATTCGACCGTATCGACCGGCTCGGCTACCGACGGTGGAAATCGCATCGAAACGCCGACACCTACGGTCAGGCGATAATCGCACCCCACCTTGTACGTTGTGGATAACGTCTGTTGCAAACCATTGTCAAGCTCGGACCCGAGAAACGCTAATTGATTGCCATCGGCATTGGCCACGTGATCCGGGCTGTCGGCCGCCGTATTGGCGAATACGCCTGTATTAGTGCTGCCCAGCACATCGAGGTCCAGCTCCGTCCACCCCTCGACCAGAGGCAGCGCCCCAAAGCCATTTGGGTCCACTAGCGGCGCCTCGAACGAAGCGTTCTCAATCGGAATCGACGCCGACCTGGCAGGCGTGACAATCCATAAGCCCATGACTATTATAACAATCAGACGCATCATACACCGCAACATATCATCCTCCTCATGTTCTTATCATTTTCTTCGTACTAAGATCCGGCTTTGATGTCGTAGGCCATCAGGGCATCGCCATGGCGGATATACAATCGTCCGTTCGCGATGGTCGGATGGGCCCAATGCTGTTCCGTTCCCTGAGTGACGGCGAACTGACCGACTGGGGTGAAAGCTTCACGATTCGGTTTAACGAGCCGGACAATTCCATCGTCTCCATAAGTATAAATCATCCCGTCGGCGCTGACAACGGAAGCCATTTTGACCACTGGAGCATTCCACAAGACCTTTCCCGTTTCCCAGTCCAGACAAACAAGCCCCTTGTTGGCACTCTGGGCTGTTCCATAAATGCAACCATTAACAAGGACAACACCGTGCATCTGGGGATCCAGTGTTTTATCCGTCCATTTCGGCGTCACGCTCAGGCCGTCGTCCGCCAGGGCCAACTGGACGCCGCCCGATCCTCCGCCCGCGCAGAAATACACCCTGCCGTCGGCATAAAGCGCCGGAGACGGCCGAACGCCGAACCGGTTCGGTTGCTCGTGCTGCCAGAGCACGTTTCCGTTCTCCGGATCGAGAGCGACGATACCCTTATTGATCAGGGTGACAATCAGCCGCCGGTTCCCATGCCGGATCAGCCTGGCCGAACAATAGGCCGATTCCTGGCTCAGCCCCTGCGTTTGCCATATTTTCTCGCCCGACTTCCTGTCCAGGGCCATAAGTGACGCATCGGATCCTCCGGGCGTGCAGATGATTTTCTTACCGTCCAGCAGCACGCACTCGGCGAAACCAAATCTTGCCTATTTCGCACCGGACAGCTCTAAAAGGTCGATCGACTTGAGCGTTTTTCCACTTTTAGGATCGATCATGTATAACTTGGCGAAGCTGCTCATCACAAAGATCCGGTCTCCGTCCACGTTCGGTGTCCCTCGCGTTCCGGCGACCGCCGGACCACTCTTGCCCATCTCCGGGCCGTAAGGCACCATCCATTTTGGCGAGCCATCCAGATTGAAAGCAAAAAGATGCCCCTGTTTCTGACCATCCATTCCAGTGACGTAGAGCGTCCCATCCACCACGACGGCAGAAGAGAAACCCTGACCAAGGCCGGTCACGGACCAGGCGAGTTTCGGGCCGCCTTCGGGCCATTTCTTGAGCAAACCAGTTTCCTGGAATATTCCGTCTCCGGCCGGGCCGCGAAATCGAGGACAATCCGCACCCTTTACGACCATAACAGGAACAATCACCATCAGCAGCATTGACAATAGGATTTCTCTTTTCATGGTTTGGCTCCTTTTTATTTGCAATGATGCTTTCTATTGGACGGTCTCAAATACAATTCCGTACCTCATCATTACGATTATCATATGAAAGTGTTTGTAGAAATGCAATAATTTGATCCTCTCTTTCCATGAATCCTGCAGTAAGACTGGTTATTCTCATTCTGAGAAGTAAAATATGGAATGTAGAGTCGATTTGCATATAAAGGCAGATTGGCATTTTTTCGTAGAGGTAAGATCATGAGCAAGAATGCTTCCGAATATCATCTTATTCGTACAGAATCGGGGAATCCTCATTGGTTCATCACTCGGCGGGTATTTCTGAAATCTTCCGTGAGTGTTCTGGCAAGTCTGACCGCCCTGCCACTCTCTTGTGTTCCCGAGGGTAGATCGAACGCCAAGTGGGGTACGGCACGTTTCGGCATGGTTACGGATTGCCATTATGCGGATGCCGATGCCGCAGGGACGCGCTTCTACCGCCAATCGTTGGACAAGTTAGGCGAGTGCGTGACATTGATGAACGCCGAGAAGGTGGATTTCCTCATCGAACTGGGGGATTTCAAGGATCAGAACAGGCCGCCGGTCGAACAGAAGACCTTTTCGTACCTTCAGGACGTAGAGAGAGTTTTCCAGGACTTTAAGGGGCCGACCTATCATGTTCTTGGCAACCATGACCTGGATAGTATTTCCAAAGGTCAGTTTCTGGCCGGGATTGGGAACACACGTATCGATCCCCGCCGAAGTTATTACTCCTTCGATTTAAATGCTCTGCACTTTGTTGTGCTGGATGCTAATTTCAAGGCCGACGGCAACGACTACGATCACGGTAATTTCGATTGGACCGATGCCAATATCCCATCTGAAGAACTCGCCTGGCTCGAAAAAGATCTTGCCCAAGCCTCGGGCCCCGTCATTGTCTTCACTCATCAACTGCTGGATGGAATCGGTTCCGTCTATATCAACAATGCCGCCGAAGTCCGGGATATTCTGCAAGCCTCCGGCACGGTGCTCGCCGTCTTTCAGGGACATCATCATTCAGGCGACTACAAACATATTGCCGGAATTCACTACACTACGCTGAAGGCACTCGTGGAGGGCTCCGGTTTGGAGAACAATTCGTACGCCATAACGGAGATGCTTCCGGATGGCAACATCACCGTTACCGGATATCGAAAAGCTCAAAGCAGACAACTGACGTTAAATCCCACTGTGTCCAGATTGTAATTCCCTCGCTCGGAAAGCGCCCCTATCTTCAACAAAAGACGTTGACAGACCGCGTCGTCGGATGTTAGATTACAAGACATTAGGAATGTGCGCCCGTAGCTCAGTCGGATAGAGCATTGGTTTCCTAAACCAAAGGCCGCAGGTTCGAATCCTGCCGGGCGTATTGCTCATTCTTCTGTTGAGCACGGATAGGTCAGGTTATACGGTAATGATGAGAATTCCAAACAGCGTCACATCGTTGTGAGGCACGAATTCTTTAAGAAGAAAATCCAATCGAAGACCATCTTGAAGGGAATCGCATATGAAGAAGTATGTCGTGCTGTTACCGCTATGTTTGATATGTCTTTTCACGGGTTGTGCGAAGTACTACTATCAAGAGAGTAGAACCTTCAATGAGTGTTCATGGGACCGGGCGGATTGCCTGTTCGAGCTAAAGAAACGTCTCGCCTCACAGTCGGAAAACTCAGGCGGCTATAAATACAAATTCTTAGAGAATTGTATGAAGGAAAGAGGATATCGGCTCGTGACGGAAGACAAACTGCCTCTTGAGGTTAAGCGCCAGGATCCCGATTCGGGTCTTCGCGGCTACCTTTATGGGCATCGCCGGGGTATCGCCGGGGCTTTAGACGAAAAGTAATCGATCCGCTCGAACCTTTCGCCGGGTTTCAGGGACGAATCCAAAGGAAAAGGAGCATGGCTTCCATCGACTACGAGATGCTCCATGAGGGCACGTTCAGGTGTACGATCAAAGGCCGGTTGGACGCCGAAACCACCGGTCGTCTCTGGTCGCAAGTCCTTCGGAAAATCACCGAAACCAAGCCGGAGGTGCTCATCGTGGAGGCCGGCGGTGTGGAATATTGTGATGGGGCCGGAATGGCCCTTCTGCTACGGTTGAAGCATGCGCAGGAAGCCATCGGCAAGCAAATTCAGATCGAAGGTTTGCAATCCCAGTTCGAACAGCTCGTGGCGTTGTTCGATCCGGGCCGAATAAAGAAAACCGAACAAAAGAGCGCCGCGTTAACCACTTTTTTCGAAAACATTGGCCGGTTGACTCTCCGACTACTGGAAGATTTCAAGGCGCAAATCAGCTTCATCGGAGAATTGTTTATCAAGCTCTTGAATGCACTGACTCATCCGGGAAGTCTGCGCTGGAGGGACACGTTGCTCATCGCCGAAAAATCCGGGGCCAACGCCGTCGGTATCACGGCGCTGCTGGGTTTTCTCATCGGCCTAATCCTGGCGTTTCAGTCCACCATTGCGATGCGGAAATTTGGGGCCGAGATTTTCGTCGCGGACCTCGTGACGATCTCCCTGTTCCGCGAGCTTGGCCCCCTGCTAACGGCTTTTATTTTGGCCAGTCGGAGCGGGTCCGCTTTTGCCGCCGAACTGGGGACCATGAAGGTTAACGAAGAAATCGATGCCCTGACCACCATGGGGCTGGACCCGGTCCGGTTCCTGGTCGTGCCGCGGGTCATCGCCGCCGTATGCGTGATGCCGCTTCTGACGATGTTCAATCATCTCTTCGGCTTGATGGGCTGTGGACTCGTGATGATCTCCGTTGGTTTTGCCCCGGTTGCGGTTGCGAATCAGATCCGAGAGGCCGCTTATCTCGGCGATTTGTTCGGCGGCCTCGTCAAAACGCTGGTCTTTGGGACGTTGATCGCGGGGATCGGATGTCTTCGCGGCCTCCAGACCGGTACGGGCGCCAGCGCCGTGGGCGATTCCGCCACGCGTGCAGTGGTCAGTGGTATTATTGCCATCGTGTTGGCCGATGGTGTTTTTGCGGTGATATATTATTTTCTGGGTATTTAGGATAACATGAACGTCAATACGGAACCCGTCATTCGAGTCGAGGACCTCACCGTCGCCTACGGCGATACCGTTGTCCTCGAAGACATCAACTTCGAGGTTCGGCCGGGTGAGATTTTCGTCATTCTGGGCGGATCGGGATGCGGCAAGAGCACGCTGCTCAAACACATGATCAGCCTTCGCGAGCCGGCCAAAGGCCGGATTCTGATCGACGGTATGGATATCGTCGCCGCAAAGGGATCCGAACTGCTTGACATTCTGCGAAGAATCGGCGTGATGTATCAAAACAGCGCCCTATTCGGTTCGATGACTCTAATGGATAATATTTGTCTCGTGCTCGAAGAGTTCACCCACCTTCCCCGCGCTGCCATGGAAATGATTGCCCTGATGAAATTGCACGTGGTCGGCCTGGCGGACGCCGCGTATAAAATGCCTTCCGAACTGAGCGGCGGGATGAAAAAACGAGCGGCTGTCGCCCGAGCGATCGCCCTCGATCCGCAGATCCTGTTTCTCGATGAACCTTCGGCGGGACTGGATCCCGTGACCTCGGCGCAAGTGGATGAGTTGATTCTCAAACTGTCCCAAAATCTCAAAATGACTTTTGTCATCGTCTCGCATGAATTGCCGAGTATCTTCACCGTGGCCGACCGGGTCATTATGCTCGACAAAAATGCAAAGACGATTATTGCCACCGGCAAACCCGACGAGCTTCGTGACCGGAGCGATAACCCGTGGGTCCGTCAGTTTTTTAATCGACGGGCGGATGCAGAGACGACAGAATAGCCTAATCGAAAGGAAGCGGCTGCAATTCCAATAGGACATCACGTTGGATGGGGAAATCAGATGGGTATGAAACCGAGCTATTTTAAGATAGGTTTGTTTGTGATTGCGGGGAGTTTTTTGATTTTAACGGCCATCGTCGTGCTGGGAGCCGGGCTTTTTCATGAAGAGAAAGCCTACTTCGAGACTTACTTCGATGAGTCCATCAGCGGCTTGAGCGTGGGCTCTCCCGTGGAATTCAGAGGTGTCGGGATCGGGGTGGTCGAAAAGATATCGTTCATTCGCAACGAGTATGACGTCTTAGGGCCGCCTTCGGCGATATCGAAATACGAACACTACGTTCTGGTCCTGTGCGCCGTACTTCGAGAGAATCTGCCCGGCGTTTCGTATGAGCAAAGGGTGACCTATTTGGAAAACATGGTGTCCCGTGGATTGCGAATCCGGCTGACCACCAACCTGCTCACGGGGCTGGCGTACCTGCAGGCGGATTATCTCGATCCCGACCGGTTTGAGAAGCTCGATATTGGGTGGGAGCCCGAACACCTGTATATCCCGTCGGCGCCCAGCGAGTTGAACACCCTGAAAGATTCCGTCGATAAAGTCTTATATCGGTTGCAGGAAATAGATATTGACAAGCTGGTGACCGCGGTGGAGAGTGTCCTGACCTCTTTAGACCAAGCGATTGCCAATGCCAGGATCGGGGACATCAGCAAAGAAACCCGAGATCTGCTGGCCGAAGCACGAAAGCAACTTGAAAAACTCGATGCCGAAAAAATCAGCCGTACCGCCCAACAGACCCTCGTCTCCGTGGACCGGGCGGTCGTGGACGCCAACATCCCCGCTTTGGGTCGAGAGCTTCAGCGCCTCATCGCGGAGGTTCGCCAGACAAACGCCAACCTGCAAAAACTTCTGGCCAGCCCGGAGCCGGTTTCCGGGCCGAGCAATCTTCCCGAGACGGTGGCCCGGCTGAACAAAACGCTCTATCGAATCGATAAGCTCATCGCCACGGAAAAGCCCCAAATCGAAGTGATGCTGGCCAATTTCAAGGAGATTTCGGATAATCTGAAGACTTTAACCGAGAACCTTAAGCAACATCCATCGGATCTGTTATTCAGCAAACCCCCACCGCCATCGGAGACGTTGAAATGATTCAAAGATTTTCTGCATGCTTGATTCCCATTGTGCTTGTATGGCTAATGACGCTCTCGGGCTGCACCCGTCCGGAAACATATAACAAAAAGTATTATGTCGTAAACACAAGCCGGCAAACGGAACCAGCCAGAATCCAAACGGATTTTATCCTGGAAGTATCTCGTTTTACAATCGATTCGGCGTTTAGCGGCAGCGGACTGGTGTACCGGATCGGTGATGCCGAATATGAGTCGGACTTCTACAACGAGTTTCTGGCCTCGCCTTCCGCGATGATCAGCGACACCATGCGCAACTGGCTTTCCCGATCCCGCCTCTTCAAGAGAGTCTTAGATCCAGGAAGTCAGATTGATCCAACCCATATGATCGAGGGGAACATCACGGCGCTATACGGCGACGTTAGAGTCGCATCATCCCCCAGAGCAACCATCGAGATGCGCATATTTCTATTGGAAGCGGAAACCGGGGATGAACCGCTTCCCGTTTTCGGCAAGACCTACACCGCCTCTACCGTAATGGAATCCGACGATCCGGAAGGTCTCGTCGAGGGGCTCGGTCGCTGCCTTCAAAAAATTCTATCGGCGCTGGAAAACGATTTAGCAGAACGATTGTCCTGAGAAAAACGCAGTTTCTTACCCCCCTTCCGGGCTTGGTGCGACGGCAAGGTCTTGACGTTCAGGGAGCAACCAGCGAAAGAATCCGCGAACATCCTCGGCCATCAGGTAGAGACACGGAACGATCACCAACGTAATGCTCGTGGCGAATAGAATGCCGAATCCCAGCGAAATCGCCATCGGAATCATAAATCGCGCCTGACGAGATGTCTCGAAAATCATCGGTGCCAGGCCGCCGAAGGTGGTCAGCGTGGTCATAAGGATCGGGCGAAAGCGCCGGCCGCCGGCCTGATGAATCGCTTCTGAAGGTGACGCCCCGTCCCGCCGTCGCCGGTTGGCATAGTCGATGAGCACGAGCGAATCATTGACGACGACACCGCAAAGGGCAACGATGCCCATCATACTCATCAGGCTCACGGCATAGCCCATAATAATATGGCCCAGAACGGCGCCGACAATACCAAACGGAATGGCGATCATAACGATAACCGGCTGATAGTAGCTCCGGAACGGTACGGCTAACAATGCGTAAATGGCAAACAAGGCAAGGATCAAACCATTGAACAAACTCGTCGTACTCTCCATCATATCCTGCTGGCGCCCCTCCCAGCCACAGGCCAGTCCCGGGAAACGCCGCGCCAGTTCCGGCAGCACTTCCGATTCGAGCGTGGCTTGCACCTGGCTCGTTTGCGACATCGGCTCGACGTTCGCCGTGACAGTGACGGTACGTCGGCCATTGCGTCGATTAATCGTGGTATAGGCGCGTCCCCTTTCGACACGGGCGATCTGGGCCAGCGGCACATCCGTCCCCTGCGGCGTGCGGATCAATAGTTCTTCCAAATCATACTGGCGAACCCGCTGCTCGCGGGGCAGTCGCACCTTGACCCTGATCTCATTGCGCCCCCGTTGCTGCCGGACGGCTTCGGCTCCATAAAAGGCATTCCGTAGCTGCCGGGCCAGCGCCTGCTGAGTCAATCCCAAACTATGCCCTTCGTCGGTCAGGCTATAATCCAATTGGCGTTTGCCCGGCGTGTACCCGTCGTCGATATCTTTCACATTCGAAAAGTCCTCCAAGTCGGCGGCCAGCGCCTCACTCGCCCTATCCAGCACGTCAATGTTGCGATGACTCAGTTCAATCGTCAGCGCCGCACCGCGGCCGGGCCCCCCTCGATCCGCCTCGAAGCGCAGACTCTCCAGACCCGGGATCGCATCGACCTGCTGCCGCCATAACTGCGTCAATTCCGTCGTGCTAACAGGACGGATATCGGGATCGGTCAAATAGATCGTGACTTCCACAACGTTCTCATCGATCAATGTGAATACACCTTCAGCCAATTCTTCCCCGCCATTGGCCTCGATGGTCTGCTCGGCCGCTGCAAGCAATTGTTGAGCGACTTCCTCAGCCCTTGATAAAGGCGAGCCGTAAGGCAGCGTCGCGGTCACCACAGCCACATCCGACTCGACCCGCGGCATCAGGATGATACCGATGCGGCCGCTGAATACGTAGCCCAATATTAAGATGAGCACGGCCAGGCTTATGGCGACCGTTACCAGTCGAAAGCGGATGCACAAATCAAGAAACGGCATATATAACTTATTAATAAAGCCGCGTAAGCCTCTGCTGAGAAACTGCTGGAGCATTCCCAAAAGCCCGGGCCGGATAGAATTCTTTTTGCCATGCGCCAGATGACAAGGAAGAATAAGCAGGGCCTCGACCCAGGAAATGGAAAAAACCGTAATGACCACAATCGGGATCACCCGCCAGATCTTGCCCATGACGCCCGGCACAAAACACAGCGGAAGAAAGGCAACGATATTGGTCAGGATGCTGAACGTCACCGGCAGCAACACATCCCTAGCGCCTTTAATCGCCGCCTGCACCGAATTCATGCCCTGATGTCGATATTCATAGATGTTTTCGCCGACCACGATCGCATCATCAACGACGATGCCCAGCGAGATGATGAAGGCGAACATCGAGATCATATTGATGGTGACATCGAACATCGGCAGAAAGAGAAAGCACCCTAAAAACGAAATGGGAATACCCATTGTGACCCAGAAGGCCAGTCGAAACTCCAGGAACAAGCCCAAAAGCAGAACAACGAGGGTCAACCCATAAAAAGCATTTTTTAAAAGCAGTTCCAGACGCTGGCGATATATGTCGGACCGATCATAATTGATCACCCAATTGATGCCGGGCGGCAGGTCTCTTTCAATCTCGCTCATGGCCGAGCGCACGGCATCGGACACGCCGATCGGCGTCTGTTCGCCCACCCGGTAAACTTCAAGACCGACGGCCTGCTTTCCGTTGTACGTTGCATAGCGATCCTGTTCTTCGAATGTGTCTTTAATTTTTGCGACATCGCCCAGAAAGAGCACCGATCCGTCCGCCGTCGTGATCAATGGAATCGTCGCAAATTCTTTCGCCCAATCCCGGCGTTCACTCACACGCAGCATGATATCCCCGCTCTGTGTTTCCAAAGTGCCGCCCGGAATCTCTATCGATGTTGCCCGAACGCGTTGGGCCACCTGAGTCAGCGTCAAACCATACGTACGAAGCACGTGCTGATCGATCTCGATGGCCACCTCATATCGGCGTGCGCCGCGGAGATCGACCTGTGTGATTTGAGGATCCTGCAACAGGCGATCCCGGACCTGTTCGGCCAGCTCACGCAGAATCCATTCGCTTGTATCGCCGTAAAGCTGGATGCGCAGCACTTCGCGACGGATAATGATGAGACTCACCTCCGGCTCCTCGGCATCCAGCGGAAACGTGATGATCCGGTCGACTTCCTGCTTGATATCCTGATAGATTCGCTGATCGTCGGCCCCTTCTTCTAATTCCGCCCGGACCATGCCCATCCCTTCGGCGGCTGTGGCCGTGATCTCTTTGATCCCATCCAGACCTCGAATGGCCTCCTCGATGACGAGGATGATCCCCTGCTCGACTTCTTCCGGACTCGAACCCGGATAGGCCACCTGGATCATGACCATATCCAGATCAAACTCAGGAAATACTTCCTGTTTGACACGAAGCGCTATAAACAATCCTCCAACCAAAAAGACGAGCATCAACAGATTCGGCGTAATGCGATTTCGAGTCATCCACGCAATCGCCCCGCGGTTTTCGATTGGATCGTGCCGATGTGTTCCAGGGATCATCTCCGACCTCCCTTTTGACCGGGCGCCTGGTCCTGTCGCTCAGGACTTTGCCCTTCAACCGGAGCCACTCTCAAAGACATACCCTCTAAGGGTGCGGCGATATCCGTGACGACAAGCTTTTCGCCCTCGATCAAACCTTCCGTCACATACACCTGATCGACGTCGCTGAAAACAATCTGGACAGGCCGAATCTCAAGTCTCCCCTCCTCGTCCATGATCCAGACCTGATTATTCTCGCCGCGAAGGTGTGTCCATTTCACCGGGAAGACGGAGGATAATGTCCTGCCCTGAATCTCCGCCGAGACATACGAGCCCATTAACAATTGAGGCTGATCGCGATTCTCCGGCTTCAAGCAAAACGGATCCTCCACGGCGACCAATAGTCGCGCCAACCGGCCCTGAGTTTCCAATCCTCCGAGCAGGCATACAACCCGTCCCGTCCGGTAGTGATCGGCACCCCAGGCGAGCGTGTTGGAGATTTTCACCGTCGATCCGGGTTCGCCGTTCTGCCGGGGGATCGTGAGCCATTTGAGCTTGTCGATCCATACCTTGACCTCGATCCAGGCTTCATCCGTTCCGATCAGCGTCGCCAAGTTCGTATTAACCGAGACCGTAGCCCCAAGATCGACGTGCTTGTCCTGGATAATGGCGTTGAACGGAGTCACGATATCACACCGGCTCAAATCGAGCTGCGCCTTTTTCAGCGCCGCCTTTGCGGATTCCTCTGCGGCCTGAGCGGAGGCCTGTTGAGGCTCTCGCAAAACCAGTTCGCGGTCCTCCTCGCTGATCACTTCGCCCAGGAGCTCGTACTCCTGCCGGGCGATCGCCTGGTTGCCCCGCTCCACCTTCAAATCCTTCAGGGCTTTGGCCACATCATATTGTCGCTGTCGAACGAGGATTTCATAATCCCGACGGTCAACCGCCATGAGTTTCTGCCCGGCCTGGACGATACCGCCCGGGACGACGTCGGCTGAGATTTCCACGAGCTGACCCGTCACCTGCGGGCGCAACATCACCTCTTGGGCGGGCATAACAACCGCGTCACCCTTTACCGTTGTCGTGCAATCTGCTTGTCGGACCGGGATAACCTGCACGAGTTTGGCTTGAGGCGGGGGTTTTTTCCGACCGGCGCGCGGACTCGTATTCATCTGGTAGCGATAAGCCGCAAATGCGCCGACAAGAATCAGCCCCGAAATTATAATCCTGGCAACTCCTCCGGCAAAGATTCGCAGCTTCCCGTGAGGTTTTGGCTGCGTGTTCTCTTCAATATTTTTCGTTTTGGACATCATCGTACCTATTTCTTATCATAAACACTTCCCGAATGTTCTGCTGTACTCGTGACCTCGGTGGTTTGCGCCAATGCAGGCTGGCTGAGATCATACGAACCGGCAATGGATCGATACAAATCGATCCGGCGCTGGATGAGCGTGCGCCGGGCCGTCGCGATGTTACGCTCCAATGCTTCCAGGGATTCCAGCGACTCGAGCACCCGAATATAATCGACCTGTCCCTTGATGTAGCTCTCCTGGTTGCGCTGATACGTCAGACGGGCCAGTTCGAGCCGGCGCTCGAGATTTTCGATCAACTGGGTTTGCTGCCGCTCTCGCATCAGGGCACTCTCGACTTCCTCCAGGGCGTCCAAAATCGTCTGGCTCCAGGCATGGAGGCGCTCTGAGACAATGGCCTTCTGTCGCCGGACTTCCGCTTTCCTCAGGTCTCTGTCGAAGAGCGGCTGAACAACGTTGGCGGCCAGATTCGCCAGCCAGTCGTCGAACAAATCACCCACCCTGATCGTGGACGACGTCTCGGCATATGCCGAGATGCTGATCCGGGGATACTGATCCGCAATCGCGGCGGCCAACCGCTGATCGGCGGCCTGGACCTGTCGATAGCTTCTGCGCACATCCGGCCGACGAAGAAGGACGTCGGCGGGAACGCCGAGTTTCGGTATCGGCGGCAGCCTTGGAGACTCGATGGACGTCTGTTGCCATGCCAATTCCGGCTTCTCGCCGGTCAAAACGGACAGCGCGTACTGCAATAACTGAACCGTTTCCTCAGCCGTGATGAGCTGGGCCTCGGTGGAGGCAACGAGCTGGCGTTGCCTGTACACATCAGCGGCGCGGGCGGCGCCTTTTCGCCATTTAACCGTCACAATTTTCAGGACGTCCTGATTTGTCTTGATTTGATCGCGAGCGATGCGAATGAGGGCTTTGGCTTCAGCGAGCTGGTACCACGTATTGGCGATCGATGCCGCCACGGTCAGTGCCGCCGTATCCAACGCATCCCGTTGGGCCTGCACGTCGAGCCAGGCAGCCCGCTGGGAGGATCGCAGTTCGGACCACAGGTCAACCTCATAACCGGCCGCGATTCCAACCGAATAAAGGCTGCTGTAACTGACCGTACCATCCGCTTCCCGACGGGTTCGACCGACCTCACCCGTCAGGTTGGCCTGGGGCCAAAGCAAGGCGTCCGTCTGTCGGGCGAGCGCTTCGGCTTGAGCAAGACGATCCCAGGCTGTCAGTAGATCGAAGTTATTTGTCAGTGCCTGATCGATCAGACCATTAAGTTCATTGTCTTTGAATGCAAGCCACCATTTGTCTTGTAGCGGCGCAGTGCCATTAGCAGAAAATGAATCCGGAATCCGTACTGGTATGGCCGGCTTCCTGAGTGGATGCGTGCAACCTCCGACCGCCAGAAGCAGCAGGCCGATTATCATTTGCATTATTGACTTTGTTGTCATACGTATCATTTTTTCACTATTATAGTGGCCTGTGTATATCTCTCGGTAACAAACAAACAGAAATTAATTCCGGCCGGCCTCGATATCTCGGCGGACAGCTTTGATTCCAGCCAATGAAAAACGCGTCACGTGTTCCACCAGGGCATCAATCAGCTCCGGCGTCGGCTTGCCTTTGCCCTTAATGATACCGGGGGGAAGTTTCCCCCTGCGAAATCCCATCGCCAGGCACTGGTGAATAACGCTCATCTCGCAGAATCCTATCTCTCGATCGGTCGCCCCCGGTCCCAACAATCTTTTTATGATCTTCCGTGTCCGCTCGCGAAGGGGGTGTATAATGTCCCGAAGAACGCTCCGGATGGCATCAGAGGGGTCCGACATTTCCCGCATAAGGATGCGTCCGGAATGCCCCAGCCTCCCCGCATCCAGGATACGATGAAGATTGGAGTGAATCAGGGCTTGCAGACAGTGTTCCGCAGATGCCTCGGGCGAGAGACCTCCGTCCGGGGGATAGGCCCTCAGGGCCTCCTCAAAGGCATTGCGCCAGACAACCCCATAAAGGGCGTCCTTGCTGCCGAAGTGGTAGTTCACCGCCGCGACGTTGCAGCCGGCGCGATGGCAAATCTCCGCGACGGTTGTGTTTCGACAGCCCTTTTCTGCAAAGACCTTCGAGGCCGCTTTCAGAATTTTTTCACGCGTATCTATGCCGTCTTTTCGAATGGCCATCGTCATATCCTTTAAGGTTGACGTCTATTTTAAATACTTATTTGAATTAGTCAATAGAATTTTTCGCTTTTTTGCAAACACAGACGCAGTCGGCATATAGCAGCAATCGGTCCACTGCCTACCGAATTCACTTGCTCTGTATTGACTCGATGTGTCGCGAAGGTATAATCGTTAGTACATGGCACATGTGGGTCGACGATCTGGGGTATATGAGGAACATTAGATGTGGCAGCGAATCCTTGATTTTTTTCGCAGACCGGCACAGGACCACAGTCTGTTGACGGAGTTCGAGGACAGCTTGATGCTCATTGTCGATTCCGAGCAGCTTACCAACAACCTGCTGAGCAAGCTGAACGAGCTGGCGGACGTGGAAAAAGCCTTTGTGTATCTCGCGGATCGAAGCGAATCCTCTCACGACTTTTGCGTCGTGGACAAGACCGACCCGTCCGCATCCCGTCTGCCGAACCTGGCGGCCGGAGGGATGACGATTCAGTGGTTTCGCACGAATCGCGAAATCCTGATCTTCGAGGAAAACGAAGAAGTCACGGACTACCTCCGACCCGAGCTGGAGCCGTTTCTGGATTTAGGCGTCAATCTCGCATTTCCCCTGATTTCCATGGATAGGCTCATTGGCATCGTATTTGTGGATATCCGTCAGGAACCATTGGACGACGTCCAGCTTGCGAACCTGCAGGTGCTGAGCCGGCAGGCGAGTCTGGCGTTTGAAAACGCCCTGCTTTTCAAGGAGCGATTGCGTCAAAACGAGCGGATGTTTCGCGCTGAACAATTGGCCATGATGGGGCAATTTGCCGCCGGGATCGCCCACGAGCTTCGAAATCCCCTGACGGCGATTCGCAGCACGATCCAGTACCTCGAAGGCGAATTTGATCAGGGCTCGGATCAGAAGAAGCTCGCCCACGATATTTTGGATGAGGTCGATAGGTTGAATAACATTGTTGGCAACCTGCTGTCCTTGGCCAAACCGGCCGAGAGTAATCCCAAGCCGATCGATGTTCATCAGGAAATTGAACGTTGTGTGAATTTTATCGAGGCCAAGGCCAAGAGTCAAAAGGTCGTGCTGGAAACAGACTTCCAGCAAGATCTGCCGAAGCTCAGGTTCGATCCGGCCGAGCTCAGGCAGGTGCTTTTAAACGTAATGATGAACGGATTGCAGGCCATGCCAAAAGGGGGCACGCTTTGGATCAAAACATCGTATGTCGCGGCAGGAACACACAATGTCATGTCGGACGGAAGGATTTTAATTCGAATCGAAGATGAGGGCACCGGGATACCCACCAGTTTGCGACAGAGAGTTTTCGAGCCTTTCTTTACGACCAAGACGGGTGGCACAGGTCTGGGTCTGGCCATTTGCAATAGCATCGTCAAGCGGTGCAACGGAGAAATTGGAATCGATCAAGCCGGTCGGGGCGGAACCGAAGTGAATATTTCCCTGCCTGTCAGATAGGCCGATGATCGGGAGTCATAACGCATGCAGAAACCCAGAGTGCTGATTATCGATGACGAAGCGGGCATACGCTCTATTTTGTCAACGCTTTTGAAGAAGAACGGTTATGAGGTGCGGGTGGCCGAATCCGGTGAGTTAGGATTGGAAGTTTATTCTCATATCATGCCGGCCGTCATTCTGTTGGACATGAAGATGCCCGGTATCGACGGTTTGGAGGTGATGGAAGTCCTCCAGGGCCGATTCGAGGCCGACTGCAAGACGATCATCATGACCGCGCACGGCGAGGTTCGCTCGGCGGTGGAAGCCATGAAAAAAGGCGCTTTCGACTATCTCGAAAAGCCTTTCGATAACGATGAGCTTCTGGCGATCATTTCGCGCGCCGTCGAG
>Ga0272442_10000756_pt1 | contig 50599 bp, 72 predicted proteins | sample SSMForm2O_FD_200262 | JGI IMG/M metagenome (GOLD analysis project Ga0272442, IMG submission 200262) | Marine sediment archaeal communities from Little Sippewissett salt marsh, Falmouth, MA, United States - SSM-Form-2O | ecosystem: Environmental > Aquatic > Marine > Wetlands > Sediment ... | reverse complement strand
TTATATTTTAACTGTGGATGAATTAGAAAGAATTTTGAAAAAATATTTTTCTAAAGTTTTTAGAGTTGAATTGGTTAATGAGAAGAATTATTTGGTTGTTTGTGCTTTGAAAGGTTGAGGCTTCAAGACCAGCCGAGCCAAGGAAGTTTAATCGTAAAGTTAATAAATAATGTTCTAACCAACAAATGTTATGGATATAAATGAAATTATTACCAAATTAAAAAATAAACAAAATCTTTCAAAAGAAGAATGCCAATTTGCAATGCAAAACATAATGTCTGGTAAATTAGAAGATAAAATAATTGCTGATTTTTTATTGTTTCTTAAAGAAAAAGGTGAAACTCCATTAGAAATTGCTTCTTTGGCCTTAACAATGAGAGAATTTGCAGAAAAAATAAATCCAAAAGTTGATGGTCTATTAGTTGATACTTGCGGGACTGGTGGAGATAAAATAAAAACTTTTAATATATCAACTGCAGCAATGTTCGTTATAGCTGGAACAGGAATTCCAATTGCAAAACATGGAAACAGAGCAATTACGTCTAACGCTGGAAGCGCAGATGTTCTAGAAACTTTAGGTGTAAAAATAGATTTAGAGCCAAAACAAGTTGAAAAATGTATAGAACAAGTTGGAATCGGCTTTATGTTTGCACCAATATTCCATAAAGCAATGAAATATGTTATGCCTGTAAGAAAATCTCTTAAAACAAGAACTGTATTTAATATTCTTGGTCCTTTAACTAACCCAGCTAGCGCTCAATGTCAAGTTCTTGGAGTATTTAGTCCTGAATTAACAGAACAGATGGCAGAAGTACTAAAGATAATGGGAACTAAACATGCTATGGTTGTTTATGGGGTTGATGGTTTAGATGAAATATCTACAATTGGTGAAACTAAGATTAGTGAATTAAAAGATAATGAGATAAAAACTTATTTTATAAAACCTGAAGATTTTGGCATAAACAAAGCTAAATTGGAAGATCTTCTCGGCAAGGATGCTAAATATAATGCTGAACTTTTAAAAGAAATTTTAGACCCTAATAAAAAAGATTCGTCTGCAAGAGATATTGTTCTATTAAATGCTGCAGCAGGAATTGTTGTTGGTGGAAAAGCTAATAATCTAGATCAAGGTTTAAAATTAGCTAGAGAATCTATAAGTTCTGGTAAAGCTCAAGAAAAACTTTTAGAGTTTGTTAGAGTCAGTAATGAAATTTAAGTTTTACATAAAAATTGATAATTTTGGTCTTTGATCTCGCTGTTATAAAGGCAGATTTCTACTTCTACTTCATCCTCAGTTGGGTCACAGAAATTGCATTCATATATAAAGTGAATCTTTCCTTTTCCAAGTTTTACTTCACTTATATTTATATCTTTTGATATTTTTAATGGCAGCGATATGTTTGTGGTTTCTCCACTTTTTAGTTCAAACTGTCTCTCTTCTTTTAACAGATCATTCATAGCTTCATGGTCAAGCCAATTATCTGTCCATCTGTTTATAAATATTTGCCCAGATGGAATTCTACCAATATTTGCCATATAAAGCATAATCTTTTTTTCTCCTTTATTAATATAATTTATGTCATATGAAGGGATTTGTTCTCCAGTTACCCGTTGATAATTGAAAAATAATTCAGCCTTATTTGGGATTGATGTTTCACTTAATAATTTGTATTGAAAAAACCCAATAACTCCAAGACCTATGGTGGCGAAAACTAAAAGGATTGTTACAATAATCAAACCGGTTTCGGGTTTTCTATTAGATCCAAAATTTTTATTTGTTGGTTTAGTTATTTTTTTTGAAATATCTTCTTCCCCCCCAGAATAATGTTTTTCTAATAAAGAATATCTTGTGGTGACTTGTTTTCTTTCAATTAATGATCCGAAAATAAGCATAATCAGACCGATCCAAACAAGATAATTTAATTTTCCCATGCTTAATGGAGCAATAATAGATGTAAGGCCAAGAGATATCAAAACAACAACCTGTGTTTGAGCCCTATTTAATCTTAGTTTACACAATTCTATTTTGCCTTCAATCCCTATAAAATCTTTCTTACTAATTTTACCCATTGAGACGTGAAGTAAAATTGTTAATAAGACCATAGTTATAAATACACGCGCCGCAAGATTATACTGTTTAATGAGTACTAAAATAATTCCCAAAACTATTGTTAAAATTACCATATATATGTTTTCTATACGAAGCTTTTTCATTTTTATTTTTCCCATACGAATTTTTTCTCAAGTGCCCCCATCGAACTTCTTTTTTCTAAAAAATTTAGAATAACATTCTTCCTTTACTAATTTCTCACATTCCCGCTCCGTTTTTGCAAATGCCCTAAATTTTTTTCTGCATTTCAGGCATTGCCAGTATGGTCTTATACCTTTTTTCCATTCAAGTTCGATTACACAATTTGGACAAAAAGGACCTTTAATCCAAACATATTCGTCTTTAATAAAAGGATCATGAGAAAGTTGCCCTGGTATGTAAGAAATCCATTTAACTCCCCCGTAACCTATCGGAATTTCTTTTTCTGTTCCATCCCGTGTCCTAAAAGAAGCAAAGGCGATTCCCTTATTTTTTGCTCTTCTATTTTTTATTATTAAAATTACAGATAAGATTATTACTATGATTATTAAAGAAAAAGTTAAAAAAGGAGAAAAATTGAATAATGCTATAATATTTTTTAATTTAATTAAATATTTACTATAAAAAAATACTAGCAATATAATCAATAAAGTTACTATAATTTTTGTTGCTACTGCTTCACTTACTTTTTTAAAAAAACCCTTCATTTTTATGTAAGTGGGAAAGATAATCTAAATATATTTCTTTCGGTTTTATTTACGGGGGAGAAGCACCTTCCCTGGCCTGCGCGGCCTCGAGCGCTAAAGAACTATTTCCCCAACTTCCACAAATACTCAAAATAACTTCTATAACTATCAGCTATATCTTTATTCTTAATAATAACAACTATGGGTTTATCAGTTAAAACATGTATGGCAACCTTATCACCATATATAGAAGTAGTAGCAGGACTCTTAACTTCTTCTAAATACCTAACTTTTATATTTTTAACTTTAGTCATTTCATGACCTTTAAACTCTTTACTTGTAATCATTCTCCCTTTCAAACCTAATTTAACAGTTTTCTTAGCCAAATGAGGCAATTCATACTTTAAAACATCATAACTTTTGCCAGTAGCACCAAAAAAGCAAAAATCCTTATGTTTCATCATATCACTAACAAATGTCCTTAAACCTTTCTTACCTTCATAAACTCTAACTTCCTGCTCTTTCTCAGTTATTTTCTCAATATTCTTTAACTTAGGAATTAAACTTAGAACAATACTTTCCTTTTCCTTAACAGAATTCATCAAATTTTCAGGATCAGAAGCTGAAAAATATTTTTTATTTTCTTTCACAATATAATTAGCTAATCCTTTCTCAACCAGATTATTTAATATTTGATACATCAAAGTTCTGTCAAAACTAATTTTCTTAGCTAATTCATTAACAGAGATACTTCCCCTTTTTAATAATTCTACATAAACTACAGCTTCATTTTCAGGCAATCCTAGTTTTTTTAACTCTTGTAACATGTTGTAATAAAAACTAACAACTAATATTTAAATATTGTCATTTTGTTTCTGGTCAGGAATAAAAATGGAAATTAAAATAAAAAAAGGAAGATCAAAACTTGCAGGAATAGTTGCAGGGGCCTTGTTAACACTTGGTACTTTTACAGTTCCAGCATTGGCTTCTGAAATTACCTCAGATATAGATTTAGTATCTAAAGAAGACAGAACAGAAAGAACTATTTCAAAACATTATTTTAAAGGATATGGCTTTGATATTGGAATACAAGAAACTGATGATGATACAAAACTCCATTTTAGATATAATCAAGAAGATTTTGGTATTTTTTACAATCACAGAAGAGGCTTAAATGAAATTGGAGGACACTTTCCTATTTTAGAAGATAAGATTTCTGGGCATGTTAGGATTATAGATGAAACAAAACAAAAACCAAGATTTTTTTTGAGAAGCGATATTAGCGGTGATCACTTTAGTGTTAATAGTGGTTGTTGGTATGAAAATAGCAGATTTGATGCTGAAAATGTTTCATACTTAATGGATTTACATAATGATCAAGTTTATGGTGCTTTTGGATCAAATCCAAATAGTAATTATGGTTTATTAATGACAAATCTTGGTGGTTTTGGAAGTTTTGGTTTTACTGTTTGGAATGATTTTTTTCATTCTCGCTCCGTAGCTATAGTAAAACAACCAGGCATGCTATTCAATCCGAGTGCATGTAATAAATTCATTAAAGATTTAGTTTTTGATAGGTGGGATCCAGATCATGTAATTCTCGGCGGCATAGGAAAATATCAATTAACAATCCAGGATGCCGGTACTGAAGATTATCATACAACTAATATGGAATTAGGAGCTAAATTCTTTGATGAGTTGTATGTTGGTACAGGTGTTGTTGCAAATACTTTTAATGGAGAAACAGAATTTGGACTTGGTGGAAGTGTAAATGGAAGTTTTGGAATTGGTCCAGCTAAACTTACAGGTGAAGTTGTTTATCATGGATTAAATGAGACTACTGGAGTTTACGCAAAACTAAGAATCAAATTTTAAATTAGATAGATAAGAAAAATTGAATAAAACTTACTTCAAAAACTTCTCCATTCTAACCAAAGCTCTTTTAATTAACTCATAATCTGTTGCATAACTACATCTTATATATCCTTCACCATAACAACCAAAATCACTTCCAGGAACAACAGCAACTTTAGCCTTATCCAACAACTTCTTAGCAAAATTCCAAGAATTCTTAGAATATTTAGAGATATTAGCAAAGCCATAAAAAGCTCCCTCAGTTTTAACAGTATTCAAACCTAAATCATTTAAACCATTAACTAACAAATCTCTTCTTCTTCTATATTCTTTAACCATTTTATTAATATACTTTGAACTCAAACTCAAAGCTTTAGCTCCAACCATTTGACTTATAGTAGGGGCAGATAAAGTTGAATAAATATGAATTTTAGTCATTGCTTTAGCTAAATTAGCAGGAGCAACAGCATAACCAAGTCTATAACCACACATAGCATAACTTTTAGAAAAAGTTTGCAAAGTAACAACATAATCTTTCATTCCATTTAAAGAACCAATAGAAATATGTTTAGCATCATAAACTATTTTTTCATAAGCTTCATCACAAAAAATATAAAGATTATTATCAACAGCAATATCAGCTATTTCTTCTAATATTTTCTTTCTAATAACATTTCCAGTTGGATTTGCAGGAGTGTTTAATAAAAGAACTTCTGTCTTCTTACTAATTTTCTTTTTAACATCATCAGGATCAATTTCAAATTTATTTTCTTCTTTTAATTTAACAGATATTGGTTTAACATTTAACAACTCAAACATTGGCAAATAACCCATAAAACTAGGATTGGGTAAAATAACTTTATCATTTACATCTAAAGTACACATGCTTGCTAACAATAACGCTTCTTGGCTTCCACAGGTTACAACAATATTTTCTGGTTTTGCATAAATTTTATTATCTTTTTTTAATTTCTTAATAATAGCTTCTTTTAATTCTTTTCTACCTCCAGGAGGAGAATAATGATTGCATTTATTTGCAAATTGCTTAGTAAACTGAACTATTGGTCTAGAAGCTTTAAAATCCGGCTCTCCAGGACCCAAAGAAATTATTTTTTTATCTTCTACAGCTATCTTTAATAATTTAGCAATCGTACTTTTAGGAAGTTCTAATTCCCTTTCAGAAAGATCTAACATAATTAAATTCTGAAAAAACTAGCTTATATAACTTTTCATATAAATAGAAATCTTTTTAATTCTTAATTTATCTTCAATTTCTAAGGGCCGGTAGTTTAGTGGTAGAATACTCGGTTGGCAATCGAGCGATCGCGGGTTCAATCCCCGCCCGGTCCATTTTTGGGCCAGTAGTCTAGTGGTAGAATATTGCCTTCGCAAGGCAAAGACAGGAGTTCAATTCTCCTCTGGTCCATTGGAGGTAAAAGATGAAAAACTGTATTTTTTGTAAAATAATAAAAGGAGAACTCCCCTCTTGGAAAGTTTATGAAGATAAAAATACTTTAGCTATTTTAACTTTAGGACCAGTAAATCCAGGACATACTTTAGTCATGCCAAAAAAACATTATGAAAATCTATTTGATATTCCTGAAAAAGAAGCAATGAATTTAATGAAAACAATTAAAAAGATATCTATACCAATTATGAAAGCAGTTAATGCTCAAGGAATTAATTTAGGAATGAATAATATAATAGAACAAAAAATAATGCATGCTCATATTCATATAATGCCACGTTTTAAAAGTGATGGTTTAGTTTGCTGGCCAGGGAAAAAATATAAAAAAGAAAAAATGGATGAAATTTTAAAAAAGATAAAAAAAGAATTAAAATGAATTGGAATAAATTAAATAATTTAGAAATAGAAAACAAAGAAAGATATGTTCAACTATTTTCTAATATAGTTAACAAAATAAGAAATTATGAATATGATTTTGAGCCAGGATTAAAAGAAGAAAGTGATCATTTTTTAGTGCATGAAGAAAACCAGGTTTTCGGACCCATGGTTCATATTGTTCCTAAACCTGCTTTTGATTTGTTTAAAGAAATGAAATCTAAAGATCCAAATCAACTTTTAGGGTTCTCTGTTTTAGCAAATAAAACAACAAGAGTTAGCTGTTTTGGAATTCCTTGTAATCTTTTAGCAAAATCTATAACAAAAGCTTTTTAAAACAAGAATTCTAGCCATCTTTTTAAGGCGCCGTAGTTTAGTGGCAGAATACCGCTTTCATGAGGCGGGGGTCGGGAGTTCAAATCTCCTCGGCGCCACTTTTAGAAATGATCTAAATTTTCTAAATGTTTAATATGCTTTTTTCTTAGTTTTTTAACATTTTTATGATCTTTTACAACATCTCTTAATAATTTAGACATTTTTTCCCCAGAAAGAATATGGGGCAAAATAACATAATCAGCTCCAGAATTATATAAATAATAAGCCTGGTGTAAATGATTAGCAGTAACAAAAATCTCAACTTTTGGATTAGCAGCTTTAGCATGATTAATTAAAAATTTATTATCTTGCTCATTTGGAACTGTAGAAATAATCGTTTTTATTTTATGTAATTTAATTCTTTCTAAAATCTCAGGATTTGTCATATCTCCATACATACAAGAAATACCCCTTTTCATTAATTCCTGAATTTTATCTGGATTATTATCAATTACTAAAACTTTTTTCTTCATTCTTTGTAAAGTATTTAAGAAAATTCCACCCATCCTATGACAACCAATCAAAAGGACAGTTTTATGATTCTCTTTGGTTTTAAACTCAAGTTTACGCCTTTTCATTCCCCAAGTTTCAAAAGGTTTTAAAAAATCTGAGAAAAATAAATAGATTTGCTCTCCATATTTAATTAAATAAGATGTTAAAGCCATAGTTATTATTACTAAAAATATTACTAAAGAGAAAAATTCTTGTGAAATACTATTTAAAATTAAAGGAACAGTAAGAAAAATCAAAGAAAATTCACTTAATTGTCCTAAAGACATACCAGTTAAAAACGAAGTTCTTTTTTCATAACCAAAGAATTTCACTATAAAAAATATTATTACTGGTTTTAAAATAATTATACATAATAACAAAATAATTATCGGAGTTAACAACTCTCTAAAGTTAATAGCTACTAATTGCATACCTAAAGAAACAAAAAATAAAGTAGCAAAAAAATCTTTTAAAGGAGTTACTCTTCCAATTACTTCTAAATTATAAGGCAAGCTAGCTAAACAAACACCCGATATAAAAGCACCAATTGCAATCGAAAAACCTAAACTATATGCTAATAAAGCAAAGACAAATAAGATAGATATTGAAGTTAAAAATAATAATTCTTCTGATCTTGCTGCAAATTTAAATAATGGTTTTAATAAAAATCTTGTTGCAATAAAAGCAACAGCAAATAATAATATTCCTCTTAATAATGCTACAACAACCGGCCCAGCAGTAAATTGATTTACAGTTCCAACTAAAGATAAAACAAGAATTATAATTATATCTTGCATTAATAAGATTCCTAGCATAATTCTTCCATGTAAAGTATCAATTGCCTCAGTATCAGATAAGAGTTTAATAACAATCATTGTGCTACTAAAAGCTAAAACTAAACCAAGAATCATAGCTTCAAAATTAGCAAAACCCAACCTTAATGTTATTAAATATGAAGCAAAGAAAACAACTAAAACTTGTATTAAACCACCTAAACTTGCTACTAAACCAACATATTTTAATCTTTTAATATTAATTTCTAAACCCACTACAAAAAGAAGAAAAGCAATTCCAAATTCAGATAAAGCTCTGATTATAGTCATGTCTTGTATAAAACCTAAACCAATAGGACCAATAATTATTCCTGCTAAAATATAAGCTGGAATTAAAGGTTGTTTAAAAATTCTCGCAATTAAAGCTAAAATTGTAGAAATAATTATTATTAAACCAATATCAATTACTAATGTTGGTGGAATTGATGATAATAATGGAATATTCATATTTCAACCTCTTTTTAAATTAAAATCTAAGTGTAACTATATATAAAGTTTTTCATAAAATAAAAAATAAGAAGTTAATCTGATGAATCTGATTCTTCTATTCTTTCAACTAAACCACCATGTCTTTTAATTTCTAAATATATATAACAGTCATAACAAGGAGTATTTCTTGGTCTTTCAGGTAGTTTTTCATAAATTTCCCATACTAATTCCTTTACACAGTTCACATCTTTTCTATAGCGACATTTCATTTTAGAAGTCTCCATTTGAGTATTAACATTTTTTTAGGGTATGTATATTGTCCAAACAAACCAGCGCCTCCAAGTAAATCTAAATATTAAACCCTTTTTATAGGCCTTAAATCCGTGAAAATGAATATAGTCCGCAAGATAGTTTTCTGAAGTAGGAAATAACCAATCCCCGAGGCGTAGATTATGTCTTTTTAGACATTCGTAAATTGTATTTTCAATTAGGGAATTTGGTGAAGAATCGCTTATTTTGCCAATGGATGGATATTCTAAACCTGTTTTTCCTTTATTTTTTCCAGCCATTTTTATTTTTCTCCAACTTTATATTCTATCCCTTCTACAACATACTTATCAAAAAGAAAACAATCAATGGAACTAGAACTCCCCCAAAACTGACTACTGTGATACCCAATTAATCTTACTTCTTCATCATCCCCATCCAAAATTTCATTTTTTATTAATTCATGTACTTGCAAGGATTCCTCTGAACTAGCAAAACGAGGAGTACGCAAAAAATTTGATATTGAACTTATTGGATAAGCCGTCCTTTCTTTATCTATATTTGAATCATATATAGTAACATTCCCAAAAGATACTGCTTGAGGAATTCTTGAACTGACTGGTGTACCTTCTATATAAAGTCTCTCAGGAATAGACAATAGATATACTATTCCTATACCTAATAAAATAGTTGCAATTGATCCTACTGCTGCTGTAACGAAACCAGAAATTTCTGATTCAAAAATATAGTCTTCTATATCGTCAAAAAAACTTCTTCTCATTTTTTGTCACATAGTAGTAAGAATAATATTTATTAATATAACTTTGTTGTTACTTTTATAACAACAATAGAAACATTTAAAAACAAAAAAAAACAAAAATAGATTATGCAATTTGAAGCTTTACAGAATCTAGGATTAACAAATAATGAAATCAAAGTTTACTTAGCTTTACTAGAACTAGGAGATAGTTTAGCTAGTTTAATATCCAAAAAAACTAATATAAACAGATCTTTAACTTATAAAATATTAGATGATTTAATAAAAAAAGGTTTTGTTAGTTATGTAATAAAAGAAAATAGAAAATATTTTTCTGCTTCTGATCCAAGAAAATTAATTGATATTTTAAAAGAAAAAGAAATACAAATCAAAAAAATTCTTCCAGATCTTCTAAAAATTAAAGAACCAATTAAAACTGCACCAAAAGCAGAGATTTTTGCAGGAAAGAACGGAATGAAAACAATGTTAGAAGATGTTTTAAAAACTAACAAAAAAATATTTATTTTAGGAGCAAAATCTTATTTCTCAGAAAAACTAATCTATTATCATCCACAATGGCATAAAAGAAGAATAAAACAAAAAATTTCTATGAAAATTCTTTTTGAGTCTAAAGAAACTAAAATTAAAAAAATAAAGAAAATTAAGTTAGTAGAATCTAAATTCTTACCAAAAACAATTACTTCTAAAATAATGATTGCTATTTATGGAAATAAAGTTGCCATAGAATTATGGTTTGATTACCCAACAACTATTGTTGTAACAGATACAGATGTCGCTGAAGGTTTTAAAAATTATTTTAACCTGTTATGGGAATTATCAAAATAAAAAAAGAAAAAAGAAGGCTTATTTTTTAGCCAAAGTTATTTCTAAAGTAGACACCCTTACAGTTTTTCCTTCTTTGTTTTCAAATTCTTCTGAGTCAATTTTTATATCCTTGATTTCAACTGAACCTTCTAAAAATCTCTTTGCTGCAACTTCTGATACGTCAACACATCTACTAATAAATTTCCCTCTTGCTTTTATTGTCACTTCTTTTGCATTTTGGGTTGTGAATTGCATTACAACACCTGTTACGTAGTTCATGAATGGTTTACTACCAATAAAAACTACGTGGTCATCGTTTTTTTCTGCCATTTTCAAGTTACCTCCGTTATTTATCTTACCTAATGTAAGATTATGCTGTTTCCTGTTTTACTAATCTAGTTACATATCCTGCTATAACATTCCTAAGCTTTTTTGAAGGAATGTTTGAAAACCCTTCTACTAGTTTCTTATTCTTATTAAAATCAGGCTTAAACTCATTTTTATGCTTTTCAAATAGTTTCAAAGCAGTTCTTTTAATCAAAGTTGTCTTTATTCTTCCCATATTTTAGTAGGTAAAAATAAGTATTTATAAAGCTTTTGATAATAAAAAACCAAAAAGTATATATATTGCAAATCTATGACTTAAATTAATTCAAACTTAAGAGAGGTGTTTATGAATGGATAAAAACTTAGTATTTCTAGCTATTTTTTCTATAGCTGTTTTAGTAACTATGACTGCTTGTAACCAATTAGATGAAGTAGGAACTGGTGGAGCAGCAAAAAGCCCAATATCAAAAGAATCATTAACATCTGTTCAGGAGTATAACAATGAAACAAACGAAACACATTTTGAATGTATACAAGATCAATGCATAGAAGTTCAGGGAATTGGTGATGATGAATGTACTTATAATTGGGAATGTGAAACTAATGAACAAACTCCATGTTTTGATAGTGATCATGGAATAAATTATTATGTTCAGGGATCAGTTAGTGGTGAATCTGCTAATGGAAGCGGAATTGTTAATTGGACTGATTATTGTTGGGCAGGATGGTTATTTGAATTTTATTGTAATAGTGAAGATTTAGTTGATACAGATTATTATATTTGTCCTGATGGGTGTGATAACGGAATTTGTTTATCAAATCAAACAAATGAAAATTACTCTTGTTTAGATACAGACTCTAGCGTTTATCCTACGATAAATTATACCAAAAAAGGTTTTGTTACAGTAAGAAATTCTAATGGAGAAATAGTAGATACTGGAATAGATACTTGCAGTTATGATGGGGCTTTTGTAGTAGAATCATATTGTGAAGAAGAAGGTTCTTCTCATAATTCACATGCATCTCCACATTTTTGTGAATGTAAAGATGGAGCTTGTGTAGTAAATGAAACAAACACAACATACTGTACAGACACTGATTCTAATGAATACCCTACAATAAATTACAAAGCAAAAGGGGTAGTTACAATTATTGAAGATTCTGGAACTGGAAATGCAGTGAATTATTCTTTTGGTCCGGATAGATGTTATTCTTACACAAATTTAACAGAATATTATTGTTTAAAAGAAAGTAGTTCCGAAGTCTCAACAGAATTTTATAACTGCCCTGCTGGGGAAATATGTATTAATGGGGAATGTACATCTGATACAGAAAACTTTAGCTGTATAGATACAGACTCTAGCGTTTATCCTACGATAAATTATACCAAAAAAGGAACAATAACAATAAAATATGGAAATCAAATAATTGATACCCATACAGAAACATGCAGTTCTGACCAAACAATTTGGGAATATTATTGTGAAAATGAAAATAGCCAAACTTGGAGCAAGGATTACTATGTATGTGAGGGTCATTGTGAAGATGGAGCTTGTGTAGTAAATGAAACAAATATGACTTGTATGGAATTAGGAGGAGTTGTTTGTAATGAAGGATCAACCTGCACAGGAAAATGGATTACAGAAGCAAAAGACACAGACTACTGTTGTTCTAAAAAATGTAAAAAGGGTTTTTTACAATTTATTTTAGAACTTTTTAATTTTTAATTTTTTTCTTTTTTCAAAACCAAAAGATATTTAAAACATGAAACCATAATTTTCTTTAAAATAAGAGGTAATGATGGACAATAAAAACTTATTCGGATTAACAATTCTTATTCTTATTATAGTCTTTTTAATTTCATATTCTTGGTTAGATAATTTCGCAGTGGGAGAATATAAAAGTCCCCTTAAAATAGAAAACAACACCTCTTTATATTGTACAGACACCGATTCTAACACATATCCCACAATTAATATTAATCTAAAAGGAATAGTAACATCTCAGGCAGGTTCAGAAACTGATTATTGTGAAGATGGATTATTAAAAGAAAAAATTTGTATGACTAAATATAGTACAATAATCTCAACTAGGATTTATGAATGTCCAGAAAATACAATATGTGTTAATGGGGAATGCGTAAGTAATCAAACAAATGAAACACATTGGGAATGTTGGCATGGACAATGTAGAGAATTTCAAGGAGCAGGACCAAATGAATGCGTTTCAGATTCAGAATGTGCCATGTGTTCAGATTTAGGAGGAGTTTGTTGCACATTTAAAAAAGATTGTGAAGGACTTTTAATCTCAGGTTCAAATGATTGTCCAGATTCTTGTTGTTCTGGAACTTGTAAGAAAGACATTTTTGAATCTTTAAAACCTTTATTAAGCCCGATGAATTATTTCTTTAAATAAAAATTTAGTTATCTCTTTCGTTTAATATTTCTATTTATAACATTTATTTTCCTTATTGCATAATTAACAGGATTTTTTATCTTAGAACACCAATTATCTGGTTCACAAAACATTAATCCTTTATAATAATTAGCATTATCACAATTAGGAGGCAATATTCTTTCTTTCTGCCTTAAATGCCAATTTAATTGACTAATCACATAACCTTCTTTTAAAGGATTATAATTCTTAATATTCCATTCACTAATTTTCTTTTTAATATCCTCGCTGCTATAACCCGAACATTTAAAAAAATTCAATAAAATAAACAAAGCTCTCTTTCTACCATCCTCTTTTACACCTTTCAAAATCTTTTTAATACAAGGAGGAAAATAATCTTCTTTAACAGCAATTTTAGGAACATCAAATTCTTTTCTTTCTTTAAATTCAATTAAAGGTTTTTTCTTATGAAACCAATCGTAAGCTTGAATTATTAAATTATTAGCTTCACCTTCACCCTCTTTATTTAAAAAACCTTCTTTAACAACAACTTTTTCAGGTATTGCCCATTCTTTAACAAAATTATCTAATTGTTTTATCTTAATTGGCAAACTTACCAACCCGGATTTTTCATGTAAAGAATAAGGAGCTCTAAATAAATGTCTTGAAGAAATTAATAAAGTATCAATATCAATAAAACTAAAAGGATCTAATCTATCATTTTTGACAATTTCAAAACCTTTTTTTCCAGTTATTTGTACAATATCTTTAATTTTATATTTTTCTAATATGACTGCACCTAAATGTTCTTTTATCATATTTTCTAAATAAGCAGCAATTATCCGGGGAGCCTCTGGAAATAAATCTTTAGTTTCTTTTCCATGAATTTTTTCTGGAAAACTACTAAAAGGAACTCCAATATGCCAACCCTTCCCTCCACTAAATTTTAAAGAAATATTTTTAACATCATGAAAATGTAAAGCATCTATTAATAATTTAGCTGTAATTGTAGAAAATTCAAATTTCGCATCAACATCTAATATCAAATCCCAACCCTTTCTCAATTTATCTAATTTAGCTTTACTCATACCAGTTTCTATTGCTAAAGGACTATACCACTGTTCTTCTGAAAGATGAAAAGAAGTTGCTCCTTGATTAGCCAGTTCACCAACATCATTTTCATATTGTAAAATATCTGGTCTTTTCCCAAAATTATTTTGACCAAAAGCAATAGCAACTTCCCTATCTTTAGCAGTTTTAACTATTTTTTCTTGAACTTCTTTTCTAGAATAATATTCTTTAGCATCCATCAAAAGCTAGAATTACTATTACTTTAAATAGATTTCCAGCTTATTTGTCAAACATTATTTCTCAGAAATCAATCCCTGTAACTCTTGCTGACCAATTTGCAACCTCATCGCAATATCATTTAACTGTTTTTCATTCGCAGTAAAAATCTTTTCTAATTCTTTAATTTGTTTAGCAAGAATTTTCTTAGCATCTTCTCTATTTTTCTTAACAACAACCCCCGAACCAACATTCATTAATAGATCATTACCTTCTAAAACCTGAGCTTTAGTGAAAATTCCTCCACCTAAAGGAACTAAAATTCCAGAACCCTTTTTAACTTTCCCGAGATCTTCTAAAGAATCATTTAATTTATTTAATTCAATTAATTGTAATTCTAAATTAGTTATTTGTTGTTTAAACTGATTAAACTGTTGTTCCAAAGTTTGTAATTCAACATATTTTCTTTGAACTAATTCATCATTTTGTTTTTTTGACATTTTTCTTAGAAATTTTTCTTTTCTTTACTGGTTTTTTCTTAGGAACTTCCAAATTTTCTTTCTTTTCTTTTTTTGCTTTTCTAACAACAACTTCTAATTTATTTGCACTCATCTGTTTATGAACTTCAGCAGTAGAAGCACCTTTCTTAATATCCAGAACTAATTTTAAAGGCATTAAATGATTGATATTACATTTTCTTCGTTTAATATTACCATCAATTAAAACAAATTTATTATCAACTTTATCGATAACTACAACTATCTTTCCTGTTTCTCTTCCAGATATTTTAACACAAACTTGTCCTATCTTCATTTTCTATGTTTTTCCATAATTATTTGCTTAGTACATTTACTACACAATTTTCCACCATAGGGTCTTTGAGGTCTCTTTTTTGTTTTAGCTAAATTCTTAAATTTACTTGGCAATAACCTAGGAATTCCATGCAAAGGTTTACCACATATAGCACATTTAGCAATTCCTGGCTTTCTTTTTCTATAATGAACTCTAGTTTTACTACCAGGAGTTTTTTTATAAACTCTTCTTAACGACCTAGATTTATATTTGCCAGATACCATTTTTAATAAACCTTTAAAACTTTCCTTAAAACAGAGCTAAATATAATTGCAGTAATAAAATAAATAGCAAACCAACCAAACCCAGTATTAACACCAGCTTTGGGTATTGAAAAAGGTAATTCTATCAAAACTTCATCAATAGGTAAGCTATTTCTTAACCAAGCAAATATAATAATAACCGGCAAGAAACTAATTAACATTGGTTTAAAAGTTTGTCTTGTTGAACCAAAAGATTTTTCCATTAATTTCTTATTTAACTCCATTGTTTTTTCTGGATCATTTCTATACTGCTTCATCTCTTCTTTAATTGCTTTCATCTCTTCTTTTGTTTCTTTTAATTTTTCTTGGTCCGTGGTATATTTATGTATCAAAGTAATTATCAAAGTAATTACAAAAGATACTATAGTAATACCCCATATTGGATAATTTGTTATAAATTGTGTTACCATTTTATTTATTTGAAATTATGAACCTTTTTAAATCTTATGTCTCCATCATTTTTCTTAATGCAGGATGCATATCCATCATATGTTGTTGCGCAATTTCTTCATATAACTTATAAACAATCATAACTGTAAGCAAAATGCCAGTACCCCTAGATAATGCCCCCGTTAAATCAGCTAATGCAGCTAAAAATCCAACTGCAATAGCACCCATTATTGTCAATGGAAAAATATATCTTTTTAATATCCTTTCTAAAACTCTTTCATCTCTTCTAAATCCCGGTATACTCAATCCAGAAGACATTATTTGATGAGCCTGACTTCTTGCATCCATTCCAGAGGTTTGCACCCAAAAAATAGAAAATATTACTGCACCAACAATCATAAACAATATGTAAGTAAAACTTTGTAATAAAACCGTTGGAGTTATAGCTCTAACAATTGCTAATTCTGCTAGATTAGGAGAATAAGTCCAGTAAACTAAACCAGAAATTGGTAAGTTATTTCCCGCAAACTGACCAAATATGTGTTGAGAAACCCAAGCTAAAAAACCACTTTCAGCAACCCTGTTTTGCAACAATCTAGCCCATAATTGAATATTTGCAATTAAGGCAGCAACTAAAATAACCGGTATATTACTAGTATAAATAAAACGCAAAGGCCAACGTATTCCATGGCCACGAATTCTACCAAAAGATAAAGGTATTTCTACTTTCATTGCCTGAGCATAGACTGCTAATACAAATACTAAAACTGTTGCTAAGATTGCAGATATTGCCCTTAAAGCACCTGTTGGGTCAGCACCTAAAACAGATCTAGCTAATACCCAAATCATACCTACTGGAGCATCTCCTTTTGGAGAAAAAATACTTGCTAAACTCCCGGCAGTTGTTAAAGGAGATAAAGCTCTTATAACAATCTGACTGGATACTCCTGCAGCAATAAACAAGCTTACACCTTGTCCAAAACCCCACTTGCTTATTACCTCATCCATAAATATGATTAAAATACCCCCAACTATTAACTGCCCGATTAAAATCCAGGGAGAAATTCCTGCAGCTGGTTGTAACCCTCCCATTTTTACATAAACAATTGCCTCAAAAATTACAAAGAAAATAGCTAATATTTTCTGTAATCCTTGAAAAAATAATCTTCCATCATGTGTTGTTAAATCTATTTTTAATAATCCAGAACCAGTCAATAGCTGCAATACAATAGAAGCTGTTACAATTGGTCCGATACCCAAAGACATTAAAGAACCAAATTGTGCCCCCAAAATAATAGATAACTGCTCAAATTGAGCTAAAGGGGCATCTCCTAAACCGTACAAAGGAATAATAGATAAAACAAAGAATGCAATTAAAATTATTAAAGTCCATTTTAATTTTTCTTTAAAAGCTAATCTTTTCTGAAGTGGACCCCTAACTTCCGGTAGATTTGTCAGCAGATTTCTTAATATCATTTATGATGGCCTCAGATCCTGATTTTTTTATTTTTTCTAATGCTATTTTTGAAAATGAATTTGCTTTTATTTTAATTTTTTTATCTAAACTCCCGCTTCCCAATACTTTTTCATACTTTAAAGCATTAAAAGTATCCCCTGCAGATGTTTTCTCATTGATTATATTCAAATTGATCGTTTTTCCTTTATTTTTTAATTTTAATGGTCTTTTAAAACCATGTTTACCAAAATATTTTTTACCATATGTTTTTAAAATTAAACTTTTTTTCTGGTCTGCTCTCTTTCCAGTACCAGCCATACCTCTCCCTCCTCTATTACCTGCTCCCCTATGTTTTTTCTTAGATCCCCAACCATGAGTAGTTTTAGCTCTAAATTTCTTTGATTTTTTTGGTCTTCTTGAAGTCATTTTAAATCATCCTTTTAATTAAATCATTGATTTTATTTTTCCTGTAACCTAAAGCACCGCCAAGTGCAAATGCTTTTTTAATCCCTTTCCTTTCAAAACCCAACATAGGAGGATTTAGTCTAAAAACTGGTTTCAATCCAGGAACATCTTTCATTTTCTTTTTTCCTGTATAAAACTCTTCAATAAACTGATCATAACTTAATTTAGTTTTTTCTTTAAAGTATTTTTCATCTAATTTTTTATTTCCAGGTAATTTACCTCTTTTTTCTAACAACAACTTAAAAGTTTTCTTATCTAATTCCCCCCAGGTTACATAATCTTTAATAACTTTCAACATTCCAATATAATTTTTATTATTCGGAACAGCAACACAACTGTTCTTCTTAAAAAGCCTTAACATCTTCAAAGTGTCTTTTACTTTTTGATTAAGACCCCTATCTCCCCGCAACCTAATAATAGCTATTATTTCTATCATTTTTCTTCTTTAATTTTCATTTTATTTAATTTTTTAAAAGCATCTACTAAAGCATAAATAAGATTAACTTTTGTTTTAGTTTGACCAAAAGTTTTAGTGTAAATATCTTTTACTCCTGCCAACTCTAAAACTTTTTTAACTTCATTTTGTGCAACCAAACCAGTACCTTTTGGTGCAGGTTTAAGGATTATTCTAACAGAACCACATTTTCCTTCTACTTTAGCAGGAATTGAATGTATTTCACCACAGCCACAAGCCCAATCACCACAACCCCTCCTAATTTTTTGGATGCTTAATTTTGCTTGTCTAATTGCCTTTTCCCTTGCAGGAACAGTTTCTTTAGATTTACCAAAACCAATACCAATATAACCATCTCTATTCCCAACAGCGATAAGCGTAGCAAATTTAGGTTTATTTCCCTCCTTTGTTTTTTTCTGAGTTTGTTTCCAAATACTCCCTTTTCCACCCCCAAATTTGCCTTTAGATTGTCCAACAGTAATTAGAATGGTTTCTAATCCCGGGATTAAACTATCAAAAATTTCTGGTTCAAGAACTCTTTTTCCAGAACTGAGAATATCATCTATTTTAATTATTTCTTTAGTTTTTACTTGTCTTCCTAATTGTGTCTTTGGTGTCCAAGCTTCTAAAATAATCTCTATCTTGGATTTCTTTTCTTTTTCCTCAGCTAATTTTAAGATAGCTTCCTGATCTTTGTTTGTATTACTTTCTTTCATTTTTTGATTACCTTCGATTTAACTTCCTCAAAATTTTGAATAATTTCTTTAGGATCAACATTAGAAAATTGTTTTTTATATTTTTCTTGATTTTTTGATAATAACTCTGCATACTCACTTATTTTTTTTCCACTAATTTGATTTTCGTCAGGCAAAATATCTCCAGAGTGAGGAATTTCTATACCTGCATCTAATACTCCTTTTAATGCAGTATAAATTCTTGATTTTTTAACTAATGAACTTAATCCAAAATCAACAATAGCTTCCTTAACTTTTTCTTTTGATTTAAAACCTAATAACAATCCGGTTAAATAAGCCGCAGGAATATTTCCTGTTGACTGTTTCCAACCAAGTTTAATTAATTCAGTAGATTTAGCAGTGAATAATACTTTATCTCCCTTTGATTCAAATTTAATTAATTGAACAACAATATTTTTTAAAGATGGTCTTACGACCAATCTTATTTTATTAGAGCGAATATAATTAATTCTCTTATTATAATTAGTTTTACCCTTTCTTTTTCTCTTGAATCCTACAGTAAATGTTTTACTTTTTGACATTTTTTACTAAATTATTCTCCTTAATGTATAGTTTAATATGCCGTTTACTTCTAAAAAATCCCCCTTTAGTTTTAGCATAAAGAACATGATAATTTTTTGGTTCGATTATTTTTTTATCTTTTAATTCTTTTAAAAATTTTCTTTGTAATCTTATTGAAGCCATCCATATTTTTTTATTTGATAATCTAGCAGTACTTTTACCTTTTTTTGATCCAGATCCTTTTCTTCTTCCCTTTCTTTTTTGCACAATATTTTTTCTTGTTCTAGATCTTGAAATTCCCCTTTTAGGTTTTCCTTTTATAACTTTATCTGATATTAATGCTCTAATATCTGTCTTAGTAATAGCTTCTTTTACTTCATCAGCTTTAGTAGGGTCTACCCAAACATTTTTCCTACTAGTTCTAAGTAAGCTTGCAGCGATCCTTTTTTGATTATTTAACTTCATGTCTTGCCCCCAGCAACAATTTGCTGTCTAACAGAATCCACTTTTTGTTCCTTTGGTTTCTTAGCTATCCTCTGTTTATGAATTGGTTCTTTAATATCAGACTTCATAACTTCTTTTTTGATTTCATCTTCACTTTTCTTTTCTTTTTCTTTAGGTTTTTTCTCCTTAGCTTTTTCTTCCCTTTTCTTTTTTTCTGCAACTTTTTTCTTCTTTAATTTTTGTTTTCCCTCTAAAAATTTCTCTTTTTTACTAATAAATTCATCAATATTTTTAATATTGGATACATTAATTTTTAATTTTTTAGCTTCTTTTAATATATCAAGTCTTTTTTTGAGCCCTATAGATGAATTTAAGACAATTGCCTCTTCATATTTATTAATTATTTTTAATTCATTTAGATTATTAACCCTCTTTATTTCTAATCCCTTTTTGTTTTTATTTCTAATATTTTTAGGATTTCTATAACCAACGCCTGGTTTTTTCTGATGACCTTTGAAACCAATTCTTATTTTATTATGTATCCCTCTAGGCTTTCTCCATTTATTTTTAAATTTCTTTTTATTAAAATCAGTTCTATTAAACACTGGTTTTTTCTTCTTTTGAATCATTTTATTTCTCTTCCTGGTTTTTCAGTTAAATAGATCCCATCTTGAAATCTTCTTCTATCTCTATTAACGATTCTAGTTGATCTTTCAAAATTTGCAGCAGTTTGACCAACATATTCTTTATTTGGTCCTGTTAAAAAAATATCATTTCCTTTTATTTCTACTTTAACTCCCTCAATTATTTTTGCATGTCTAGGGGATTTTTCTCCTAAGAAATTTTTAATTGTTAATTTATCTCCGTCAATAGAAACAGTCATAGGAAAATGACCTGAACAAACTTTTAATTTATAAGTATAACCCTCTGAAACTCCCCGCATCATGTTATTTAGATGCGCTTTAAATGTGTTAACTATTGTCTTTTGTTTTTTAGTAGAAACAGAAACTTCAAAAATAATTTGATTATTTTTTTTAACAAATTTAATATCTGGGTGAGCAAACTCTCTTTCTAAGCTTCCCAAATTACCAGTTACTTTTATTTTATTCTTTATTATATCCACTTGAACACCTTCTAAAATGTCTAAGATGTTTTTTATTTTTATCATTTTAATATATGTAAGCTATTAATCTCCCCCCTATATTTTTATTAAAAGCTTCCTGGTGAGTCATCAAACCTTTAGGAGTAGATATAATAATTATCCCCATGTCTTTAGCAGGTAAGAATCTTTTTTCAAATTTTTCAAAATCATTTTTTTTAACAGAGTATTTTGGTTTAATAACATTACATTTGTTAATTGCACCAATTAAATTAATTTCTAATAATTCCCCTTTATCAGTTTTTATTTCTTTAAAAGTTCCAATGTAATGTTTATCTTTCATTATACTAAGAACTTTCTTAATCATTTTTGAAGAGTTCTTAATAATACAAATAGATTTCCCTTTCCCCTCACAATTTAGAATATGTGAAAGTGCATTCGCCAATGAATCGTTAAGTGACATTTTTTAATCTCCTAATTATATTTTTTAAAGCCAAGTTCTTTAGCAGTTTCTCTAAAACACTGCCTGCATAATCTTAAACCATATTTTCTTATGTGAGCTCCAAATTTACCACATCTTCTACATCTTCTTACAGTAGGTCCAAATTCTCTTTTCTTTGGAGTATTATGTTTTTTGTATTTATCTAATTTTACAGGTTTGTTTTTAAGTTGCTTAAAGACTTTTTTATAATTACTTGTAGTCATTTTATTCTTCCTCAACCAATTTTACATTAAATTTTTCTTTAACAAATTCCATAGCTTCTTTTTTACTAATAAGGTGTTTGCTTGGAATTTTTTTCTTATTTATTTTTCTTTTTTTAATCCTATAACCCTGTCTTTCTAAAGTTACTGCAACTTCCAATCCAATAATTCCTATTTCTACATCATATTCTACACCAGGAATATCAATGTATTCGGGAACACCAAACGAAAAATTACCAAATTTATCAAAACAATTTGGTTTTAAATTATTTTCTACTGCTTTTAATAACCTAATTAAGGTTTCTTCAGCTAATTTTTTTCTCAAAGTAACTTTACAAGCAATTGGTAACCCCGGCCTTAAACTCCAGGTTGGAATTCTTTTCTTACTTTTTGTTTGAATTGCTTTTTGCCCAGTAATATTTTTTAATAATTTCATTGCCTTTTCTAATTTTTCTCCAGCTTCACCTATTCCAATATTTACTGTTATTTTCTCTATTCTAATCTCTCTCATGGGATTCATGGTATTGATATCTCCGGTTTATTTTTTCCAATAACAAAAATATAATCTTTTAAAGTTTCAAAATCTTTATTTTCAGAACCAAATACTACTCTTCTTTTTTCTAAGCCTTTTTTACTAACTATTTCTTTTAATATTCCAACTTTTCCGATTTGTTTTCCACCAATAATATAAATTATAGCTCCTTTCTCAAATTTGATAATATTTTTTTCTACATTTTTTTCAATATCAAAAATTAAGGTGTCACAAACAGAATTCTTATCATTTTTATTTACTTGATTGTAACCATCAAAAAAGTTTATTTGCACTTTTTTATTTTTTAAAGAAACTTTGCCAATAATTTTTCTAGGTTTAATACTTGCTTCATCTTTTTTGATACCATTTAAAAATAATTTACCTTTTTGGTTTAAAAGAACTCTAAAGTATTGTTTTGTTTCTACTACTTCTATAACATCCATTAAACCAACAGGGAATCTATAATTTTTTCTTATAATATTATCTACCTTTATTTTACCTTTAGTTAAAGCCTTTTTAGCTTCTTTAGTAGTTTTAACTAATTTTAAATGATCCTTAAGTACAGAACTTAAAGGCAAAGCCATTTTTATAGGGTGGGGTCCAGCATTTGGTCTAGTTATAAATTTATTCCTTTTTCTTTCTAAAGTCCAACTTTTTGGGGCTATTAATCTTTTAATATGCATTTTATTTCCTCTCAATCAATTTTTTCCTTTTTTTATCTTCTAAAACCAATTCTTGAATTTGGAGATTTGAAGGATTTGTTGGGACAAAAGTTTTGGTTCCATCTTTCTTTATTGTTTCTATTCCATCAATGTAAACTTTTCTTTTCTTCAAAATAACTTTGTTTACCTTTCCAGTTTTCCTTTTAAATTGTCCTCTCAATACCTTTACCTTATCACCTCTCCTTATCGGAATATTCCTTTTCAAATATTTTTTTCTTAATTCTTTTGATAGGTTAACCGACATAAATTTTTTACAAATATGTAATGGAGCATTTTTAAAATATTTTCTTTGTTTTCTTGGTTGTTTACTCCCTTTCCATTTTTTTGAAAATATTTTTTTCATTTTAAACAACTATCTTAGATACTTTTGAAATTCCTGGCCAACGTTCTGTTGCCTCCTTTGCTATAGGTCCTTTAAATCTGGTCCCTTTAGGATTACCTTTATTATCTTTGAGTATAACCACTGAATTATCTTCAAATTTAATTCTACTTCCATCAGGTCTTCTATATTCTTTTCTTTGCCTAACTATCACTGCAGGAACAACTTGTTTTCTCATATCTGGAGTCCCTTTGATTACAGAAACCATTATCATGTCCCCAACCCCAGCTGCAGGATATCTCCCCTTTCTTGTTTTAGCCCTTTTCACAGAGATTAAATAAACTTTTTTGGCTCCCGAATTATCACAAACTTCTATTTTGCTCCCCCTTACAAGGGCTTTTGATATCTTAGCTTTAATTGGTTTCATTTTTTTTCACTATAACAAAATTTTTAGTTTTACTTATGGGCCTACATTCAACAATCATAACTGCGTTACCAACCTCTGCATTAATACAAGGCGGATTATGAGCTTTAACTACTGATATTCTTTTTTCATATCTTTCATATTTAGGTAAATAAAATCTTCTCGGCCATTCTACTTTAGCAGTTTTATGAGTATCTTTTGATATTATTATTCCTTTGAAAATTTTTCCCCTAATTTTTAAACTACCATGAAATGGACAATGTTTATCATTACATTTTTTCTTTGGTTCTTTTACATCAATCCCAATTTTCAAATTCTTTTTCATTTTTTTAACCTATCTTCTGATCTTCCAATCAAATTTTTTCCCTCTATTAGTATCCCTTTAATTTTTATTGTTACTTGATTTTTTGGAATTTTTTTCATTTTTTCATTTTTGATTATGATTATATTCTTGGTTTCATCAATAACCTTTCCTTTCAATCCAATCAAATTATTATTTGTTGAACTTACAATCTCTATTTTTTCCCCTACTAATTCCCGCCTAAAGGCGTTCCTTGAGGAATTTTTCATTTTTATTTTATTTCAATTGTGTCCGCGTTAAATCCAAGTTTAATCAATTCTTCTTTAACCTTTTTCTTATGGTCTCCCTGTAACTCTACAGTACTATCTTTAAAAGTACCTCCACAAGCAAATCTTGATTTCAGTTTTTTTGCAAGGTCTTTCAAATTTATACTTGGATCAATGCCTTCAATTAAAGTTGTTAGTTTTCCAAAACGTCTCTTTACAATTCTTACTACAATCTTCTGTTCTTCTTTGGCAATGGTTTCACAAACACACAAATCCTTTGGTAGCCCGCATTTTGGGCATATCTCAGACATGCTTTTTACCTACCTCCTTAGATTTTCTTAATGTTATAAGTTTAGCAATAGTTCTTTTGATTTCCTTTATTCTTCCAGGATTTTCAGGCATAGTTCCCATTGCTATTTGAGCATTGGCCTTTACCAATTCTTTTCTCAATTCCAAAAGTTTATTTTCAACTGCCGTTTTATTCATTTGTTTTAATTCATTTCTTTTTAGTATCGCCATCTTCAACCTTCTTCGTTTTTTTCTTTTTTGTTTTCTTTTTAGATTTTTTTTTCTTTGGTTGCTTTTCTTCTTCTTTATTTATTTTAACAATTTCTTGGGGTTCTTTTTCAAATTTTTCTAATTCTTCTTCTTTTTCTTCTTCTAATTCGATATGGTCCGGTAATAATGTATCTGGTAATAAAATTGAAACTTTAACACCAACAGATCCAGATTTAAGATGAGCAACTGCAAATCCCCTTTTAACAAAACTTTCTGATATATCTCCAGATTTTTTAAGATGTCCACTTGAAAATCTCCAAGTTTTAGCCCTTGCACCAGGCAGACCTCTTCCAGAAATAACTATTTCTGCACCCTTTGCTCCAGAATCCATAATATTATCTAATACTTTATATCCTGTAAACTTAAATCTTTTAGGACCAAATCTTTCGAAAGAATGAATTATATTTTTTGCAACAGATTGGGGATTCAAATTAGGATTTTCAATTTCTCCAATTTCAATTTGAGGATTTTCCATTTTAAATCTTCTTTTTAAAACTTCGGTGAGTTCTTTAATATTAGCCCCTTTTCTACCAACAATCAATCCAGGTTTTGAAGTGTATATTATTATTTTTTCACCTAAAGGCGTCCTTTTTATTTCAATATGGCTATAACCTGGTTTATCCAATACATTTGATATATATTCCGCAATTTGATGTTCTTTGATTTTTTTAGATAGAATGTCTTTTTCAATCATTTTTCTAACTCCCTAACCTGAATACTGATATGGGTTCTTTTCATTCTTCTCCTTCTTTTTCTACCATAATGCCATTGCCCTACACCTTTATTAGCACAAATATCAAAGATTAATAAGTTTTTAATATCAAGGCCTTTATTTTCAGCATTAGCTTCAACAGAATTCAAAATTCTTATTATTTCTTTACAAGCTTTAATAGGATATCTTCCTGCACCTATACCTGGTTTGTGACCCATATCTCTATTATATCTTTTAAATGGAATTGCTCTTTTTTTAATAATTACTTCATTAAGTAATAATTTAGCTTTATCCAACTTTTTATTTCTTAAAAAATTACATATTTCTACACTTTGTTTAGTTGAAATAGCTAAATCTCTAATAAAAGCTGAGGCTATGTAATCCTTTTCATTTTTAACTAAAACTTCCTTTTTAGGTTTTTCAACTATCTTTTTATCTTCTACTTTTGTTTTTTGTTTTTCTTCTACCATTTTTATTTTACAGATGCACCTGCACTGGATCTTGTTGCTCCGATACCTGGTGCAGAATGTTTAACTCTTGACCTAGTCAAAGCAAATTCTCCAAGACGATGACCTATCATTTCTGGTTGAATTTCAGTTAACAAAAATGATCTTCCATTATGAATATGAATTTTTATGCCAACCATTTCTGGTAAGATTATCATATCTCTACAATGAGTTTTTATTTGTTTTTTTCCTTTAGATCTAATTCTTTTAAGTAATGTTTTTTGAGAATTAGTGAATCCTCTTTGAATAGTCCTCCTTTTCCTAGAAGGTAAAAGTTTTACAAAATCTTCTAAAGATATGGATTTCAACTCTTCAAGCGTTTTTCCTTTATACCTAAATTCTTTTGCCATTTTTATCTTTTCTTACCTGTTTTTTTAGCTTTGATTAAACCAACTTTTCTTCCGGGGGGGGCAAATCTTGGAGCTGTTTTTGGTTTTCCAACATGTCTTCCTCTTCCAGAACCAAAAGGATGATCAACTGCATTCATTGCTACACCTGATGTAAGGGGGTATAACTTATTTTTAGCTTTCATAGCATGATATCTCTTTCCTGCTTTAACAAAAGGTTTTTCTTTTCTACCTCCTCCCGCAATTATACCTACCGTAGCTCTACAATTTTTACTTAATATCTTTTTCTTTTTTGATGGAAACAATATCGTAACTTTTTCTTTTGACTTTGAATCTATCTTAGCTGAACTTCCAGAAGCCCTAATAAATTTACCTCCATCCCCCGGAGATTTTTCAACATTAAAAATATTTTTTCCAATTGGAATTTTCTCTAGAGGCAAAATATTACCCATTTTTGCTTCTGATTTCTTACCTGAAGATATTATTTGACCCTTTCTTAATTTATTATTAGCGAAATTTAAAACATCTTCATTTCCAAATCTAATAACTGCTAAAGGAGCAGAATGTCCAGGACAATGAATTAAATCTAAAACCTTTCCTAAAATTAAATCTTCTTTCTCAATTTTATCATAATTTCTATACTTTACCTTTCCGGAAAATCTGAAACTAGGACTTTTATAAGTACTAGTTCCCCTTCCTCGTCTTTGTGAAATTATTCTTTTTCCCATTTTACATTAATCCTAATTCTGTTGCAACATCAATCGCAGGACTATCAATATCCAATTTAACATAAGCTTTCTTTTTTCCATTTATGGTATTTAAGGTATTGACTTTAATAACTTTAACTTTAAACGCATCTTCAACAGCATCTTTAATTTCTTTTTTGGTCGCTTTATTAGCAACTACAAAAACTAACTTATTTTCAGATTCCATAATCCTTACAGCCTTTTCTGTGGCCAAAGGATATTTGATTATTTTATACGGATCCATTTTCTTTTACAGTTTTGGGTTTATTTAACATGTATAACTTTTCTTTTTCTAATTTATTTATTGAATCTAAAGACCATATTACTAATCTTCCTGGTTCAGCACCCGGAGCCAATATTTCTGCATTTAACTTGTCAACTAAACAAACATCAAAACCAAGAAAATTTTCAAAAGATTTACTCTTTTTAGTTAAAACAATTAAAGGACCTTTTTTAACCTTATACTTCCTTCCTCTCCTTTTTCCTTTTCCCGCCCTAATACTTTTTTTAATCCTTTCAATATCTTTCTTTAATCCAATTTTTTCAAATAATTTTTTAGCTTCTTTAGTTTTATTTAATTTCTCTAAATCTTTAATAATTAAAGGAATATTATCTAAAAAAGAAAACCCTTTTTTCTTTAAAAATTCTTTATTAATAGTGGCAGAAATAGCAGACCTTATTGCTTTTCTTTTTTCTTTTTTATTAATTTTTAATGAAAAATCTTTTTCAGGTTTAGGGGGATGAGCTCTTCTTCCACCTACAGTGCCTGGAGCAAAAGCTGCAGTCCAAATAAACTGTGTTCCTCTTCTTAACATTGTTTTTCTTGGAACTCTCGAAATACCTCTTCCATATGCACCTTTAAAATCTCTTCTTCTTCTGGATATTTTAGCGGAATGTTGTTTTCCTGCTCTATCCATAGCACCATAACTTTGTCTTTTATTTGCTTGTATAATTAAAACAGCCTTTTTAATTAAATCAGGTCTGATTTCTTCACTAAACTGTTTAGGAAGATCTATTTGTTTTCCTTTTTCTCCTTTATTATTATAAACTATTGATTTCATTGTTTAGATTTTAAACTTAAGAAGCTAAATTCAGGAGCTTCTAAATCCTTTTTACCTCTAATTGAAGTTGTTAATCTAATTAATCTCTTTGTTGGTCCAGCAATTGAGCCCCTTAAGAGAATATAATCATTTTTAACTAACCCAAATCTTTTAAAACCACCCACTTGATTAATTTTTTTAGGATCTGAATCTATTTTTAATATTTGTTTATTATATTCTGTTCTTACATGATATCCCATTTGCCCTTTTTGAGCAACTGTGGGCGAAACTTTTTTAGGTGTCCAAGCACCAAGATTCCCAGTGGATCTTCTTTTCTTCTCAGATTTATGAGATTTTAAAGAAACACCAAATCTTTTGATTACTCCTTGTAATCCCTTTCCTTTAGTAACCGCATGAATATCAATTCTTTGTCCCGGTTTAAAAACATCAGTAACTTTAATTTCTTTATCTAAATAATTTTTAGCTTCTTCTAATTCTCCATTAAACAAAACTTCAAATATTTCTGGTTTTTTCTTTTCTAAACCAGTTAATTTAGGTTGAGTATAAAATAATAATCTTAATTCATCATAATCTTCAGGAATTTTGATTTCTTTTGTTTTTTTTGGAAGTTTTATTTTTCTACCTAATTCTTTATCTAGTTTCTTAGAAAATATTTCAGTTAAAAGTTTAAGACCATATGGAGTTTTTTTATAAAAACGAAGAGAAAGAGTTTTTAATGGAGGACATTCAACAATAGTAATTGGAGTAAAAATTTTATCTCCTTTTGTTGCTGAATGTTGCCTGTTATCAACAACAATAGCATGGGTCATACCAACTTTGTAACCTGCAAAACCAGGAATTTTAGCATTTTTAGAAAAAGACCTAACTCTAGGATAAATACGTTTAGCACGTTTTCTGTGCCAAAATTGCATACTTCCCGACTTTGGTTTTGAACTTCTTGTCATTTTTATATTTCCATCTAGAATCAGCGGCTTAAATATTCAGTAGGGTACTTTTCTGGGAAAATTCTGGCTTTATAAATGTTTCTATTAACATGGCTTTGCACATAAACTAATTTTTTATTTTTTTCTTCTTTAGACACAGCTAACGTTATAATACATCATCAACAAAAACTTTATATAGCTACTAATCATAATTCTAAAATATGAAAAAAGAGGTAATTATAATAATTTTAATTTCTTTAGTGATTTTCATTAGCGCTTGCACAAATTATCCTTTACAAAAATCCCCCACTGATTACATAGACCATTTTAATTTAGGAGAAGATCAAACTTCTCATAATTTCGTTTGCTACAATGATAATTATTGTAAATCTTCTACAAATTTTTACGATTGTGATGGAGATAAAAGAATAAGAATGGGTTGCGCTAATAACTATAAAGATGGTTACATAGAATTAGAAATTAAAGTAGTTCCTAACGAAGTAAATTATTTACTCTTACAAAGACCAAATGGTCAGGATATTTATGGAAATAAAAGAACCAAATTTGAATTTTTTATAAATGATGTTTCTCAAGGAGTTTTTAATGATTATGGGCCAGCTTGTGAATATTTTAATTTAGAGATTCCTACACAAAATTCAGAAAAAATAAAAATTAAATTTAAAAATGTTTTAGAAGAATCTACTGGAGAAGTTTCTTGTGGAAAAGATTTTCAATATACTCATCTTTATGTTTTGCCCCCAGATGGTTATATAGCACCATATTTTCCTGAAAGCTGCGTTATAGACGAAGATTGTCCAGATGGTTATGTTTGTTCTAATATGGAATGTGTAGAATCAAATCAAGAGCAACAAGATGAATTAAAAGAACAAGATGATCAATCTGATGAATCATTTAAAGAAGAACCAGTAGATACAACCTCATTTCTATTTCCTACAGAATCAGATTATTCTAATTACATAGACCATTTTGATTTAGGAGAAGATCAAACTTCTCATAATTTTGTTTGCTATCAAGATACAGTTTATAATGAGTATGGTGTACCAATAGACACCCGTCCTTGTAGAACATCTACAAATGCATATGATTGTGATGGAGATAAAAGAATAAGGATGGGTTGCCATTATGTTAATAGAACTTGTGAACAAATAGAAAAACCAACTTGCGCAAACATAGAAAATAACTACATAGAATTCACAATGAGTATTGCTCAGAATGAAAATAATATTCTAACATTAAAAAGACCAAATTTTAAAAATGGAGAATATACATTTGAATGGTTCATAAATAACAAATCTCAAGGAATTGTAAATGATAATTATAATAATGAAGCCTGTGGACTGTTTAGATTGGAAATACCTCAAGAATATTCTAATCAAGAAGAAATAACTTTCAAGTTTAAAAATGTTCTTTGGACAGAAGATTATATTTCTTGTTCAACAGATTTCCAATATGTTCATGCATATACTTTCAAAGAAGGAGATTTTCCAGTTTATGAAAATACTTATGATAATATAAATGTGCAATTAGAAACAGAAAAAGAGATTTATGAAATCGGAGAAGAAATAAAATTAAAATGAAAAAAATAATATTACTAATGTTAATAATAATTTTTGTAGTAAGTTTTGTAAAAGCAGAAAAAAACTGCTATGAAATTAGCATTACTGAAAATATAATTTTAGAAGATGATTATGTTGCCTCAAGAAACACTTGTTTTAATATAAATTCAAGTAATATAATATTTGATTGTAATAATCATACAATAACTGGTCCAGGTCATTTAGTTACAAGAACTCAGACAGAAATTTGGAATGGCGTCCCCCCTTTCGCAGGCATTAGAACAGATTTAGAAACTGAAAACATAACAATTAAAAACTGTATAATCCAAGAATTTAATACAGGTATAGAAGTTTTTAATGAAGAAGGAAATATCATCAATAATATATTAGATACAAATAAATATGGTTTTAGCCATACTACTTATGCTCAAAATTTATTGATAGAAGATAATCTTTTCAAAGAAAACTCAGAAACAGGAATAATTTTATATGGAAATAGACAATTAGGATCAATTATACAAAATAATATTTTTGATAAAAATAGAATAGGTTTGGTAACAAGTTATCTTAAAACTGTTGGAGATAGATTTAAAACAGGAACAACAATTGTAAATAATCTTTTTTTAAATAATAAAGAAGGAGTTTCCCTTAGTTATTTAAAAGATGAAACTTTTTCTAATAATAATTTTATAGGAAATGATAAAGCAATTACTTTTGCCGCTCTTACTAATTATACGATCACATTAAACAATATAACTGGAGATGAATCAGATCAAGGAACAGGAATAGCTATTATGAATGGAGACAATATAAAGATAAAAAATAATCAAGTTACTGCTTGCTCAACTGGAATATCAATAGTTAATCATGGAGGACCACTTAAAAATTCTGAAATAACTAACAACAATATTATTTGTCCTAACAGTAATGATATCGGAATGAATTTAGATGGAGCTAATTCAGAAGTTATTAATGAAAATAACATAATATCAAAAAATAATATACAAGCTGATAGGGGAATAATGATCAGAGGAGAAAATAATCATATATTAAATAATATCTTAAAAAAAGTTTATGCTAGTAACTATGGAATTTACTTAAAAGGAGATTCTAATTTAGTTGAAAAAAATAGCATATTAAACAAATATGGTTGGGGAATTCATATCGATGGTAATTCAAACCAAATAAAAGAAAATATAATCACAGAGACAACTTGGGAAGAAATTTTAGATGAAGGACAAGGAAATATAATATCTGATAATATAATACAAACTTATTCTGAAGAAAATAAAGGAATTTCTAAAATTAAAAATAATGAAGAATCATCAATAACTTTTAAACCATATTTAATAATTCAATATAAAAATGAAGATAATGTCTGGGAAGATAAATCAATTATAACTTCTGGTTCTGATTGGATTATTCTAGATCCTGGTGAAGAGTATAATCTTAAATTAAAATTTAATGAATATAATTCAGAAAAAAGAACTTTTTATGAGGAAGGAAATTATAGAATAAAATTACAATTATGGGGAAAAGATGGGAATATTTTAATTAATTCAAAAGGAGAACTCCTAGAATTTTATGACGAATTTTCAGTTTCTTCGCAAGTTTCTCAAGAAACTAATTCTTGGTTACAAAGAATAATTGATACTTTTAAGAGTATATTTAAATAAAATGCTAAATCAAAAAATAGCTAATGTTTTTTATGAAATTGCAAACATACTTGAAATAAAAGATATTCCCTGGAAACCTCAAGCATATAGAAAAGCAGCAAATTCTTTACAAAATTTAAAAAAAGACGTAAGATTTATTTATAAAAAAGGAGGAATAAAACAAATTAAAAATATCCCGGGTATTGGTTCAGGTATAGCTAAAAAAATAGTTGAATATATTAAAACAGGAAAAATAAAAGAATTAGAAAAACTTAAGAAAGAAACACCAAAAAATTTCACCAATCTTATGGAAATCCCTGGAATGGGACCAAAAAGAGCAGAATTTCTTTATAAAAAATTAAACATTAAAACACTTAATGATCTAAAAAAAGCATTAAAAGAAAACAAAATTTCTAAATTAAAAACATTTGGCAAAAAGTCAGAGCAAAATCTTATTAAGAATTTAAAATTAGGAAAAAAAGGGAAAAGAATTCCCCTAAAAATTGTTCTTCCAATAGCAAATAAAATAAAAAATAAAATAAAAAAGTTAAAACAAGTAAAAAAAGTAGAAATAGCAGGTTCAATAAGAAGAAAAAAACCAACAGTTAGAGATATTGATATATTGATTTCTTCAAATAATCCAAAACAAGTAATAAATTATTTTATAAATTTAAAAGAAATTAAAAGAATATTTGGAAAAGGTAATACCAAAGCTTCTGTAATATTAAATTCAGGAATACAATGTGATATTAGGGTTGTTTCACCAAAAATTTGGGGAGCAGCTTTACAATATTTTACTGGCCCTAAAGAACATAGTATTGAATTAAGAAAAATTGCAATAAAGAAAGGATTCAAATTAAGTGAATATGGGCTATTTAATAGGAAAACAAATAAAAAGATTGCAGGAAAAACAGAAAAAGAAATTTATAATAAACTTGGATTCAAATATATTAAACCAAGAGATAGAGAAAATAAAATTTAAAGTTCTTTTACACCTTCTTTAGTCAAAGCCATAAACCTTATTCCAACACCTAACTTTAACAAAGCAGACATTAAAGCCATATGTTCTTTTCCAGTACCAGAAACAAAATTTACAGCTATTTCAGTCCCCTTTACTTTTTCCTTTAAAACTTTTAATATATCATCTCTTAATTCAAGCAAACCTTGGTTAGAATTAACAGATATTAATTCAGTTTTATCATCAGCATTATAATTTTCTTTACCATAATCATTAGTAATTAAAATAACTTTTTCAAAATCTCCATCCTGAACCATTCTAGAAACATGGCCCCATGTTCCTTTTCCAGTTGATAAATATGCTATTAACTCCATTTTACTTCTAAATAGTTCTCAAAACAAGTATTATAAAAACTTTACTATTTCATTTACTCCTTTAGAAACATTTATAAATCAAAAATCAAGGCACAAAAAAGTAATATCGGAGAATTAATCATGGTAAAAATTGTTGACAACATAAAAACAGCCACTATGGCCCAAATAACAACACAAGCATTAAAGATTTTACCAAAAGCTTCAGATGAGAATTTAATAAGACTTATTTCTATGTTTGAAGTTTTTATGAGAGAAGATATTAGAGCTAAAGCACAAGAGCTTAAAACACAAATTAAAAATAAACACACCTCAATACAATTAATTAGGCGTGTTGGAAATGAATTATGTCCTAATTGTAGAGATAAATTAATTAAAAATCTTATGATCAACGCAATTATAAAAGGCGGGAAAATAAGAGAAAGAATTGAAAAAGAAGAAGGATGGATGCCTCCTTTTTTCTTAGTTATTAGCCCAACTATGAGATGTAATTTAAGATGTGTTGGCTGCTATGCTGGAGAGTATACTCAAAAAGATGATATGTCTATAGAATTATTAGATAGAATCTTAAATGAAGCAAAAGAATTAGGCATGTATTTTGTTACAATTTCTGGGGGAGAACCCTTTATTAGAAAAGATATACTTGAAATATTCAGAAAACACAATGATATGTATTTTCAGGTTTATACAAATGGACAATTAATCAATGAAGAATTAGCTAAAAAATTAGCAGAGCTTGGAAATGTTACTCCCGCAATTTCTGTAGAAGGTTTTGAAAAAGAAACTGATGCAAGAAGAGGAGATGGAGTTTACCATAATGTTCTAAAAGCAATGGATAATTTGAAGAAATATGGAGTAATGTTTGGTTTCTCAGCAACACCAACCAAACTAAATTCAGATATTTTATGTAGTGACAAATTTGTAGATTTTTATATTAAAAAAGGGTGTTCTATTGGTTGGTACTTCCAATATATTCCAATTGGAAAAAAACCAGATATAAACTTAATGTCAACACCAGAACAAAGAAATCGCTTAAGAGAAAGAATAAAAGAGATGCGTAAAACAAAAGTTTTGTTTTTTGGAGATTTTTGGAATGATGGTCCATATGTTGGTGGATGTATGGCTGGCGCAAGAAGATATTTCCATATTGTCTCAAGTGGAGACGTTGAGCCTTGTGTGTTTATGCACTTCGCAGTTGATAATATTAAAGATAAAAGTTTAAGAGAAGCAATTAACTCTCCCTTCTTTAAAAAAATAAGAAGTTTACAACCCTATTGTGAAAGTAAGAACTTACTGACTCCTTGCGGAATAATTGATAATCCTTATGTATTAAGACAAGCAGTTGAAGAACATGGAGCAAAACCAACACATCCTGGTTCAGATACTATTGTAAAAGATCCTAAAATTAAAAAACATTTAGATGATTATTCTAAAGAAATACATAAGTTAACAGAAAAAGTTTGGGAAAAAGATTACAAAAAAGAAAAAGATTTCTGGTTTGGTGAAAAAGGACAACATGAATGTGTTAGATTAAAAAACCAAAAGTAATTTAAATCTCTAAAATAATTTATTTTTATGCCAAAAACAATTTCTAAAGACACACCACTTGCTGAAATTACTTTAAGAAGATATGAAAAACCATATTCAACTAAAAAAAGAGACATAACCAGAAAACTTTGTTTATCTATTGGATTATTACAACCCGGAGATTCAAGAGATGTAATAGTAGATGTTCTTTCTGTTTTACTTAAACATAAAAAAAGAAAAAAACTTTTGTCTTCTGATGATATCACTTCTCTTGTTATAAAAGAAAGAAAAAAACAAAAACTTCCCATGAAAGGAATTGCATCTTCTAATATTCGAAGACAACTAAAAAGATTAAAAGATATACATCTAATTGAAAACACAAAAAATAAATATAGAATATCTGAATTTGAAGATTTAGATACAATTTTTGATAAAAAAATAAAAAATTTCTATTTAAATAATATAATAGAAAGAGTTGAAGATTATTTTAAAGCAATAAAATGAAGACTCTAAAGGATTTAATTCCTGTTGTTATGATTCTTGCACTTGTGATTTTTTTTGGTTTATTACTAAAAAAAGATTATGAAAAATTTAATTTTAATCCAGAAACAAATTGTGAAGAATATTATGAAACCTGTGTTTGTTATGGAACATTATCAGTAATGGAAATCTACCCCCCACAATATCATTGCAATGGAATTGGTTATTGCGAAGATATAGAACCATCCAGAATTGAATGTAAAAATGATTTATGAACCCGCAGAAGATTCCTTTCTTCTTAAAAAATATGTTGAGAAATATGTTAAAAAAGGAATGAAAATTCTTGATATAGGAACAGGTTCTGGCATTCAAGCCGAAACCGCTATAAAAAAAGGAGCAAAAGTTTTAGCATCTGACATAAATCAAGAATCAGTTGATTTTGTTAATAAAAAAGGAATAAAAACAATTCAATCTAATTTATTTAAAGATATAAAAGGAAAATTTGATTTAATAATTTTTAATCCACCATATCTACCAAATGATAAAAGAGAAGATGAACAATCATCAATATCTACAACTGGTGGAAAAAAAGGTTATGAAATAATTGAAAAATTTTTAAAAGAAGTTAAAAAATATTTAAATGAAAACGGAAAAATTCTTTTAGTTTTTTCTTCTTTAACAAATAAACAAAAGATTAATTTAATAATCAAAGAAAATAATTTTAAATTTAAAATATTAGAAATTAAGAGATTTGATTTTGAAGAAATATATATTTATTTAATAAACAAGATCATCAATAGTTTTGGCAAATAAGTCTTTTGTTAACCTTTTTCTATAATCTGTGTTACTTTCTTCCTCCTCTTGAGGAAATCTCCCATTTAAATGATCTCTAATTGGTTCTCCAAATCTCACACCATAAACATTTCCATTAACTATTTCTGCTCCAGGTATTATAGGTATATCATACATTTGAGAAAAAAATACAGCACCACTTTGTAATGTTTCTGGACAATCACATAATCTTTCTCCTTCTTTTTGATAAACATGTCCATTAGCAGTAAAAGCAACAATACCTCCTCTTTTTAAATAACTTCCAATAACTCTTTCAAGTCTAAGAAAACTACTTCTATTTTGTATTTCTTGATAAGGCCGACTATTAATTCTCAATTTTCTTAAAGTTGGATATTCTTTTAAATCTATACCACAAGGGATTTGACCTATTTTATCTAAAAACCAAGGCATAAAAGGTCTTCTACCCCATAATTCCGTTAAAGCAATTTCAGTGAAATCAGTAATTCTAAAAGCAAAATTATCAAAAAATTTTTTTTGAAAAGCAGGTTTATGGCCCAAAACCCAACTAAAAGTTTCTAACCATAAAGTTCTAGATGCTACCCAATGTAAAGGTTTAGGAAACGCTGCCCTACCAAAAAAATAAGGAGTACCTCCTCCAAAATGAGAAGTTAATAAAATTCCTCCATTCTGGAGGTTTTCTCTTCCTTCAACATAAAAATGATTCCATTTGCCTGTAAAAAGTTCATATCCTTTCCAAAATGTTAGGATTGGGAAAATCCCTAATGTTTTATAAGCAAAATCTTCCATAAAAAAGTGAACTAATTTTAATTTAAAACTTTTTCTTAGTAATAAGGTTTGCACATAAAGTTTAAATATAACCTCTTTTGCACATAAAATCAGTTTTAGAAGGCTCAAAAGTATAGAATTCTTAAGAATTTTAATAAAAAAAGAAATAAAATAATTAAATTTTATCCGGGATTGTAATCATTTGCCCATTGAGAAAGAATTCTATAACTAATTCTACTTCCGTCTTGATACACAACTGGAATTCCTTCAGTTCCAAAATCTTCTTCTCTAACTAAAGTTGCTCCATGGGATTTTAGAATTCCTACAAGAGCACTGTCTCTCAACGCAGGAGTAATCTCAGTAATTCCATTAGCATTTGCAAATCTAGCACTTGCGCTATCTAAAGACCATTGAAAGTCTGATTTGGCCATAGCATCATAAGCACAAACGCTTAACCCAGCGAAAACACCGCCAACACAAACTGTATATAATAAAGCAATTGCTAATCTTTCACTCATCCATGAAAGATTTCCGCTATCTGTTTTGGAATTTTTTTGATTTTCCATTGTGAAAAAAGGGGAGTAACAAAAACTTTTAAATCTTTCTTTTATTTGTGTGCAAAGCCTTAGTAATAGAAAGTTTTATAAATAACTTAAATAAGCCAGTTATCAATTAAAACCCGTTATAACTACTTATGTAGGAGGGAAGAATGAACAAACAAGCGATACTAGCTTCTATTCAAAAGGTAAGAGAAGTTTCTCCTAAAAGGAATTTCGAGCAAACTTTTGATTTAGTTATTAACCTAAAAAATATCAACATCAAAAAACAAGAAGAAAGAGTTGAATTATATACACATTTACATTTTCCTAAAGGAAAAAAACCAAAGGTTTGTGCTTTAGTGGATAAAGAATTAATTTCAAAAGCAAAAGAAATTTTCAATTTTGTAGTAAGTAAAGATGATTTCCTAAAATATAAAAAAGACAAAAAATTAATTAAAAAACTCGCTTCATCTTATGATTATTTTGTTGCTCAAGCTAATTTAATGGCAGATATAGCTTCTACTTTTGGTAAAGTTTTTGGTCCAAAAGGAAAAATGCCTAGTCCAAAAGCAGGATGTGTTATCCCTCCTAATGCAGATTTAAATGCAGTAATCAAAAATTTGGGAGAAACCTCAAAATTAGTAACAAAAAATGATTCAACAATAAGAACTACTGTTGGTTTAGAAAATATGAAAGATGAAGAAATATTAGATAATATTCAAACAATTTACACTTCTTTAATACATTCTTTACCTCAAGAAAAAAACAACATCAAATCTTTTAATTTAAAATTAACAATGGGTCCTTTAATTGAGATAACAGATCAAGGACCAGTTATTCATAATAAAAAAGAAAAAGTAGGGGATAAAAAGAAATGAAACCTCATGTATCACAATCAAAAAAACAAGAATTAAAAGAAATAAAGGAATTATTTCAGGAATATCCTAACTTTGGTATAATTGATATCACTAATCTTCCTTCTTTTCAATTACAAAAAATTAAATCTAAACTAAAAGACAAATTAAAAATAAGAATTTCCAAAAAAAGAATAATTAAAATAGCAATTAATGATCTAAAAGAAAAAGTTAAAAATATAGAAAAATTTATTCCTTATCTTGAAGAGTGTGCACCTGCTTTATTATTAACTAATGAAAACCCATTTAGATTAGCGAAACTTATTGAAAAAAATAAATCTAGTGCTCCTGCAAAACCAGGTTCAATTTCACCAAAAGATATTAACATTCCAGCTGGCCCAACTACTTTTCCTCCTGGCCCAATTATTGGAGAATTAGGACAAGTAGGTATTAAAGCAACACTAGAAAATGGAAAAGTAACAATTAAAGAAGATAAAATTTTAGTTAAAAAAGGAGATGTTATTTCAAAAAAGATTGCAGATGTTTTAAGTCAATTTGGAATAGAGCCAATGGAAATTGGTCTTAACTTAGTTGCTTTTTATGAAAAATCACAAATTTATACTTCAGAAGTACTTTCAGTTGATGAAAAAACTTACATAAACAATATAAAACTTGCTTATGCTCAAGCAGAAAATCTCGCTATTAAAATAACATATCCTATTAAAGAAACAATAAAGAAATTAATAAAGAAAGCATACTTAGAAACAAAAGTAATTACAAAATCAACAAACATTATGACATCAGAAACTTTAACAGATAAAATGTCAGACGCAACAAAAATAGCAACCAAAATAAAACAAAAGGTTCCAGAACCAGAAAAAAATAAAGGAGAAACAGAAGAAAAACAGGAAGTTCCTGAAAAAAAAGAGAATCAGGAAACTAAACCTGAAGAAAAACCAAAAGAACAATTAGAAGAGCCTAAAAGAAAACCAGAGATAACCCCCCCTGTAGACTATACAGAAGAAAAATCAAAAGAAGCTCAGGAAATTATTGAAAAAATGAAAGATAAGGCTATTCAAAAATAATCATGGAGGTATAAAAATGGAATATGTATTTGCAGCACTACTCCTTCACAAAGCTGGTAAGAAAGTTGAAGAAGCTTCATTAAAAAAAGTTTTAGAAGCAGCCGAAATAAAAGTTGACGATGCTAAATTAAAAGCTTTAATAGCTTCATTAGAAGGAATTAATATTGATGAAGTAATAAAAGAAGCTTCTGTTCCAGTAGCAGCTCCAGCTGCACAAGCTCCAGCAGCTGAAGAGAAAAAGGAAGAAAAGAAAGAAGAAAAGAAAGATGAAGGTCAAGCAGCAGCCGGATTAGGTGCCTTGTTTGGCTAAAAATTACCTTTCTTTTTTTATTAAAATATGACACCAAGAATAACAGACGGGATAACTTCTAGTTTTAAAAAGCTAGGCAAAGATATTTTTGAACTTAAAAATAAATTAAATAAAATAAATGATCAAAAAGAATTTTGGTTTAATCAAAAAGAAGGACTTAAAAAAGATATAAGTTCTTTAATAAACCAAGTTAAAAAAATTAAATTAATAAAAGATAAATCTAGCGGGGAAGTTCAAGATCTAAAAAAACAAAGAGACAAATACAACAAAGAAGTTAAAGATTTGATTAAAGAAATAAAAGAAGTTAACAAAGTAAAAGAACAAAAATTAAAAGAAGCTAAAATTAAAATAGATCCCTCAAAAATTCAAGAGAAAATAGAATCTTTAGAATTGAAAATAGAAACAGAAGCTCCTTCTTTTAAAGAAGAAAAAAGGATCATGAAACAAATTAAAGATCTTAAAAAAATTCAAAAAGAGACATCAGGTTTGAATAGCATAATAAAAAAATCAAAAGAAATTTCTCAAAAAATAGAAGAAGCTAAGAAAAAAGCAGAAGATTATCATAAAAAAATAATTGAACAAGCAAAAGGAAGTAAATCAAGTTATGAAGATTTTTTAAAATTATCAAAAGAAATAACATCTTTGAAAGAAAAACAAGAAGATGCCTTTCAAAAATTTATTGATTCAAAAAAAGAATTTCAAGAAATAAATACACAATTACAAACAAGATTAGCAGACGCTAAAGATGTTAGCTTAGCTAAAGAAAAAATCAAAGAAAATAAAAAAATCAAAAAAGAGGCAAAATTAAAAGAAAAACTAGATCAAAAAACAGAACAAGTTGAAGAAAAACTAAAAAAGAAAAAGAAACTTACAACAGAAGATCTCCTAGTTTTTCAAGGTAATGAAAAATAAAAATGCATCCTTTGCTAACTGCAATAACAGTAAGATACCCCCTACCTGCCTCAATCATCTTTAGTATTTTTCCTTTTATTGAACTAAGGGGAGGAATACCTTTTGCAATTGCTAGTGGAATTTCTCCAATTACTGCTTTTACATATTGTACTATTGCTAACATTTTAATTATTCCCCTTATTTTTTTATTTTTAGATTTTTTACACAAATTCTTTTATAAATTTAAACCATATAAGATAATATTTAATAAAATGGTTGGCAGAATAAGAAGAAAATTCCAAAGACATGTAGGAACAAGATGGGAATATTTAGTTTTATTTTTATTTGTTTCAGTTCCTATTCCTGGAACAGGAGCTTACACTGGTTCATTAATTGCCTGGTTATTTAAATTAAAAAGAAGAAAATCAATATTAACAATTGCTTTAGCAGTTATAACAGCAGGAATTTTAGTAACTTTAATTGCTAATGGGGTTTTCTCTTTTTTAATAATGCTTTAATATCTGAATAAACAGGAATTGTTTTTATCTTAAATTTCTTAGTTAAAAATATCCAAACTATAGCAATATAAATTCCTGCTACAAACCACCAAAATATTAAATGAATCAAATCAAACCAATTTTTACCCATTTCTAACAAAATAATAATTAAAATTATTATTCTTAAAACATTCATACTAAAGATTAGCAAAACTCCATAACCAATTAATTTTAAACTTTTCCTTAAACCAAGATTTTTTGTAAATAAAACCAATAAAGAAAATAAGAAATAAGCACTCCCAGCAATACAAGCTTCTACAAAATCTAGAGAATTATAACCAATAATTATTTTTTTTAAAGAAAAATCCATAATAGCATTATAGCCAAATAATTTAAGGAAGAAACCAACAATTCCTAATGTTATTGGGGTAAAGATAATATAGTAAAATTTAAACAATAAAGCTAAAATAACAGCAATTAAAATTCTTATAATCAACCTCTTTTCATATTTCATAAAATTAATCAGAAATTTAGATTTATATCTTTTTCTAAAAAACCGATATATATATATATATATATATAATAGAAATTCTTAACATTTTTAGATATTTATTAATTAAAAAGGAGGTAATATTAATGAATAAAGGAATTTTATTAATAATTCTATTAACTACAGCAACTTTAGTTATTTCAGGATGTGCTACTGGTCCAGGTTCTTCTAAACCTCAACAAAGTGGAATATTTAGCAGTGCTCTTACTGGTGGTAAAAGTGGTGCAGTAGGTATAGAATGTTACAATGATGAAGATTGTGGAACTACAACAGTATATGATTATTGTGATGGAGACTCAGCTTGTACAGAAGTAACATACAATGTTTGTAAGAATCCTGGAACCTACGACTCTTTTTGTGTTTCTGGGGGATATGGAGATTGTGTTGAATGTCCTAACGGTTGTGATGATGGAAGGTGTAAATACATTATACCTGAAGAAATGACTTATATGGATCCTACTAGTTGTGAAGTCAAATTTATTTACAATAGTTCATATGGTAATACTGATTCAGTAGGAATTTATTGCGACGAACATTCCAAATTTGTTGGAAAGGTAACACATGTAGAATGTAATGATCCAAATGATTTATCTAAAGTAGTTTATACTGGGTGGTATGAAAATACATTGCCTTATGATATTGGATACACCTGCGTAGACCCAGATTATGGATGGTATGCCCCTTATTTATTGATAGGCTATTGCTGTGAAATTAAAAATGCACCCCTAGTAAGAGGAGAAAAGCATACTACAACTATAAACGAAGACGGAACATACACAATAACTTAATTTTTCTTTTTCTTTTTTATCAAAAACCTTATAAATATTTAATTTAAAAATTAAAATATGAAAAAAGAGCTTTGGTACTTATTCATATTTATAGCTTTAATCTTATCTTTTCTTTATGATAAACAAATTATTTTTTGGATAACCAATAATAGAATTTTATTATTAAATGACACTTTTACTTGGATTAGTTTTTTTGGATCAGCATTAATGATTTTCATAGTTTCAAGCTCATTGTTTATGTGGGAAGAAAAGAAAAGAGAGTGGATACCCATCTTATGGTCAGGATTTTTAATAGCAATAATAATCTCATGGATAATAAAATTTATAGCAATGAGACCAAGACCAGAAATAATCTTAGGAATAACAACATTAGCAAAAGCATTGGGATCTTCATTTCCTTCTGCACATACAGCAGCAGTTTTTGCAACCCTACCAATTTTAGATAAAGAATTTCCTATGTTCAAATGGTTTTGGATACCTTTAGCAATAATAATAGCTTTTAGCAGAATGTATGTGGGAGTTCATTTCTTATCTGATATCATTGCAGGAGGGTTAATAGGTTTTATAAGCTCTTCATTTATAGTACATCTAGAAGAAAAATATGGTTTTTTCAAAAAATGGCACTCAACCAAACGATCCAACAAAAAACATTAGAAAACTGGCCTCAAATACAACAAAGACTTTTAGAATATATCCTAGCTGTAAAAATAAGAAGTTTAGAAATTGTTTTTTCTCCTTTAACAAATCCAGACATGTTATGGCTTTTAATACCTTTAATTGCAAATATATTTTTATTAGAATTTTATTTTAGTAGACACAAACATGAAGAACTTGGATGGAACACGGCTTATGGAAACGCTTTAGTACTTTTATTCATCGCAATAATGTTAGCCAAACATTTGTATGAGCAAGGAATTTTATATACACACCAGACAAAATTTATAATTGTTTTGATAGTTATCTTATTTGGAATTAGTTTAACAGTAATAGATTTTTTCCATTGGTTGCCCAAAAATATAGCATTTAAAATATCTTCAAAAATTCCAGTTAATTATCTTGCTTTAGTAGCAATTATCTTAGTTTACACTGATTTTCCTGTAGATTACATCACTGCATCTGCCTTTGTTGTAGTTTTAATGGGTTTATTAATATTAATTGGAATAATCCATGTTATAACCCCTAAAGTCAGAGAGGTTTTACTTCCTCCCCCTCCACCTTCAACAGATGAAGAATTAGAAGAAAATATCTAAAAATCTATTTTAAATCCATAGAAACCTTTATATACCAGTTATAACTCTCCAATAACAACATTATAATATCTATATTAAAACTATAATTAGGGGGTTAAAAAATGAAGAATAACAGCTTTTTAAGCTTTGTATTAGCATTTTTGTTTATTTTTGCTACAGCTGTCTGTGCAGCCGGAGTAGTTGATATTACAGACATAACTTCCTCTACTGGGAATCCTGGCGAAACAGCAGATTTTACAATAACTTTAACTAATACTGGCGCAGACGCAATTCCAATTATTAAATTCACTAGTACTGAATTAACAGATGGAATAAATACAATTACTGCTCCAAGTATAGCTTCTATAGCTAATCTTGAACCTGGAGTACCAAAAACACAAGACTTTTCCTTAACAATACCTTCTATTACAGCAGGTGTTTATTCTGGAACTGTTACAGCAGAGGAACAAGGAAATCCTACTAATAAAGATACATTTGTTTATACTTTAACTGTTCTTCCTGTTACAGATTTAGATGTTTTAGTTGATACTTTTGAAATGTCTGGTGAAGAAGGAGAAGATAATATAGAAAAAAACTTCAATATTAAAAATATTGGTAGTGAACCTATATTACCAGGAGATTTAACTTTTGAGTTTAATCAAGATGACTTTGCAGATAGTAAAGATAGGGAAATAAGTTTGACTTTTAGTTTCTCTGATACATCTGAAATAAATGCAGGTATAACAAGATTAGTTACTGCAGAAGCAGACATTGAAAATAACATGAATTTAGGTCTTTATTCTGGAACAATTAGTGTTAAAAAAGGAACTACTGTTTTAGACTCTTTTGAATTAGAAATAAGAGTTCAACCACAAATTTGTGATGAAGGCCCACAAGGCGACGATTTAGAATTAGAAATAGAAGACCCAGATGATAATGATGAAATTGAACCAGGAGAAACAATTGATATAAAAATTAATGTTGAAAATGATGGAAGTTCTGATATGGATGTAATTGTAGAAGCAATTCTTTATAATGTAGATGAAGATGAAAAGATTGCTGATGCAGAATCTGATTCTATAGAAATTGAAGAGGGAGAAGATGAAGATTTTGATTTAGAAATAGAAATCCCTTCAGATGAAGATCTTGATGAAGATGATACTTATATCTTATATGTTAAAGCATATGAAGATGGTGAAGAGGAAGACAATTGTGTAGAAGACAGTATTGAATTAGATCTAGAAAGACCAAAACATCAAGTAATAATTAATGATATATCTGTTGTTCCTTCAACACAGCAATGTGGAGAAACCGTTAGTGTTTCAGTAGATATTGAAAATACTGGTACAAGTGATGAAGATGATGTTTATGTTAAAATATTAAATTCAGAATTAAACATAAATGAAAGATCAGAAACTTATGATTTAGATGATTATTCTGAATCTGATAATGACGCTTTAGTTAAATTTACATTAGACATGCCAGAAAATGCTGACGAAAAATCTTACACTTTCACAGTATATGTTTACTTTGATGATGGAAGTGATTACAACACTGAAGATTTTACAATAACTTTAACTGATTGTGGTGCAGTTGTTGGTGAAGCAAGTCTTACTTTACCCCAAGGATTAATTAGCGATGTAAATCCTGGAGAAAATTTCCAAATTGCTGTAAAAGTTAAAAATCTAGAATCTGAATCAAAAACATTTACATTAGAAACAACAGCAATTGGTGGATGGGCAGATTCAGCCCAGGAAACTGTAAGCTTAGATGCTAATGAAGAAAAAACTGTTTATTTAACTATGAGAGCAAGCTCAACTACAGAAGTTGGAAGCCACAATGTTTTAGTAACTTTAAAATCTGGAACAGAAAGTATTGATAGTAAAACTTTAACAGTTAATATTGCTGAAGGAGGAGAAGTAACCACTTCTGGATTTACTCCTACAGGAGCATTTACAAATCTGTTTGGTGGAGAAACAAAAATGTCCACTGTGTTCTGGATAATTGGCGACATAGTTTTAGTGATTGTAGCAATTTACTTTTTAGTATTAATCTTCAGAAGAAATAGATAAATTTCTTCTTTTTTCTTTTTATTTTCTAAAAAACCGATATATATATAATAGAAATTCTTAACATTTTTAGCTTTATTTAAACTAAAAAAGGAGGTAATATTAATGAATAAAGGAATTTTATTAATAATTCTATTAACTACAGCAACTTTAGTTATTTCAGGATGTGCTACTGGTCCAGGTTCTTCTGAACCTCAACAAAGCGGAATATTTAGCAGTGCTCTCACTGGTGGTAAAAGTAGTGGTCCAGATCATATAATAGATTGTTTCAGTGATGAAGACTGTCCCATGTGTTCAGTTGCTGCTCCTTATTGCCAAGAGCATGATTCTTGCCAAGAACGATGTGTTAGGAAATGTGTTAATCCAGGAGAATATGATTCTTACTGCGATTGTTCATGCATGACTATATGTAAGGAATGCGATTATGGATGTGATGAAGAAACTGGTTATTGCATTGAAGAAGAAGTAACTTATGAAGGTATTTTAAACATGTTAGAAGAAGGATGTATATTAACCTTTAGTGGATTATATAATGATACTATAAACGGAACACTTTTTGATGGAACAAACATATGCGATTTATACAACATGGAATATGGTAAAAAATCAGTTTGTATCTTTGCTCAGGAGACCGGACCAATTAATACAGTTATTCCTTGTAACTCAGTAATTACTATGCCCAATACAATACATGTAATGTGCTGTGAAACACCTTAATAATTTTTTTCTTTTCTTTTCAAAACTTATTTAAACTAAATTCTAAATATAATTCTTATGAAAACTTTTGATAAAATAGCAGAAGAGTTTGATAAAACCAGAATTTATTCTTGGTCAGAAACAATTAAATTCATTAAATCAATGAAAAAAAATTCTAAAGTTTTAGATTTAGGTTGTGGAAACGGAAGAGATATCAATACTTTATTAAAATACAAACATAAACCAATTGGTTTAGATTCTTCTAAAAAATTATTAAATATAGCAAAAAAAAGATATCCCCAAGTAAAATTTATTCATGCAGATATGACTAAAATTCCATTAAAAAATAATTCCCTAGATTATGTTTTATGTATAGCAGCTTTCCATCATTTAAAAACAAAAAAAGCTAGAATCTCTTGCTTAAAAGAAATTAAAAGAATACTAAAACCAAACGGAAAACTTTTTCTAACTGTTTGGACATTAAAAGGAAAAAAAGGACCAAATTATATAACCTGGCAAAATAAAATAAAAAGATATTATTATTTTTTTACAGAAAAAGAATTAAAAGACCTTTTCAAAGAAACAAACTTAAAAATTATAAAATTACAAAAAAACAAAAATTATTATATAACTGCAAAACCTATCCAAAAAATCTACTAAATATATTTACAGACCAATCTACTATCATATTAAAAATATCTTTTTTAAAAATAAATAAAGCAATAAGTATCAACAATATCAACCAAAATATTGTACTCACCTTCATTTTTATTTAAATTTTATTTCTAATCTATATAAAACTTTTGAAAAGGGCAGGGAGGGATTCGAACCCCCGACCCATCGCTCTGCAGGCGATTGCCTTACCGCTTGGCCACCTGCCCAAAAACAGGATACGGGCCCGGTGGGATTCGAACCCACGATCTACAGCTTAGAAGGCTGTCGCCCTATCCAGACTAGGCTTCCCGATATAAATATACGGGCCCCCGATAGGGGTTTCGGACCCAAGAATGAAAGTTTAATTGGTGTTTTTATATTTTGCTATTTAACTCTTTTTATGTAATTTACCATATCTTTTAGGTTTGAATCAACAAAAATTTTTATCTATGTCTAAAAATTCAGCAATAATAAAAGGTGAAAGCCTTTTTATTGGTTTATGCTTGCTACTTAAAACAACAATACTTTTTACTTTTGGGTGCTTTAATTTTATGTGTCTAATCTTGTGATCTAAAACAACCGCATAACTATGTAATAAGTCGTATTGCCTTTTGATATTTTTAGACTTAGATTGTTTTACCTCAATGATAATTTTAGGATTTTTTGAATTAGGAATGACAAAATCAACAATAACCTTTTTATTTTGAGCATTTATTATCGGGTGTATTTCGAATTCTATCTTGTTTTCTTCCAAAATATTCAGAATTTTTTCTTCAAATTCGTTCTCTGGAAAATCTTTATTTCTCACAGAAAGACCTTTTTGAACATTATTTTCTGGTAAGACTCTTGATCTAATTTCTTGGGATCTCTTTCTATCTAATTTAGAATAATCTTGAAATAGAATATATCTCTCATAAAGAAGATTAGAAGTGATTTTCCTTAGATCTAATTTTTTAATTTCTCTTTTTAAAATAGGAATAAATTTTTTGGAGTAAGATTCGTTGATTGTTTCTATTTTTCCTTTTTCCATCAAATACAGGCGACCTTTGCTAATCCCAGACAACTTACAAAACGGTTTTTGTCCAAGATTTAACACAAGTCTAAGAATCAGGATAGTTTTAGGCTTCTTTTCTAATAAATCTCGTTTTAAATATCTAAAATTATTGGTATTTGTTAAGGTATAATAAAATAATTCATTAAATTCTTCTTTTTCCATAAATAAGATAATAAGAATTCCTTTATAAACAATTCTCGCGTCCCTGACAAGCATGACAAGCTACGGGCCCATATGTAAAAAGAAAGTAAGTTCGGCTTTTATAAATCTAACGTTTCGAAAGCTTTAAAATAATTTCCCCTTTCCTAACAATATGAAAAAATTTAGCATAATGCTCATATTAACTTTAATCTTAATAACCGGTTGTACAGGAAATGCAGTTAAAGAAATAGAACCAATAAAAGAAGGTCCTTTCTTAGTTACTAATGTTATTGACGGAGATACTTTAGATTATGAAGGAAATGGAGAAACAATAAGAGTTAGATTATCAGGTATTAACACTCCAGAAACAGGAGAATGTTATTATCAAGAAGCAAAAGATAAATTAAAAGAATTAACATTAAATAAATACATTTACTTAGAAAAAGATAAATCTGATACTGGAAAATATGGAAGAGAATTAAGGTATGTTTATGTTGATGATATTTTTGTAAATGGTTTTTTAGTTGAATATGGTTATGCTAGGGTTTATGATAAGTATTCTTATGATACAAAATATTATGAAAAATTAAAAGAAATAGAAGCTTTTGCTATTAATGATAATGTGGGTGTTTGGTCCTGTGTTGATGAAAAGGCAACTTGTGAATATGTTGCTTCAAAAAATTCAGATAAATATCATACTCCTTCCTGTAAATATGCTAAGAAAATTAATTCTGAAAATTTAGTTTGCTTTAATTCTTTATCAGAAGCAGAAGAATCAGGAAAAGAATTTTCTGGTTGTTAAGCAAAACTTATTTAAATTAATATTAATCTTAATTTTATAATGAAATATAATATAGCGCTATTATTCGATAAAGAAATAAACAAACAAATTATAAAATATGCTCAAAAAATAAACAAAAATTTTGATACAACATCCGAATTAGATGACAAATCAATTCCACATATAACAATTTTTAAGTTTGAAGCAGAAGAATTCAAAGAAAAATTATTTTTTAAACCCTTTAATGTAACTTTTTCTGGATTAACACTTCTACCCTCAAAAGATGGAGAAACATGGGTAGAAATATCAGTTCTAAAAAATAAATATTTCACAGAAGTTCTAGAAAAACTATCTAAACTAAAGAATATAAAAACACTAAATGAAATAGGAAATAATTTTAGACCACATATAACTTTGAGCAAGATAAAAAATAAAGAAATAAATATAAAAGATTTAAATTATCCTCTTTTAAGAAAAAAACAAGTTCAGGGGAACTTATGCTTGGGTGAAGCTAAAGGAAAATTCAAATTTAATAAAATTTAAAACCAAAACAAATTTAAATCCAACTCTTTCTAAAACTTTTAATGATAAACTTCCAAAAAATAGAATCTAAATGGCAGAAGAAATGGGAATCTAAAAAAATATTTAAAACTAAAAAATCAAAAAAGAAATTCTACTGCTTAGAAATGTATCCTTATCCTTCTGGAGAAGGCCTTCATATGGGTCATGTTTGTAATTATGTAATTGGAGATGTTTATTCAAGATTCAAAAGAATGCAGGGTTTTAATGTTTTATACCCAATGGGATACGATTCCTTTGGTCTTCCAGCAGAAAATGCTGCAATAAAAAATAAAACACATCCAAAACAATACACAGAAAAAGCAATTAAAAATTTCATGAAACAACAAAAACAGATGGGTTTAAGTTATGATTGGTCAAGAACCTTTGCATCACATGATCCAGAGTTTTACAAATGGGATCAATGGATATTCTTACAATTATACAAAAAAGGTTTGGCTTATAAGAAAAAAGCAGCTGTTAACTGGTGTCCGAAATGTA
>Ga0272442_10000755_pt1 | contig 50679 bp, 47 predicted proteins | sample SSMForm2O_FD_200262 | JGI IMG/M metagenome (GOLD analysis project Ga0272442, IMG submission 200262) | Marine sediment archaeal communities from Little Sippewissett salt marsh, Falmouth, MA, United States - SSM-Form-2O | ecosystem: Environmental > Aquatic > Marine > Wetlands > Sediment ... | reverse complement strand
CCCAGGTGGACGTGTCGGGGCTCATCGGCGAATCGGGATTGTACGAAATAGCCGCGGGGAACATCTTGTCAACGTGGACACCGTCGGCGCCAATCTTCGCAAGTGCTTCGAACTGGTCCGTGATGATCTTGCGGAATTGCGGAAAACCCAAGTCCGCCCAGGTCTCCAGCTTCGGGTGCCCCATTCTGGCCCAAAGCGTGCCCATGCCCCAACCGGTGTTCCAGGTTAAACCGCCATCAGATTTCCACTCGCGGTACTTATGCAATTCATTTTTATACCAGTCAGAGCTGATCATCATCGGCTGATAGTTGACGAAGAAGAAAACCTTAAGGCCCATCTCATGGCAGGTGCGGATACCGTCTTCAAGTTCTTTCCACGTTCCCAAACGAGGGTCGGAGATATAATAAGGATAGCCGTTGTCGTGGCCGCCCACCTGCCAACCGCTGATCTGTACCGCGTTAACGCCGTGATCCCTGGCGCATTTCGCCCAGCGCGGGATGTCCTTGAACGTGTAGTTAATCGTGCCCTCGGGAAGCATAAACATGGTCATCAAAAAAACAGATTGTCTGCGGATCCAGTCGGTTTTGAGGTCCGCAAGGCCAAACGTGCTTTTAAAGAACTCCCGGTAAACGCGACCTGCCGCGTGCCAATCGCCGTTAACGATTTTCATAACAACTTTAGAGCCGTCAAAGGATCCTCCGGGCGGGGTAAACGGATTGTGCTGAATGCAAGCGAAAACGTCCTTGATATCCTTCCCGGCAAATTCATGAAAGCGATAGCATTTATAGCGAGCGATCTCATCGTGGGAAGCAAAGTAGAGCGATTTCCCAGCGGCTGCACTCTGGACGCAGGTAAAAGACATACTTATTCGCCCCGGATAGGCGAACATGACGGAATGGAAAGGCGACTCGATCTTTGTGACCATTCCCTTATCGCTTCTGCCTATGATTGGAGCCCAGATTACTCCATCAGGCGGCTGCCCCGGCGCGCCGAATCTGGAGAGGCCCCCAATTATCGGATACCAGGCTTCCCGAATTATGTTTTCGGTGTGGTTGTCCAGATGCAAGGTGAACTCCAGAGTATTACCGGTAAGCTTTACGTCCATGCGCACGGTAATCTTGTGTTCCGCGCCGGCGGTGTCCTTGAGAGGTCCGTTCCAGGTTAGTGAAAGACCATCGGAAGTTCTTTTTACACTGGAAAGTTTCTGGTGTTTGCCAATAATCGTTATCTTTTTCTTGTCCGGCTTGAGTACGATCAGGCGGAAATTTTCCGCCAAGACTGGCGCGGAAGTCAAGTCGATACGACTGGATTTGTCGAGAATGCGGGTGATTGTTCCGAAGACAGGCTCGATACTCAGCGACACCTGATCGTTTTCGCACACGATGGGTGCATCAGCTGCCTGAGCAAATGAACCGCTCATGCTCAGCTCAGATAAAACAAAAAACAACAGACAAAGAAAAAGCCATTGTTTATCCATAACTGTCATTTCCTTTCTGAAATATTGGCCACTCAATCGCATGTATAGCCATGCAATTATCAATGAAAAAAAACAAAAAGGGCCTATGGATGCCGATAACTGGTTTTTAATATTTTTCGGGGGTTTGCCCGAAATCAGCCAAAAATATGAACGGCCGTTAGAAGGCCCTTTAACAGGCGATAAGCGCAATATAAAACTGCGAAAGTTAAACAGCAGTATAATGTGGTATTTTATAGATAGCAATCATTTCATCGCTATTAGTGAAAACTATGCGAGTCGGGTTGAAAATTATGACATAATTGCAAGACAGGGCCTAAAGCAATGTGAACAAAAAACATGCGTAGTGCATGGAGCAGGTGATCAGTAGAAGTGCAAAAAGAGAACAGGTGAAAATCAGAAAATATAAAGGGTCGAAAGGAGACCCTTTAACGTCTGTTTTTAACGGGTGAAGGGGGAATAGGCATATCCGGACCACTGGACGCCGGCGTTGTTGGAAAACTCCAGCATATTTAAACGCACACCGTGGGCAAAAATGGCAATGACACACAGGGCGATATTAAGTGCGTGGCCGAAAATGATTACCGGGGCGGCACCGAACCAGGTGGCCGAGGGAGCCATAGCCGCGCCTAAGCTATTGAAGGCCGAGGCGATATAATAGCTCGCCAGGCCCACAGCCATCAGACGGATATAGCTCATGGTATCCGAAAAGGTACCCAGCATGGGCAGCAGAGAAGAGGCAAGTCCGACACCTATCATCTTAAGAGGATTCCAACTCGGAGCGGTGCAAAAGATAAACAGACACGCGCCACTTATCAGGGCGGCGTAAACAAGATTCATAGGTATGGGCAAACCCTGGGGACCGAAAAACAAAATCCAGATGATACCCAGCATTCCTGAAAGGAACAGGCACCAGCCTATTTCAGCCAAGCCTTTGGGGTTAGGTAAAAATGCCAACGCTTGGCGCAGGTGGGCGAGTACCAGGTGCAGAGCGCCAAACAACAGACTAATTTTGATAAACAGGGCCCGGGCCTTATCGGGGTCCACGTCCCAAAGCGGCGCCAGGGTGATCATAGTTTTGCCAACCGCGGACCAGAAGCCGCTGCCTGTCTGCATAGCCGCCACATCGGCTACTTTATCGCCAGCGACAGTCTGGGTAAATCCACCCGCCAGGGCAATCTCGTTAGGAGTTACGCCAAAGAAGTTGGCAGTCAATATGCCCCAAATCATCGTACAAGCACCGATGATCATCAGCAAATGCGTTTTTTCTTTGCCGGCCGCGGCGGTCATCTTACGGTAAAATATTATGGCCGGCAGTAAAAAGACCAGTCCATAACCGGCATCGCCGATCAACATGGCGGCAAAGACCGGCAGGGCAACCATGAAAAACGGCGCCAGGTCAATTTCTTTATAACCGGGCAGGGTGCCCAATATATCAAAAAGTCCCTGAATCGGTTTGGCCCAGACCGGATAGGTAATGGCGGTAGGGGGTTCTTCATCATGGTCGGGCGTTAAAGTCTGAAAACCAATGGAAATGTCGGCCTGGTCTATTTGCTGAGCTAATTTTTTATGATTCTTTTGAGGGATCCAACCCTGCAGGGCAAAGAGATTATCATCGGCCCAGCCACTGCGGGTCGCGATCGTGAGCTTGATATTATCCTGAAGCTGGTGTAATTTTTCCTGTATAACAGGGATCAGATTCGCCAACTCGTTTAACTTATTCTGATTTTCCTTGAGCTTTTGATCTATTTGAGCAGCTTCGGCAAGCAGTGAAGCTCTGTCCTGGGTGGGCAGAGGAATTAGTTCGGACGAGTCCGGCAGCTCGGCTGCTTCGGGGCGGTCGATCACAGCGATCAGAGAGCGTTTGTCAGCCAGCACGGTTATAGGCTGGACACACTCGGCCTGAACCTGATCGATCTGTTCGGTTGCTATAGAGAAAAATTCAACCATGATACCGGCATTGTTTAGCTGTTCAAACTGTTCCAGCCGAATATCTCCCCAGATTTTGTTTTGTTCTACCTGTTGATACAGCCCGGAAAGCTTTTGAGTCAGTTCCGCCCCTTCGCGCTGGATGCGCAGGGTTTGGGTGGCGGCATCTTCCGGATCGATCTGGTTGGCAGTGGGCGCAGGGCTTTGGCCTTCAAGGATTTGCAGGGCACGTTCCAGTCGTTCAGCCTGGGCGATCGCTTTTTCGTCGGGGACCGCCTTTGCAGCATCCACGGGCATAAGGTGAACCACACCCCACTTGCCCAACATTTCCATGAGCTGGTCCCGATCTTCGTTACGGGCCACCAGATAAATTTTCTGCATTTTCTCAATCATTAAGCAACCCTCTGTTGACCATCCTTGTGCTGATTCTGCTGTTTTTGAGCTTCGAGCTTTTCTAACTTACCCTTGGCGATCTTGGCCCGGCCTACAGCCGCGGTCATCTCGTCGCCCAGTTGAATGCGTATCACCCGGATCGCTTCCTGAGCTTCGGGGATCTTGACCTTGTCAAACAGATTTACCCTCTGAATAATTTTGGTGAGCTCTTTTTGGATGAGCTCGTATTGTTGGTTTAGAACATTCACCCTGGCTTTACAGCTACTGATACTGCGGAGGTCCAGCAAAGCCTGATCGACCCAAGGGGGCGTGGCAAAAAGACTATAGGAGACCTTGGGGAAGGTAATATCTTCAAAAACCGGGATGTTCACACCGGCGATATTGGCGTGGGAAGTTTTTACTTCCTCCGGTTCGGCCAAGCCATTGAGATCAACGCCACAGGTCTGGCGCATTACCGTACTATAGGTGTTGAATTTAGCACGGGCCGTTTCTTCTTCAGCGTGGGCGGCACGGCGTTCCTTTTCAATCTGCCGCATGGAAGTTTGCAATTGCTGCTGCTTTAGCTTGAGCATGGGCAGATACCGTTCGAAGCGTGCCAAGGCATCACGGTTGCGTTTTAATTCCGGTCGGGTTAGTTTTATTTTCTTTGCCATAGGCTAAGTATTCTATTGTTTACTCTTAATCGGTGACTTCCACCAGAGATTTGGTCCAGTGTTTCTCCAGGATATTACGACGGATGCCCACCTCCGAGGGCTCAAAGATTTCGGCCAGGATTTCCCAGCAGCGATCCAGAGCGTCGAAAAGGGGAATGTTAACCGAGAGGTCCATAATCCGTCCTTCGAAGACCTCTCCATACTTGAGTAGTTTCTTGTCCCAGTTGGACATCTCAAATCCCATGTCTCGTTTTTCGCGGCTTTCCCGGCAGAGGGCATAAAGCTGAATACAGGCGTTCATGATGGCCCGATGATCGTCACGGGTATCGCCGTTAACCTGTTGCTTCAAACGCGAGAGGGAACCAAACGGTTCGATGCGGCCGTTACGCAGATAAAACTGTCCCTCGGTAATATAACCGGTATTGTCCGGTACGGGATGGGTAACATCATCGCCGGGCATGGTAACACAGGCCAAAACCGTTACGGAACCGGCCCCGTCAAAGTCCACCGCTTTTTCATAACGTCGGGCCAACTGGGTATATAAATCACCGGGATAGCCCCGGTTGGAGGGGATCTGTTCCATAATGATGGATATTTCTTTGAGGGCGTCGGAAAAGGCCGTCATGTCGGTCAGCAGAACGAGAACACGCTTATCCTGCAGGGCGAATTTCTCCGCCACAGCCAGACACATATCCGGCACGAGCAGACATTCCACGGGCGGATCGGCGGCAGTGTGGACGAACATAATTGTTCGGCCCAGTACGCCACCATCATCAAAAGTCTGTCTAAACTTGAGATAATCGTCGTGACGAAGGCCCATGCCTCCCAGTATGATAATATCCGCATTGGCCTGCAGACCCACGCGAGCCAGTAACTCGTTGTAAGGTTCACCGGCTACGGAGAATATGGGCAGCTTTTGAGACTCTACCAGCGAGTTGAAGATATCGATCATGGGGATGCCGGTATGGACCATCTGATCGGGCATACGACGTTTGACAGGATTAACGGCAGGCGAACCGATATCCACACTTTCCGCTTCGACGGGCGGACGCTCATCGCGCGGGCGGCCGGCTCCGTCAAATATTCTGCCAAAGAGCTCTTCGGTGAAGGGCACCTGCATAGGTCGGTGCAGGAAACGCACCTTGTCACCGGTGGAAACTCCCTGAGTACCGGCGAAGACCTGCAGAGAGACCTGGTCTCCATTTAAATGAATTACCTGAGCCAGCGAGTTGCCCCGCTGGGTGGTAATCATAGCCAGCTCATCGTAGCCTACTCCTTCTGCGGTTACTGTAACAACGTTACCCGCAATCCGTGTGATTTCATCATAATAAGTACGCATATTTCCAGGTTCCTTAATTAGATCATCACGTTAAAAATGGTATTTTTTTCAGTTTCACTGAGTTGTTCGCCATGGTTGACGATAAAACTTTCGATCTCCGCCAAGATTTTTTTGTAATCTTCGCTGTCGGTGGCGGTGTAGTTCCAGTTGCGGAAAAGATCGGAAATTTCAAAGATGGTTTTCCGGGCCATCTCCTTATCTTCGAATTCGAATTCCATTTTTAGAATTTCGAGTATCTTATCAAACACAAACTTTTGACGTTCCGCGGGCGTGGCGGCGTCCACGGGATCAAAGGCGTTTTGCTGCAGGAAGCAGTTGTCGAAGAAGTCCGCCTTCAAGGCGACAGTCACATCTTCCACCGAGGTGCCTTCCTCGCCCACAACCGTCATCATCTGACGAATCTCATTACCCCGACGGAGTAATTCGCGGACAAAGTCAACCTTTTCCTGCTCGATAATACCCGAATATTTGCTCCAGGATTCCAGCGGATCGATGGCCGGATAGCGGCGGGCATCGCTGCGGGCGCGGCTCAGGCCGTGAAAAGCTCCGACCACTTTCAGGGTGGCCTGAGTTACGGGCTCTTCGAAGTTACCACCGGCGGGACTGACTGTTCCTCCGATGGTAAGTGTGCCAATTTTGCCGTCCTTAAATTCGATGGCGCCGGCCCGCTCGTAGAAGGCGGCGATCCGACTTTCCAGATAAGCAGGAAAGGCCTCTTCACCGGGAATCTCTTCCAGACGACCGGAAACTTCACGCATGGCCTGAGCCCAGCGGGAAGTGGAGTCGGCCAATAGCAAAACATTCAAACCCATCTGCCGGTAATATTCGCCCAAGGTGGCGGCGGTATAAACCGAGGCCTCCCGGGCCGCTACCGGCATAGCCGAGGTATTACAAATAATAATGGTACGTTCCATCAGGCTGCGGCCTGTACGTGGGTCGCTCAAATGCGGGAACTCCCGCAGGGTCTCCACAACTTCGCCCGCCCGTTCGCCACAGGCTGCGACAATTACAATGTCAATCTCCGCATGACGGGAAGTTATTTGTTGTAATACGGTTTTACCCGCTCCAAAGGGACCGGGGATGCAATAGGTACCGCCGCGAACCACGGGGAACATAGAATCGATAATACGTACCCGACTGACCATGGGGTCGGTGGGCAGGATGCGGCGGCGCGATACGTTCAGGGGAAGTTTAATGGGCCAGGTCTGCTGCATGGTGACGGATTGTTTTTGGCCGGCGGAGTTAGTTAATACCGCAACTTCGGTTTCGATGTTGTGGGAACCACCGTCAATGATTCGCTCAACCGTCCAGGCCCCTTGTAAGGTAAAGGGAGCCATTATATGATGCTTAAATATACCTTCCGGTACCGTGCCCAGACAACTACCTGCGCTAACGACATCTCCTATCTTGGCTGTCGGAGTAAACTCCCAGGTGGTGTCTGTGGGCAGGCCGTGGATATAATGACCGGGAACCAGGAAGAAACCAATCTCCTCGGCCAGTTTCGGGAGGGGATTTTGCAGACCGTCATATATCTGGCCCAACAAACCCGGTCCCACCACGACCGAGAGCATCTCCGTCTGGAACTCGACGGGGTCTCCGACCTTCAGGCCGCGGGTTTCTTCGAATACCTGCAGATCGATACGCTTACCACGCACGCGAATCACTTCACTGAGTAGTCGAGCTCCGTCCTGACGGATGCAGTAACCGATCGAATTTTGGTACACCACTTCCTGCGACTCGGCTGCTACCAGATTTCCAAAGACTGCGATAATTTGTCCCTTCACTGGATATTCCTTTCAAAAAGACGCCAGCGTCAAAAGTAATTTGATGTCTCTAGTTTTGAGCGTTGACATTACTTTTAAGCCATTTCCTGAACTTTTAGCGTTTGCAACAAAAATGTCAATCTGAGCCCTTGGGCTCTTTTTGGGCTAAACGATGCCAACGGTTCAACAGCGACAATCTGACTGCATAAGCAACCAACTCATCGTCCTTAAAACTGAACCAGGCGTCATGATCCTGTAACCAATCCCAGCGACCCTTATCCAGAACCCGTTGGCCTTCCAAGGGTGTAGGAGCCGCCGCCCATTCATTGAGTAGTCCGGTGAATTCCTCTTCCTCCGGGCCCGAGAGATCGCGACTGACCAGATAATCGTCGGGGTTAAGTTGCAGCGCCTGGGCCCGGGCCACAGCCAGGGCATTACGCAGGGCCAACTCATAACCCACCCAATCTTGTAAGAATTTAATCCCCCGACGGCGGGCAAAACCGGCGACATACCCATAGTAACCAGCCCAAAGATCGTCGGCGGGCACGTGCCGATCGACACGCGGTGCACAAGAGATGAGATAATCCGGTAAAGGTTCTTCATTGCGAGCCTGGGAGTCGCTTAGAACACAAAGGTCCAATTCGGTAATCTCGCCGGCCAAAAAAGCCTGATGCTGAAGAAGATCATCACTTAAAAAGACCGTCTTGAGCAACTTTACCTTGGCGGGTTCTTCTCGGAGATGTTCCAGCAGTTCCAAAGGAGTAAGAGGCGGGAAGGCGCCCAATTCTCCCAGGGACGGCAATGCGGTAATGAGAAAATAATTTTGCCCTGGCATTATGAAATTTCCTGAGTTTCCTTAGCGTGCATTACTTCATTGAGCAGACTGCGCAGTTCAGGGGTAACTAGTTCCGTTAAAATTTCCACCACCGAATCGACAGTCACCTCGACGGTGGCATCGGTTACTTTATATTCGAAGCCTGCCTGAGCAAGAGTGCCCTTAACATCGATGGGAGTATCGGCATTCTTCACAGAGTTGCGCAGCTCGTTGATGGTTCTTTCTGCTAACTGCTTATGCAACTCGGGAGTAAGATTGATTTTTATCTGGCGGATATTTTCGCTATCAGCCCGAGTGTACTGCTGCACAATCTCATGCAGGAGAGAACTTATAAAGTTCGGATCTTTCAGATTCGGTTCGATCGATCCGGTAACAACGACTTGCAGCGCCTGGGTAAGAGTATGGCGCAGACGCAAAGCGGCATCTCGAGTGGCCAACTTTAGCTCAGACTTACCCTTTTCCAGGACGTCCTGAGCCTGTTTTTGGGCCTCAGAGATGATATTTTCGGCATCGCTCTGGGCCTTTTCGATAATGGACTGAGCCTCTTGGTCGGCTTCGGTCTTGATCTTTTGGGCCGCTTCCTGACCGGCTTGTACGCCCTCACTCTGCAGCTTGGCTACGAAGGATTCAATAGTTTCTGCCATTGTTCAACCTCTATAACTTATAGTCCGGTAATTCTTTAACCCGGTCTCCGGGAACATCCCAGAATACCTGGATTCTTTTTATCGGCAATATATTCACAGCATTTTTGTAAATAGCTCCTTAAATCTACCACATTTATACATCCTTTATCTATACCGGGCAATGAAGTTTATGGATTTTCAAAGTCTCAATAAATTTGCCCTTTTATGCCGATAATTAAATATTAAGTCTAAAAAACGTAATTACTTAATTAGTTAGAAAAAAGTTAACTCTAAACGGCTATTAATGGCCTGCTGCAACCTTGTGCCGCAAGAACAAATAAGCCAGAGGAAATCGTCTAATCGAGGCAAATTATAGCCGTATTTGGTAGGACCAAATTTTAGTATATCTGATAGTTAAAAAATAATTTTTTTATTAAGGAGAGCCTGAAGTATGACCACCAGCTTATTTATAGGACAATTAGGTCTTGGATTGGCGTTGGCTTTGGCAGCAGTTGGCAGTGCACTTGGTATTGGTGCCGCCGGTAAAGCCGCCGCTGGTGCCTGGGCTAAGGAAGCTAAAGCCGGCAAACCCCTTAACTTTTCCTACATCATCCTGACGGGCATGCCCCTTTCCCAGACAATTTATGCCTTTGTACTTATGCTCGTCGGACTCAAAGGGGCTATTGTGGGCAATCCGGAAATAGTAGCCGCACATTCCGGTACCATATTCGGCATTGGACTGGCCGGGGGTATCGCCGAATTGTTCAGTGCAGCTTTTCAGGGTTTCATCGGCGCCGCAGCCTGCCGGGCCCTTTCCGAGGGCGGTGGTAAAGGATTGACCTTCATGATTATCGCTATGGGTATCATAGAGACCGTTGGTCTGTTCGGCTTTGTCTTTTTATATATGATGATTCCGACCGCCTGATATAAACCAGGCCTAAATAACAATATCACCTTTTTATTAGGTGACCAATACGGATGTTTAAAGCGAGATTGCCGATACTGCAAGGTATCGGCAATCTTGTTAAGTTAGGGTTTACCCTTACCAACCGCCCTTTGGTATATTAACTTATACCACTGATTCCTCCTCGCTTCTGGCCCTCTGGTCCAGCGTCCGCCATATTAGTCTGGCCACCGAGGTAGGATATAACTTTTCGGTATTAATAACCACATCGTAATTATGTACATCGGTGATCTTTTCCCCCACAAAGTCTTTCGAAAATCGATTTTTTTCCTTATCCGCCTTTTTCACGAAGGCGATCGCTTCTCCCCGGCTTACCTTGTGTTCCCTGGCATATCGTCGGCAGCGCAGTTCGAACGGAGCGGTTACCATTATGCGCAATCCTTTTTCGCGCGGCAATACCTGTCCCGCCACTCGTCCTACGATAACCGCGCGGCGGTGCTGGGCGATAACCAGCAGTACAGCCCCTAAGTGTTCATAATAACGCAGTTGTTTTATATGCTCGTTCTTATTTTTCCGAGCAAGCAGAGACACCAGCCGTTCCCCAATCCAGCTGCGGGTACGCTCATCCACACTGGTAAGCATTTTTACATGCACTTTCATATTATTCGACATGTAATCGAGAATTTCCTTGTCATACATCTGCCAATGCATTAAATCAGCTAACATCTGGGCAATCTCCGCTCCGCCGCTACCCATTTCCCGGCTTATGGTTATGTAATCGATTTTCGCACCACCGGCCAGTTGTGCTTCGGTTCCTTCCTGCCCTTTCTTGCCTTCCCACTGGTCCATCTGATGTTTGACAATCTCGGCAACATCGGTTCCCTCTTCTCTCATCCTGGTCTGCTCTTGCTGGCTGGTCAGTCTTTCATCCATGGCCCTCCAGATCACCTTGGCCACCGCCTGAGGCGATAGTTTTTCCGTATTGCATATGACGTCATAATGTTCGACATCATCAATATTCTTTTGCAAAAAGTTTTTAACAAAACGGCTTTGATTTTCGTCCGATTTTTTAACGGCCAGTCGGGCTTCATCCAAACCGATATGATTTGCCTGGGCAAAGCGCTCGCACCGTAATTCAAATGGCGCTATTATTCGCACACTCAGCCCCCTATCCCGAGGCAGTAAGAGACCGGCCGCCCGCCCCATGATAATCGATCTGCCGTGCCGGGCGATCACCATAAGCACCTTTCCCAGGTGCCGGTAATAGCTCAACTGCTCCACGTGTTCGCTCGACTTCATGGTAAACAGCGGCATCAGCCAATCGTTAATCCACCCGATAGTCCGTTCATCCACGCTCTCCAGCGCCTTCACGTGGACATCCATATTATCCGACATGTAGTTGAGAATTTCTTTGTCGTATAGCTGCCAGTCCATCTGCCGGGAGAGACTTTCAGCAATCTCATCTCCACCGCTGCCCAGTTCCCGGCTTATCGTTATATAATTGATCTTAGTTACACCGGCAACTTTGGACTCAGCTTCATGCTTTTGCTGTAAATTCTGCCATATTCTCCATTGCTGCACTTGCTGCTCCACCATATTGCTAATTTCGTGGGGTTTTAGAAACTTCAGGGACATAAGCTATCTCCCATATGCCGTTCTGATTGTAGAACCTAATTATGTGCTTGCTGGCCCTTTTAGTAAGAATAATACGTGACTTATTCATTATACCATCAAAAAACACCCCCTACCACTAAAATTTTATTTAGCCATTTACTTAGGTTCTTAATCGGCAGGATTTATTGATATTCTGAATATGTTTACTTTTACTTTCTCTAATCAAAGGTGTTTTATGAGCCCATGTTCACCAGGCTGAAATGTTTATTTTGCTTGTTTGCCGCCGTGGACAGCCCTCAATGCGTAAGGTTAAAGAAAGTTGGACAGGCCGGATATTACAGTTAGAATTAATATTTCAAATTCAGGTCCCCGCCCTGAGGGGCCGATATCATATAAAGCTAGTCTTACAAAGTAGTTATGTAGAAAGGCCAGATAAATGAGAGTATTAGCAACCGGTGGAGCTGGTTTTGTGGGCAGTGCGGTGCTGCGGCAACTTTTAGAATGCGGCCACGAAGCCTATGCCTACGATAATTTGAGCAAAGGGCATCGGCAGGCGGTGCCGCAAGGCCGGTTAATCGAAGGCGATTTGGCCGATCAACAGCATCTCATTACGGTGCTGCGGGAACACAAGATTGAGGCAGTGATACACTTTGCAGCCTCGATCGCTGTGGGTGAGTCGGTCCAGAAACCCAAGGAATATTATAACAATAATATTGTTAACTCCCTGCGTCTGCTGGAAGCGATGCTGGAAGCGGGGGTTAAAAAGATACTTTTTTCCAGCACAGCGGCAGTATATGCCCCGATACCAGAGGGAGCACTGACTGAGGATAGTCGGATTGAACCAGTAAGCCCCTACGCCGTAACAAAATATACCATTGAACGTATGATCCAGCATTTTTCTGTTGCTTACGGAATTGGATATTGTCTGCTGCGGTATTTTAACGCCTGCGGCGGCAGTGGTAATGGTCAATATGGAGAGATGCATGATCCGGAGACGCATTTGATACCCTTGGTATTACAGGTTCCGCTGGGACAGCGGGAATATATAGGTGTTTTTGGAGATGATTATGACACTGACGACGGGACTGGGATTCGCGATTATGTGCACGTTGACGATCTGGCCCAGGCCCATATCAAGGCCCTGGAGGCTATGATATTAGGGCGGGGTAATGTTTATAACATCGGGACCGGAACGGGCAATTCCGTGCTGGAAGTTGTTCGCACGGCCGAGGAAGTAGTAGGAGCAAAGATTCCCGTGCAGATTATGGACCGCCGCCCTGGTGACGTGGCTCGACTGGTAGCAAGTTCACAGCGCTTGCGCCAGGATTTGGATTGGCAGCCGAAATATAATTTACTAATCGAGATCATTGATACAGCCTGGCAATGGCATAAAAGCCATCCGAACGGCTATGAATAATAAAGTCTATGGCAGATAACAATAAAAATCCGGTTATCTCGGTAGTGCAAATGATGCGTCCCGGACAGTGGGCCAAAAACGTATTTGTTTGGGCGCCGCTGTTATTTTCGGGAGAGTTCCGAGAGGCTGCAATGTGCTTTAAGACAGGGATAGCTTTTGTGAGCTTCTCTCTGGCGGCCAGCGCGATTTATGCGATCAATGATGTTTGCGACCGGAAGGAAGATCAGCAACACCCGGTGAAAAAAAATCGTCCGGTGGCCCGCGGTGAGGTAGGTGTCAATACCGCAATTATAACGGCATTGGTATTATTGGCTTTGAGTATGATTTTGGCGGGACGACTGAATCTGCAGGTGGTATTGGCGGTGTTGCTTTACGCTGGTATTACGATTGCCTATTCTTTGTTTTTAAAACGCATTGCTATTCTGGACGTGATGACAATTGCCGGCGGTTTTGTACTGCGGATTCTGGGAGGCAGTTTGGCGATCGGGGTAGCGCCGTCCCACTGGCTGGTGTTGTGTACGATAATGATCTCGCTGTTTCTGGGATTCACCAAACGCCGGGCCGAGCTTATGGCTTTCGAAGATAACACCGAGTTGGCCCGGCAGGTGCTCAGGGATTATAGTGCGGCCTTTCTGGACCAGGCTATTTCCATGGTGACTGCAGCTACGATTGTCTGTTACGCCCTTTATACCGTGGACAAGCGCACCGTGGACGTATTTCACACCCACGCAATGCTGCTGACTGTCCCTTTGGTTATGTACGGGCTGTTTCGTTACATCTATATCATCTATCATCTTAAAAAAGGTGAGGACCCTACCAGCACCCTTATCCGCGATATACCCACCATAATAAATTTAATCATCTGGATTGTCCTTGCCCTGTTGATTGTAAGTTATGGGGGCAGTTTTGACTTTTTTCCCGCCGTAGCGGTATAATTTAAGGGTTTTTTGAGGTACTTAATATGGCCCGAGCAAAAGTAGCAGTAGTAAAAACTAATTCCCAAGCGGTATTAGGCGATATCGATCGTATGGTGGAATTGGCCGGGATGGAAGAAGCACTGCCCAAAGACAAGGTCACCATCCTGAAAGACAATATCTCGTGGCACATGCCTTTTCTAAGCGCCAATACCACGCCTTGGCAGTTGGAGGGGGTAATCGGGGCACTTAAAAAACGTGAGTATAAGGATATTGTCTGCGTGGAGAACCGCACCGTTGTAACCAACGCCGCCAAGGGTGAAAGGCTGAACCGTTATACCCACGTACTGGCGGATAATCAGATTCCGGTGAAATACAATTTCAAACCGGAGGATATGCGCTGGATTAAATATGAACCTAAGGCCGAGATGTTGGTCCTGCATAAGATGTTCCCCGAGGGTATCCACATTCCGGATTACTTTTTCGATAAAAATATTATTCATCTGCCCACCATGAAGTGTCATATCTATACTACGATGACAGGGGCGATGAAAAACGCCTTTGGAGGTTTGCTCAACCGCAAGCGACATTACACCCATAGTGTAATCCACGAGACGTTAGTAGATCTGCTGGCAATTCAGCAGGAGATTCACAGCGGTATGTTCGTGGTGACCGACGGGACGGTGGCCGGGGATGGGGCGGGACCGCGAACGATGATACCGGTGGTGAAAGACTATATGTTGGCCTCGGCCGACAGCGTGGCCATCGATGCGATCTCGGCCCAAATGATGGGCTTCGATCCGATGCAAATTGATTGTATTCGGCTGGCGCACGAGCGAGGTCTGGGCGTAGGCAGACCGGCGGAGATCGAGGTGGTGGGGGAAGATATCTCCGAAGTGAATTTTCACTTTCAGCAACAGCAAAATATGGTCAGCCGGGTGGGCAGAATGTTCTGGTTCGGGCCACTGGGATTTTTACAAAAACTGATGTTTCATACACCGGTGGTTTATCTGTTTGTGTTCGGCTCGTTTTTCTATCACGACTATTTCTGGTGGCCGATTATGGGCAAACGGCGGATGCGAAGCCTGGCCCAGACCCAATGGTATAAACTTTTTCAAGAATATAAGCTTTAACGACGTTCAAAACGCCCGTGAAAAATAATCCCCTGCCACGACTGGATAAAGACAACGAACTTCGGGGAAAATTACTGCCTCATTGCCGTCTGCAGCCGGGGGAAATCTGGGAAGACCCCCAGGTTGGTCATAAAATAGGTTGCCTGGACGCTGCCGATAAAACTCAGATAACAACTCTTATGGACGGCGCTAAGGCCGATTTGGCCGTCCATGATCCTCCCTATAACCTGATAGCCTTTGAAGAGCGGATGCTGCAGGATTATATAGATTGGTGTGAAAAGTGGATTCGCCTGACGGAATCTTGTTTGTCGGAAAATTCTTCCCTGTATATCTGGCTGGGTGCGGATCAAGGTCAGGCCTTTCAACCTCTGCCTGATTTTATGATCATGATGCGCAAAATTCCTCAGTTCAAATCCCGTTCGTTTATCACTTTGAGAAACCAGAGAGGATATGGTACGCAAAAAAACTGGATGTGTATCAGGCAGGAACTACTCTACTACACCAAAGGTGAGCCTCATTTTAAGGTTCAATATACGGATATACCCAAGGTGTTGCGTGGTTATTACAAGGATATTTCCGGAGTACCTACCGAAAATCTGCAGCGAAGCAAGTCACAAAACATAAGGGCCGGCAATGTGTGGGTGGATATTCAGCAGGTTTTCTACCGGATGGAAGAGAACGTATCGGGATGTTACGCCCAAAAGCCCCTAAAGGTAATTGAACGTATCGTGGATGCCAGCTCAGAAGCAGGAAGTATTGTGATAGACTTTTTTGGACATTCCGGCAGTACCCTGTTGGCCTGCGAAAGGCTGGGGCGCAAATGTTATACGATAGACAACGATCCGGTTTATTGCGAGATGATGATCAGGCGGCTGGAACTGTATAGAGAAAAAGGTTTGCTGGGATGGCAAAACGGCAACGCCTTTGAAGAAATTCCAGGAGAAAAATAAAAAGCCGCGACCTTCAGGATAATTTTATTCACTGTAAGTTTTCTCCCACCCGGTGAATCGGCGGCCGCGGCTTTTTAATATTCAGCTAGCGTTTTTGAGTTGGTCATCATTTCCTTTCTAACCTTAACACTAACTTATCTTTCGAGATGGTTTACTCAGCCGAAATGGATCAGAGTTCATCTCTGTAAACACCATAATTTTATCGGTCGTTGTGGGCCGGGGTCAAGTAAATTATATTATATATATAGGAATAGTGTGAAATGCTATTTTTTCTCAGATTCGTCTCGAGCATGCGGTAAAAAGAAAAGCCAAGGTGTCAGCCGTAAACCAACAAAATGTTGACATGGTAAAACTAAACCAGTAGCATTTGTGGTCTTTATGAACGATTTTAGAATGATTTATTATTTAAAAAACTGGAGGTACTTGATTTGCAAACAGTTACATTGATCACAGGAGACGGGATCGGACCGGAGATCGCTGATGCAACCCGCCGCTGCGTGGATGCGACCGGGGCCCAGATTGAATGGGATGTGCAGGAGGCTGGTGTAGATGTGATGGAGAGGGAAGGCACGCCTCTGCCGGAAAGGACCATCAAATCGATCGAACAAACCGATGCCTCTCTGAAAGCTCCCATTACCACCCCGGTAGGGACCGGTTTTCGCAGTATCAATGTGCATCTGCGTCAGCATTTTGATCTATACGCCTGTCTGCGCCCTTGCAAAAGTTATGAAGGGGTGCGCAGTAAATACGAAGACATCGATCTGATAGTTGTGCGTGAGAACACCGAAGATCTATACGCGGGTATAGAATTTGAAAAAGATACCGACGCGGCCAATGAAATCATCCAGTGGATCAATAAACACAGCGAAAAAAAGGCGCGCCTGGATTCGGGTATCAGTATTAAACCCATATCGGTTACCGGCACGGAACAGATCGTACAGTTTGCCTTCGATTATGCCCGTAAGAACGGCCGTAAGAAGGTAACCAGTGTGCACAAAGCCAATATCATGAAATATACCGACGGGCTCTGGCTGGAAGTCAGCCGGGAAGTAGCCAAGCGGAACAGCGACATTGAATTCGAAGACCGGATCGTAGATAACATGTGCATGCAGCTTATCCAGAAACCGGAACTTTATGATGTGCTGGTACTGCCGAATCTTTATGGTGATATTCTCAGCGACCTTTGCGCCGGACTGGTAGGGGGGTTGGGTGTAGCTCCAGGTGCCAACATCGGTAAGAGTCAGGCTGTTTTCGAAGCAACGCACGGAAGTGCTCCCAAGTATAAAGGACAGAATAAGGTTAATCCCACTGCCCTGATTCTCTCGGCCGTTTTGATGCTGCGTCACATGGAATTACGTGAGCAGGCCGATCGACTGGAACAGGCCGTGGCCGCCGTTATCGCCGAGGGTAAGGACGTAACCTACGATATGAAACCCCACCGTGATGACCCCACTGCCGTGGGTACCAGCGAAATGGCCGACGCCATCATCGCCAAGATGAAATAATAAATCAATGACCTGTGTCAATCAGCGTCTATTTGTGGTTTAACTTTCGCTGACATGGGCATTCTGGATTTTATACACCCTATAAAAACCATCGCGCTGGATGGGTGTTCCATCGGCTTCGATGATCAGTGCCTCGAGTTCATCTTTGGTCAGACTGTCATCGGGATTGCCCTCATTGGTATCCACAATCCCATACTGCTGCACCGTGCCGTCCAGATCATTCGCCCCGAAGCTAAGCGCTATCTGCGCCAATTTCACCCCCAGCATCGGCCAAAATGCCTTGATATAGGCAAAATTATCCAGCATCAACCTGCTAAGGGCAATGGTTCTTAAATCTCTCAAGGCATCGATCTTACCAATATCATCTTCACTCGATTTTGGTGGTACATAGGTCAGAGGTACAAAACTCAAAAACCGTCCCTTACCCGCCTGAATCGATTCATCCTGTTGTTGGCGCAGGCGTATCAAATGCCTGATCCTATCGGCCGCACTATCCCGATAGCCATAGAGCATGGTGGCATTAGTCATCATCCCCAAACCGTGGGCCGCCGCGTGCACCTGCAACCACTGCTTAGGCGTGGACTTGTTTAGTCCTGTTTTCCGGTAGTAATCCTCGTCCAGAATTTCAGACCCACCGCCGGGCAGGGCACCTAATCCCGCTTCCTTCAGTTCCGCGAGGACCTGCTCAATCGTTTGGCCACTTTTTTCGGCCAGATCGATGACTTCCACCGCGGTAAACGCCTTGATATGCAGTTCCGGAAAGTCCCCGTGAATCCTCTCGATCATCCCCCGGTAATAATCAAATTCAAGCTCCGGGTTGACCCCACCCACAATATGAATTTCCGTAGCGCCGGCCTGCCGGGACCGGCTCACTAGCTCTAGTATTTCGTCAACTGAGAGCACATAGCCCCCGTCTTGGCCTGGACGGCGGGAAAAGCCGCAAAAAGGACACTGGTTCCGACACACATTGGTATAGTTTATATGGCGATTAATGCAGTAATAAACATTGCTCCCAAATCTGCTGCGGGTTATTTCACCAGCCAGCCGGGCCAACTGCCATATTTCAGCTTTCTGATAGAGAGCCAACCCCTGCTCAAAATCCAGCCTTTGTCCCTTGAGCACTTGCTCAACTATTTGTGAAACCATGTCCTGCGTAACTTTATCAGCCATAATGCCCTTTTGTAACACTCCAACAGGTAAAATACCACGATATTACAGCAAGCTCCGGTTATATTGTCCTACCCATACCTGCTTGCCTTAATGCCTGAGAAAAACAAAGGTATAAAACAGCAAAAATTGACATATAGCCTTATTTTATAAGCGGTTACAGATTTAGGCAAATTTTTAAATTGGAACTCACTAATTGTCTTTGATACCAAGAAAAAACATTGATTTTGTAAAAACCGGGCTTTCGTATAGGACAAATTATGTTTTTTGCATGAACCCCGGCCAACCTATTGGCGTAAATCCAGTAATAGCATAAGATTAAGGCAGGCTCCAGCAGCGGCCCGGCAGTTTTATATTGACCATAAATTGAGAAACAGATAAACTAAGGTGCTTCTGAGAATTATGGCGTCAGCGGCTGGTACGCGTGAGAATATACATCGCCGAAATTAAGTAAATGTCGTAAGTTTCTATACTCTAAAGTTTAAGAGGAACCTCGATCCTCTGCTCACTGTGGTAAGTTGCGGTGGGCGGCGGGTTAAAAACAATGGCCCAGGCTGTAAAAAAGACTTTTTGGTCGGACTTTCGTCGTTTTTTTCTGCGGGGGCTGGTGACGCTGCTGCCCACAATCCTGACGATCGTTTTGCTTTTTAAGTGCTTTGAGTTCATCCAGAACAATATCAGCGTGCACATTACCGAGGGGGTTATCAATATCGTGCTGCTGTCAACCACAGATTACCCTAAGGTAACTGATGATCTCAAAGAAGAATATTTAACCGAACACAAGCTTAGTGAGTCTGACATTGCCGATCCGGAGGCAGACAACCCGGAAAAAATAAAGCCGGCCGTTTTGAAAGATATCCGCCTCTGGGCCCTGCGGGATAAGTGGAAGCACGGTTTCCGCTCGCTGGTAGGTTTTATGCTGGCGATCATTCTGGTCTATATAGTAGGCCGCCTGCTGGCCAGTTACGTGGGCCGTAAACTTTGGCAGCTATTTGAAGGTACCGTACAGAGGATACCCGCTTTCAAACAGGTGTATCCTTATGTAAAACAGGTTACCGAGTACCTGTTTGGCGAAAACAAAATTCAGTTTTCCCGGGTAGTGGCGGTGCAGTACCCCCGTAAGGGTATCTGGTCGCTGGGACTGGTAACCGGCGCAGGCTTTCGCCACATGGAACAGACCAATAAGGAGAACTATTTGACGGTTTTTATACCCAGTTCACCGACACCGGTTACAGGCTATGTGATCCATGTATTGAAAGAGGAAGTAATCGATTTGCCGATTACCATCGAAGAAGCGCTGCGGTTTACCGTCAGTGGCGGTGTTATAGTACCTCCACATCAGGTGCTTCCCACCCAGCAGATAGAGCTAAATCCCGGCTCACCCCTGGAGACCAAAATAACGCAAAACCCGGCAGGCACAGATAGTAGCTAAATCCCGGACAACAGGTAGCTTTTAACTTACGACTTGCAGTTAAAAAACGGAAAGAGTAAAAAATGCTAATCAAAATTACCGGAAGACATATGGAGATAACCGAGGCGTTGAGAGGCTATGCCGAGAAAAAGCTCGAACGGCTGCTCAATAAGTATAATCGCCTTTCTGAAATCGAGGTTATTCTTGATAATGAAGCCCAGGTTCATAAAGTAGAGATGATTATCAAAGCGGATAATCATCAGCGCTTTGTGGTCAGCCATGCCGAAGAAGATGCTTATGCCTGTCTGGATGCGGCTACGGACAAAATTGAACGTCAGATCGTCCGCCATAAGGAAAAATCCCGCAATCGCCGGGGCCGCAGCGGTACCGCTGAGGCCTCCGCCGAAGTTATGGAAGGATGGCCCGAGGGAGAAGAACAGTAAATGGTCCTATTTGTATACACATTTTAATCATAGGCCCGGAGTATAATAGATGAAACTCAGTGATTTTATGATTGCCGAAGCTATAGTTCCCCAGCTCCAGACACAACTGCGTGATGAAACGATCCGTGAGCTGGTAGAGGCTTTGGCCCAAGCTGGCAAAGTTAAGAAAAAATATGTAGAGGAAATTATTGAAAAGCTCATCGAGCGTGAGAATCAGGGCAGCACTGGTATAGGCAAGGGCATTGCAGTCCCCCATATCAAGCATCCCAGTGTGAATGAGATCATCGGCACAATCGGTTGCAGTGCTGAAGGAATCGACTTCAACTCGCTGGATAAAGCGCCGGTGTATTCGGTACTGCTGCTTTTGAGTCCCCCGAACAATCCGGATCGCCACCTGGAGGCCATGGAAAGCCTCTTCGCCCATCTGCAGCGGGAACGCTTCCGCAAGTTCCTGCGTCAGTCGGAAACCAGTGAAGCGATTATGGATTTGATCGTCGAAGCCGATGACGCCCAACAGGAAAACGGCTTATAGCCATGTGTGTAAGTGTACAGGTAAGATAGTAATAGTGATAATGACTTGTTTCTCTGCTATCTTAACGAGATATAACAGGATATATGGATGCAGGTACCCCCGGCACAAAATTGTAACAGCGCTGAACGAATCGTGGTGATCCGCAACGAGGAGGGATTGCATATGCGGCCCGCCATGCAGTTCATCGATTGTGCCAACGGTTTTGAATCCCAAATTACCATTCATAAAGGTGACCAAAGAGCAAACGGTAAAAGCATCGCGGAATTGACTATGTTAGCTGCTGGTAAGGGAACCCAATTGCGTATCTGTGCTGTGGGTAATGATGCCGCCCAGGCTATTGAAGCACTGGCGGAAATTATTGAGAACGAAATAACAAAAAATACGGATTAAATGGAAATCATCAAGGGAATTGGTGTATCACCCGGAGTAGTAGTTTGCCCCGCGGTGGTTCTAGATGCGGAGGATTACCGCATACCTAAGCGGGAAGTGCCCAGCTCACAGACGCGCATGGAAATTCAGCGTTTACGCCGGGCTTTTATGGACGCCACCGGGGAACTCATTCATTTGGAGGATGCTCAGGGTGATCTCTGGGACAGGCGGATCAAAGATATCTTCGCCGTCCATTTACATTTCCTGCGTGATCGGACCCTGCGCCGCAGGATAACCGAACTCATCTCCGAAAAGCAATATACCGCCGAGTACGCCGTAAGCGTAGTGATGCGTGATGTGGCGCGGCGCTTCAGCCAGGCCCAGGATCAGTACATCTCCGAACGTGCCAGTGATATATATGATATTGAAAGGCGTCTGCTGCGTCATCTTATCGGCGAACGTAGGGAAGAGCTGCAACATCTGCGCGAACCGGTGGTGGTCGTGGCCCATGACCTGACCCCAACCCAGACAGCCGGCTTTGATAAGGAATTTATCAAAGGAATCGCCACCGACGCCGGGGGCCGTACCTCCCATACCGCTATTGTGGCCCGGAGCATGGGTATCCCTGCCGTGGTGGCATTAGGTAATGTTACGGACGAAATAAATCCCGGCGATACCATAATAGTGGACGGCAACCGCGGTACGATTGTAATCAATCCGGATCAGGCCACCCTCGATGAATATAAACGATTTGCCGCCGAGATCGTTGAACACGTTCATGAACTCGACGAAATGATCCAACTGCCCGCCGTGACCACCGATGGGGTCACGATTACCTTACTGGGGAACATTGAGTTTCCTTATGAAGCGGAAATAACCCTGGCCAAGGGTGGAGACGGGATCGGACTGTACCGAACGGAATTTCTATATCTCGACGCTGCCGAAGAGCCCACCGAAGAAGATCACTACCAGGCATACCTGGACACGATCAACACTATGGGCAAGCACCCCATAACAATTCGTACGGTGGATCTGGGGGCCGACAAATTCACTCAGGAAAAAAATCCCATCCCCGAGCGTAATCCATTCCTGGGTCTGCGTTCGATTCGCTATTGTTTGCAGAATCTTTCGCTTTTCAGGAAACAGATACGCGCAATTTTACGAGCCTCTGCCCATGGTAACGTCAAGATAATGTTTCCCCTGATTACGAGTCTGCTGGAACTGCGTCAGGCAAAATGGGTCTTGGCCGACGTCAAAGAAGACCTTGAAGAAGAAGGTATTGATTTTGACGAGAACATCCCCATCGGCGTTATGATCGAGACACCCGCTGCGGCGTTGGTCGCGGAGGAATTAGCCGACGAGGTTGACTTCTTTAGCATCGGCACCAACGATCTTATCCAATATACCTTGGCGGTGGACCGGGTGAACGAGAAAGTCGCTTCACTCTACAGCCCCACTCATCCGGCCGTACTGAACCTGATTAATCATGTGGTTAGAACCGCTATTCGGGCCAAGATCGACGTCAGTCTTTGCGGCGAGATGGCATCGGAAATTGAATATACACCCTTGCTGCTGGGCATGGGTTTTACCATCCTCTCGCTGGCGCCCCCGATAATTCCGGAAATCAAAGAGATTGTCCGATCGGTATCGGTGGACCAATGCCGGCGTTTAGCACGCAAGGCGCTTAGCATGGATACCGACACCCAAATAATTAGTTTGTTGCGGGAAGAATTACGTAATATTCAGAGAATTGATTAAATTAATTTGACCTCGGCATCAATCCGCCGCTCGTTGCAGCGGACCAGAGCCCGTCATTATGGACATATAGGCTACAATTTATGGCACAAGCTGAAAAACTGGCTTTGTGGTTTTCGGTGGAGGGAGACTTAAAGTTCCTTTCGCACCGATTTATGATGCTGCTTTGGCACAGAGCCTTGGTGCGAGCCGGAACGCCGCTTCGTTACAGCCAGGGATTCAATCCTCACCCGCGCTTGTCATTACCCCTGCCTAAAAACGTTGGGGTCAGCTCAAAACAGGAATTATTGGTTTTGGAAGTTCAGCAGCGCGATGTGGAGGAAGAACTCCAGCAAAAAATACAAAACCAATTACCGCTCGGTATGCGAATAATAAACCTCGGGTACACACCCGATGATTTTTCGGCCCAACCCCAATGGGCCGGCTACCATATTAACTTAAATGAGAAAGTTAATAGAGCAACGCTGGCCCGGCGGATTGAGTCGTTCCTGCAGAGCACCGATTGGCCGGTGCTTCGCCCGGCACGGGGTCGCCATCCCCAGCGCACGGTGAATTTGCGGGCAGGCATATCCCACTTGGAATTAAAACAGAATGTGCTCCACTGTACGATTCCTATTCACCCTAGCGGTACAGCGCGGATTGAGGAGCTTCTGACTGCTCTGGATCTCAACGGACCTGAGCAATTACTGGAAATTTGCCGGGTAGCGGTCGGCTATCCGAATGATTATAGTGTGAATTAACCAATATTAACTGAAAGAGAGGCAACTTTGACACGAGAGATGTTGATAAATGTGGCCCAAGAAGAAGAATGCCGCATTGCCGTCGTGGATAAAAACAAACTGGAAGAACTTTATATCGAGCGAGCCGGTGAGAACCGCCATGCGGGCAACATATACAAAGGAATTATAACCAATGTAGAGCCCAGCATTCAAGCCTGCTTTGTTGACTTTGGTATCGGCAAAAACGGATTTCTGCACATAAGTGACCTGCAAACCAATTATCTTAATCACAGCCCTAAAAAACCACCTCCCAAAGAGCGGGTCGGCCACAAACGACCCCGCCGTGACAGACCTCCCATACAGGACTGCCTCAAGCGCGGGCAGGAGGTTATCGTTCAGGTCATTAAGGAGGGTATCGGTACCAAAGGCCCCACCCTCACCACATATTTATCCATACCGGGCCGTTATTTGGTTCTGATGCCGGGCATGAATCGAATGGGGATCTCCCGCAAGATTGATGATGATGAGGCCCGTAAAAAGATGCGCGAAATCATTAATGATCTCAATCTCCCCAAAGACATGGGTTTTATCATTCGTACCGCCGGCCTGGACCGCAATAAGCGGGACATTCAACGAGACCTGAACTATCTGCTGCGGTTGTGGAAGGTTGTTTCCAAACGAATGAAATCCGATCCGGCGCCTACTGCCCTCTATCAGGAATCGGACCTGGTTATCCGCACTATTCGCGATATATATAATCGAAACATCGATCGAATCTATTGTGATTCCGAGGCCGTCATTAAAAAGGTACGTGACTTCCTGCGCATAGCCATGCCCCGGACTCGCTGTCGGATAAGTTATTATAACGAAAAGTCTCCTCTGTTCACTCGCTACAATCTGGAGCAGGAAATTGCCAAAATCCAGGATAGACACGTCTCCCTGCCCAGCGGAGGCTCACTCGTAATCGACTCAACCGAGGCTCTGGTCGCCATCGACGTAAACAGCGGTAGATATCGTGTCCAGGAAAACGCTGAAAACACCGCCTTTAAGATTAATATGGAAGCCACCCCTGAAATCGCCCGCCAGCTACGCCTGCGGGATTTGGGCGGGGTAATTGTAACCGATTTTATCGATATGATGTTGGAAAAACACCGCCGGGCCGTGGAAAGGGAACTGCGGCTGGCCGTCAGTCAGGACCGGGCCCGTACCAAGATTTTGCGCATGAGTCAGTTTGGTATTATTGAAATGACCCGCCAGCGTATGCGGCCTTCTCTTAAGAGCAGCGTATATACAGACTGTCCCCATTGTAGCGGTTCCGGACTGATTAAGACTCCCGAAAGCATGTCCATTGAGATTATGCGTAGGGTTCAATTCGCCGTGGAACAAGACTCCGTGGCCGACATACAAATTGAAGTGTCGCATGAGGTGGCCATGTATCTGCAAAACCGCAAACGAACCGTATTGCATTTAATGGAAAAGGATACCGGTAAGAAGATAAACATCACCTCAAATTTCGGCTTCGGTAATGATGAGATTAGATTCCTGGCTCATAACCACCGCGGCAGCGCCGTAAATCTCGACTTCTGACCAATCTGATTCATCCTGTTAATCGCCTGATTTATCCGATGATTAGGAATCCAGGGGATGATGAAGTTGATAGATATTGACGACACGGCCGAGGCGATGAAGGATACCGCGTCCGTGCTCGGTTAATTCCATGCCGACAATCTGAAATCCCAGCAGCTTTTTGCCATCCGGTCTTACCGTTGCATGACGAAAGCTCACCGGCAATTGCAGTACCCCGGCTGCGCCTTCCGCCCATTCCCCCCCTCGGTTGTCTTGGGAAGCTTTGCCCTGCATACCGGCCGGCAGGGGAACGAAACTCATCTCAAATTCCTTGTTTTCCTGAAAGTCAGGCAAATCATCCGAGGACATAACTATACCTATACCCCCGGCAGAAAGATTGGCTAAGACGCCCTGATATTTTTTCTCCGGTGCCTGCCGCACCCAAAAGTCCACCGGAACGGTTATATCTGGCGGAGGTTCTGTACGGTTATAACCGCGTCGTTGCAGCTTTTCGATTTGTTGAGGATGATAAACAGCCAGCGCCGGAATGATGCGGGTTTTTGTCGCCACTGCCTCAGTGCACAGCCCGGTGGCAAGAAGTGTATGCGGCACATCTGATTCTGGTTCCAGGTTGAATTGCGCCGGACCAATCAGCCGGGTAACAAAAAGACATTTGCTATAGCCTTTCTTAAAAGTTACCGCAACTTCCGTACCTGCCGCTGGCTCCAGAGCATAATTATAGTCCGCAGCCAGAGGCTGAGCCAAAACTATCCGGTTGCTGTTTACAGTAAGAAAACATGACTTGTAAATCTGCCAGGTATCTGAATTAGTTTGGGGCGGAGCATGATTGTCCGAGTCTCCGTCCGGATCTCCCGGAACTTGCGCCATATTTTTAGTGGTAATAGTAACAGGCAGTCTTTTATAGACAGCCTCTTCCAGCATTTTCTTGCATTCCGCTCCGACAACAAATTTTCTTTTTCGCATCTTTGCCATTTCCTCCCTGCCATTAGGGATGTCAAAAAATAATTGTGTAAGGAAGAGCGGTTCTTGCGCTCATTCCCCTTAAACTCGCACTTTCATTATTACTTTTCGGTATTAAAAACAGGCAAGATAAATAAGTTCATCAGACGAGAAATATAGCTCTGGGCCATTCCTGACCTGAATAGAAAAAATTACCCCTGCAGCGCAAACAGATAAACACAGTTTATCGGTACTAAATCCTTAGCTCGTCGGCTTTCACCCAGGCTTTAGAAACCGTTTCAGTCTTGTTTAATCCTATATTACCGTACAAGGCCCTAAAAGCCCCTGGAAATCCGTCATGACCGAACGGTCACCCCGCATTACTTCTGCCAGTAACATATTAACCCGGTTGGCTTTGCTGGTGATATATCGCCGGGCTACTATTCGCTTATGCTCGCGTATGGTCCGATAGGCATCAAGTGATTCTCCCTGCTGGCCCTGGTTATCGGAACCATTGTTCTTACTTTTCTTCACTAACGGTTCGGTAGTAAACCCATCCTTGAAAGCCGCCTCGTCCAGCCCCTGCCTGAGAAACAGATGTCCTACAATCAATATTATCGCCGCATCCACCAGGTGCCGCCCGCACAGATCCATATACTCCGTACCGGGCTGTTGTTTGACAAATCCAATCGCTTCCACCAGCTTCTCTCGTCCCTGCCTGAGTATTTCCACCAGTTCACCTACCTCTTTCGGATAGGCAAATTCTTCTTTTTCCAGCAGGTACTTCTCCGCGCTGCCGTTACACACACCCCGAACCGCCGCGATCAATTGCAATTGGCTGGTCCCTTCATAGATTGTCGTAATCCGGGCATCACGAGCATAGCGTTCCACGGGATAGTCTTTCATATAACCGCTGCCGCCGAGTACCTGGATCGCATCATAGGTCACCCTGTTGCTCATCTCGCTGGCATAGTATTTACTCATGGGCGTCAGCATACCGGTCACGCGCTTGAGTTTTTTCTCTTGTTGTTTGAGTTCTTTCTTAAGAGCCTTGTCTGTTATCTCTTCTGTCGCCGACTTGCGTAATATTCCGTTTTCATGATCGACGTACCAACAAGTCTCATACGTCAGGGTCCGTGCCGTCTCCAGATCGATTTTCATTTCCACCAGCATATCTCGCACCGCCGGAAAATTTTCGATAGCCGAACCGAACTGCTTGCGACTGGCCGCATAATCCCGGGCCGCTCTAAAAGCCGCTTCCGCTATCCCCAGCGATTGCGCCGCGATACCAACCCGCGCCCCGTTCATCAGACTCATCACATAGGTAACCAATCCCCTTTGCCTCTCCCCTATCAGTTGACAGGGTGTATGGTCAAAAAATATCTCGCAGGTTGGTGAACCGTGGATGCCCAGTTTATTCTCCAGCCGTCTTACCTTGACCGTGGGCCCCTGCTCACATACGAACAGACTCAAACCCAATCCCCCACTGCGGTCCGGTTCACTCCGCGCTAATACCAGCAACACTTCTCCACAGCCGTTGGTAATAAACCGCTTCACTCCGTGCAGATACCATTTACCATCCTTGTCTTGATAAACCTGCGCAGCGGTCTTGACCGCCTGCAGATCGCTCCCGGCGTCCGGTTCCGTCAGCACCATCGCCCCGGTGTACTTACCGTCTGCAAAGCCGGGCAGATATTGTTGCTTAATCTCTTCGCTGGCAAAGGCATCGATCGTCTCGGCTATCCCCTGCAGACCGTAAATATTCATCAGCGACGCATCCGCTCGCGAGACCATCTCCACACTCATGTTATAGACCAGATTAGGACCATTCAGCCCGCCAAACCGGTGCGGCAAAGTGAAACCCATCACCTGCGCCTGAGCCAGTTTCTGCAGACTATCCTGAATCCCCTGCGGCCTGGTTACCGAACCGTCTTCATTTAGCAGGTTACCTTCCTGATCCACCGACTCGGCCCGCGGATCTATGTCATCACCGGCTATTTGCCCAACGGTCTCCAGAATAAGATCATAATTTCCCACCGCTTCTTCGGCGTTTTCCGGCGCCCAATCGCAATCTTGCGCCGCCGAAAAATCCCCCTCCATAATCTCGGCCAGTTCCGTCAACTTATAATACCGAAACAAAAACCGAATATCGTCGTTATCCGTATAAAAATTTGCCATAGATAATAATATTCCTTTTTTTACATAAAATTTTTATCGAATTCAAATTGTCATCTGGATATTTTATCTTTTTGTTCGAATAGCCTTGATGAGCTTGGGCACCACATCGTTCAGATCACCGACGATACCGTAATGAGCGATTTGTAAAATCGGCGCGTCCGGATCGTTGTTAATCGCCACGATTCGCGCCGACTCGCTCATCCCCGCCGCATGCTGTACCGCCCCGCTGATCCCCACCGCTATATACAATGCCGGCCTTACCGTCGTCCCCGTCTGACCTACCTGATAGTCATGATCGATAAACCCCAGATCGACAGCCGCCCTTGATCCCGCCGGTGCTCCCCCCAATGCGTTGGCCAGATCCCAGACCAGCTTGAAATTATCTTTACTGCCCAGCCCAGCCCCGCCGGCCACAATGATCCGGGAAGCCTTGAGATTCACCTTTCTTTGCGCGCGGTGCCGATCCAGAATTTTCAGCGGTAAATCTGCCGTATCAATTTTTATAGTTTCTTTAACAACCTCGGCGGCCAACTGTCCGTTCCGCTCCGGCAGCGGCATCACCCCTTCCCGCACCGTTGCCATCTGCGGCCACCGGTCATAGTTGACGATGGTGGCAATGATATTACCTCCAAAGGCCGGACGTATCTGTTGCAGCAGATTTTCATGAACGGTTGTGGATTTGGGTACCTGAAAATCTTCTATCTGCAAATCGGTACAGTCCGCCGTAAGTCCCGCCCGCATTGCCGAAGCAACCCGCGGCGCCAAATCCCGCCCTAGTGGACTGGCACCATATAATACAATTTGTGGTTCGTATTTTTCGATCAGCTCACAGATAGTCTTGGCATAGCTGTTCGTCTGATACTCTGCCAGCAGCGGATCTTCCACCAGATAAACTTTCTCCGCCCCATAGGCGCTCAACTCTTTGGTCAAGCCCTCTACCTTATTCCCTGGCAACACCGCCCCCACTTTAACACCAAGTTTCTCCGCCAAAAGCCTCGCCCGCCCCAACAGCTCCAGAGAAACTTCATTCAATTTACCTTCCTGCTGCTCGGCAAATACCCAAACTTCGCCCTTACGATTTACGTCGATCATAAGCTGTTATCCTATAGTATGGTCTTCTATTAACTCGTGCACCAATTCTCGAATGCCTTCGTCGGTCGGTTCGATATTTTTATGCTCACTAGCCGTGAGCACCACGCTTTGCACCCGGTTGACTTTTGTCGGACTGCCGTCGCGGCCGCACCAGGCCATATCCGCTTCAATTTCAGCAAGATTCCATTCCTCGATAAGCAGCCCTTTCTTATCTAACGCTGCAATTTTTTCCTCGGCATTCTTATCTCTCTTCAATTCGCTGCGGCTGTTGGCTTTTTTATATTTCATCATCCGTTTAACGCCCACCGGCCGCGGCTCATTCGCCGTGTCCATCACCGTCAGCAGCACCGGCATCTTTGCCTGCACTTTCTCCCAGCCGTTACCCACACTGCGCTGGGCGGTGATTGTTTTATCTTGCAACTCGATCAATTCTTCCACATAGGTAATTTGCGCTATCCCCAACTTTTCCGCCATCTGCGGTCCCACCTGCGCGGTATCACCATCGATAGCCTGCCGGCCGCATAACACGATATCATAGTCGCCCAGTTTCTTGACCGCGCAACTTAGAATGTAACTGGTTGCCAGCGTATCGCTCGCCGCCGCCCGTACATCAGTAATCAGGATCACCCGATCCGCCCCTCGATAAAGTGACTCCCGCAGAATATCAGACGCCTTGGGCAGTCCCATTGTGATCACGGTAACTGTCCCGCCATGTTTTTCCCGTATTGCCAGGGCTAATTCCAGCGCATTTAGGTCTTCCGGATTGAATATCGCCGGCAGTGCCATCCGGTTCACCGTCCCGTCATCGTTCATCGCCTTGCCGGTCACCGCTTTGGTATCCGGTACCTGCTTGGCCAACACTACGCAATTATATGCCATCTATTTCTCCCTGTTACTTCGTAAAAATAAAACCGCCAAACTTACTACAAGCCCTCAAAAACTCAACGCTCCAAACGCGAACCTTTCTATGGCTTATATCGTTGACGTCTATAAAGGCAAATAATCTATACCATCCACCCTGCCCTGTCAATCTTTTTTACCACCCCTTTTTGCAATAACTCTTTTATATCCAAAAAGTTATATCCTTTTTGCGGTGATTGACTTGAGCGTATAAGTATTGGATTGATGTGGTGATTTAGCTAAGTGCCGATCCGTTATGCAGTTTTAGTAACAATCTCATAGGACTGAGGTTTGAGACGTTCCAGGCCCGGCAATTGGTGCTTACCCAGCCGCACCTCCAGAATAACCTGAGAATCGAGATATTCTTCGGAAAGCACCTCACCGTGGCAGCGCAGGAAATGAGCAGCCCGGCCGTCGCCTTGATTGCAGCATACCCGCAGATAAAGACTCTCACCAATCACTCGCTTGGTTACTTCCTCAACCAGCTTCTCGAGCCCTATCCCTGTTCGAGCCGAAACGGCGATAGCTTGTGGATTCAGTGTCAGAAGTGTATCCCGCAAGGTATCAAGTCCGGGTTGATCGGTTTTATTGAGTAGTAGCAGAACATCCTTTTTATCGCATCCTATCTCGGCCAGTACCGTGTTTACCGCCTCGATCTGCACATCGGCCAGCGGGTCGGAAACATCCACCACATGTAATAATAGATCCGCATGAATGGCTTCTTCCAGAGTCGCCCTGAAGGACGCGACCAGGTTATGCGGCAGATCCCTGACAAAACCGACCGTATCGCTCAATAATACAAACATGTCTCGGCTCAATTTCCAGCGTGTGGTCTTGGTATCGAGCGTAGCGAAGAGTTTGTCCGCCACATACGCTTCCGAGCCGGTCAGCGTATTCAGCAGTGTGCTTTTGCCCGCATTGGTATAGCCCACCAACGACACAGTAAAATGATCCTTGCGCGAGCTAACCTGGCGGTTTTTGCGTTTATCGATTTGCTGAATCTGTCGACGCAGGGCCGCTATTCGTTTTTGGACCAGTCTTCGGTCGATTTCTAGCTGGCTTTCCCCCGGCCCTCTGGTCCCGATACCTCCCACCGCTGCCGCTGCTCCGCCTGCTGCTCCGCCGACCACCGTATCCAAATGGCTCCACATGCGGGTCAACCTGGGATACGTATATTCCAGTTGCGCCAGTTCCACCTGCAACCGTGCCTCAGCCGTACGGGCCCGGCTGGCAAAGATATCCAGAATCAGCTCACTGCGATCCAACACCTTGCAGGTGACTATCTTTTCCAATTCGCGAATCTGGGCCGGGGACAGGTCGTTATCGAAAATAATCACATTGGCCCCGTAATGTTTGGCCCACTGGGCAATCTCCTCAGCCTTGCCCCTGCCCACATATAATGAAGGGTTTATGCGCCTGCGATTCTGACAAACGTACCCCACAACATTGGCCCCTGCTGCCTCGGCCAAGGATTGCAATTCAGAGATAGATTGGCGCGAATCTATAGCGCTGCCTGGTAATTTCACGCTGACCAACAGTGCTGTTTCGCAGGCAACTTTGAGGTTATTTCTTTTATTCTCCAATAGTTATATCAATACTGCTCAAGCAGACTTTCAAATAAATCCGAACATTAACTATAGATATATTATATAATTTCCGGGAAAATTATGTCAAGATTTTATCGTCCCAGGGCCCCAGGTAGTCCGATAATTCTAATTAATTGCCTGACCCTTTGAAAAAACCCTGGTGGATTTACGACTAAATCACCCTAAATACTTTACAATAATACACTTACGGAAATATACGTTTTTGTCCAATAATTTTACTTTTCTGAGACATTTTACCCCCCCTCGGTCACTAGTTCTTTAGAGGACTGAGTTGTAGATTTGAGTCCCGGATGAAAGATGAAAAGCTTACTGTTGCAGATGCAACTCTGGTCCTTGAGACGCTCCAAGGCAGGAAAGATGCCTTTGGCGAACTTTACGACAGATATGCACGGCTGATCCGGGCCATCTGCAACGACACCACCAGGAATTTGGGCCAGGCTCAGGATTTGGCCCAGGAGGTGTTTTTAAGAGCTTACAAAAAACTGAATACCCTGAAGGATCCGGATCGCTTCGGTGCCTGGCTGGTAAGCATAGCCCGCAATATTTGCCGCGAATACCGCCGGACAAAATTAAGGGACAGGCATGTGTTAGTAGGAGTGGCCCCACCGGACGAAAATTTGACGACCCAGGACGACCCTCCCGAGCGAATGCTGGATTTGAAAGAGGCGCTAAATAAATTAAGCGAAAAGGAACGCCTGGCCTTACACGTATATTACCTTCAGGAGCAGGACGCCGAAAGGGCCCAAAAAATATTAAATATTTCCCGCAGCAGCCTTTTTCGACTCCTGGCCAAAGCCAGAAAGAAATTAGAAAAATATATTGAAAGAGATAATAAGGAATAATTAGTGAAACCATCTTTATCAAATTCCATCTTTTCCAACAGCTATGAGGAATTCAGCCGAGACCATGATCGGCTGCGCAGTCAACTCATCGATGCGCTTCCCGTAGCTGATTGGCAGTCAGAAGAAGTGAAAACGGCTTCACGCGGGCGGATATCCTCTCCGATGTTTGCCGGCGTGAAGCTTCGTTTCGCTTTGCGACCCGCTTTGGCCGCCGCCGCGGTAATCTTGATTATCTTCGGAGCGGCCCTTTTTATGGATACTGGTAAGGTTAATCCCCAGGCTGCCTGGGCTTCGGCCCTGGAAAACGCCACCCTCGTGCAAAGCCTGCGCTGCCGGATGAACACCCCTGGCGCTCGTGGTAACGACGCTGATGTGGAAATCTGGTGGCGCCGTCCTGATAACTTCAGAATGCAGTTCAGTAACGGATTGCTCTGGACCAGTAATGGCCAAACACGCTGCATGTATGAGAAAAAAACCAATACACTGAATATCAAGAAGTCAAACGGGCCCGGCATGGAAATGTTTCTCCTGGGTCAATTTGGAAAACTATTTTCCAGTGAATATGCCCTGGCCAGCGATTGGATTAGCAACAGTGATATTACCAATTCCCAAAGAATCATGTACAAAGGCGAAAAATGCCTGAAAATCACTGCCACTATGAACAATGACCGATATGAATATTTCATAGAGGAGAAAGAGGATAAACCCCTGATTTTTGAAATGAACCAATACAATCCTTCCCGCGGGCTGGTATGTCACCTGGAAGTTTTGGAAGTGGATAAAAACATGGCCGATGGTTTATTCCAGATCGATCCCAAGGGAAAAAAACTGCGGTAGATCGATCCTCCTAAAAACAGAATATTTTAATTTGCGCCTCAAACCCACAGTAGAGGTCCTCAAAGGTCCCGAACAGAGCCTTTGAGGGCCCCTGTGGGGCTTTTTTTGGGTTGGGTTTTACAAGAATTATATCATTTGTGAATCAGTAGAAGGGTTAGCGTTAGCACTTGGAATATGAGCGCCAGTAGCAGACAGCTCTGGGCCGAATCGGCCCTGCCCTGCGGCCCCATACCCAGCCAAAACGCCAACACCAAACAAAGCACCACCAGCATTTGGACCACCCCGGCTAATAACTTGAAAGTGGAGAACTCTGCCGGCATGGATTTGTCCCGGTTGAGGGCCTTTAATTCCCGCAGGATTTGAGCGAGTAAAGTTTCGGTATCCGTTTTTACTTTCCGCTTTTTTCCTTCTTTGACCTCTTGTTGGGTGGATTCAGGAACATCACCTTGCACAGCTTCAATACTTTGGGTACTCACTTGCGTCATAACCTCTACCGGGGTATCAATCTGTTGCTCTATAGTGAAATCAACATCCTTTTCGGCAATTTCTATTCTCACAGGCGACTCCTCGGAAAAAGAGTTTTTTTCTGACTTAACCTCCGTTGGTATTTCTGTTACCGATGGTGAATTTTCCCTTTCTCCGGCTTCCTCGATATTTACCGTCTCAACGGCTGCTTCTTTTTCGGGTAATTTTTCTTTAGGTGGCCCGACCCTTTCTGAGTAGCGAATAATTAGGTTGGCGGCCTCTTGCAGATTGACCGCGAAAAAATCAGGATGGGATCGACCCTTGCGCACCAGCCCCCCTCCGCGGGGTTCGAGCATAATCGTTCGGCAGCCCGCCTCCGCCCCGGCTTCCATGTCGTTGTCTCCTCCACCCACCAGCCAGCTTTGTGACAAATCTATATCCAGCTCCTTCGCCGCCAGATACAGCATCCCCGGTTTGGGTTTGCGCAGGTCACTGTCCTGTCTGTATTTTTCCACACTTGCCTCAAGGTGGTATGGACAATAATAAATTTTGTCCAGATACGCTCCCTGCCGACCGAGGATTTCCTTCAAATGATCGTGTATCTGGACCAGGGCCTTCTCTGTAATCATCCCGTTGGCGACATCGGACTGGTTTGTTACCATAACCAGAGCAAACTCATGTTGCTTGAGCAGTTTAAGGGCGGAGACAGTATGACTTAGCAAATGAACCTGTTCAGCTTTGCTCAGGAAATCATAATGCTCGATCAGGGTGCCGTCGCGGTCAAAAAATACAGCTCGCTTAGTCATAACTTTGTCGATTTCCGTTTCCCGCTCACCTGCAATCAGTAAACGGCCTTCGCATTTCCCTCAGACATACCTTGTCTCAGGCAACCCATCAATGTCATGCGCTTATGCCTTGCCAGAATTATTTGCGTGTCTTTCAATTACCCTATTGATGATACCGGTGGTACTGCGCCCCTCGACCAGAGGCATAAGCACTACCTTTCCCCCCCGTGACTCCACCCAATCCTGGCCTACCACTGCTCCGGACCAATCCGAACCTTTCACCAGCACCTCCGGCGTAATCGCTTTGATCAGCTCTATCGGCGTAGGTTCATCAAATATGACCACATAGTCCACCGGCTCCAGAGCCGATAGTAATCCCGCCCTATCTTCCTGTTTCAGGATAGGACGGCTGGGCCCCTTGAGCTCACGGACCGAATTATCGGAGTTTATCGCCACCACCAGAACATCACCCTGTTCCTTGGCAAAACTCAGCAGATTGGTATGGCCGGTATGCAGAATATCGAAACAGCCGTTGGTAAAAACAATCTTATGATTCTGCTGACGGTGCTGCTGCACTTCCTGAAGAAGCTCCTCCAGTTGGTACAGCTTACCGGGCCCCACACGGTTTGGGCGAGTTGGCTCATCCATGATTACCTGCCTCCCTGATTATATTTTTCGATTGCTTATAATTTCTTCGGTTCACTGCCGGCCTTAATGTTAATTGCCTGGTCAATTTCTCGCTGCAACTGCTCCCGGTCCTGCCCGAAGGTCATTTCCACCTGGAGCCAATATAAGTTATCCAGGCCCTTGGTGCCTGGAATTGCCCGTAGTTTAACCCAATCTTTCTGGGTTGTCACCAGCCAATCCGCCCCGCAATCACGCCCCCATTTCGCCAATCTCCCCGGATCATTATTATTATATGTCACATGATCGGGCAAATATTCCCTGCCCGCCACCTCCGCTCCCAACTGCTTTATCGTTGCCAGGAAGGATTCCGGATTCCCGATTCCGCAAAAAACGGCTACCTTACGACCTGATAGTTCTTCCAGCGGCACTTCTTTTTCCGCCGCGTTGTAAAGGCCCTTCGGTTCATGCCTGCCCCGGATAATGCACTTGTCTCTTGCCAAACCTCGATCGCTTCCCTCTCGGAGTAAACGAGCTGCAATCTCATCCCCGTGCTCATCACTAATCTGGTCACAGCGACTCAGCACAAACACCCCCGCCCGTCTCAATTCCTTCAAGGGCTCGCGCAGTAAACCCCATGGCAGCAAATGCTCATAGCCGAACGGACACATCCCGTCAATCATCACTATATCCAGCCCGCGTCCCAGCCGACGGTGTTGAAACCCGTCATCAAGTACAATAACATCAGGCTTATACTTGACCATTGCTTTTCTACCACCCCGCACTCTGTCAGGATCAACTACAACTGGAACTTCCGGTACAGACCTGCGTAGCATCAGAACTTCTTCATTACCGTCTTCGCTCTGTCCTTTATATCCCCTGCTTAAAACCACCACCTTTTTGCCCTGCTCAAGCAGATACCGACAAACCCAGATCACCATCGGAGTCTTCCCCGTACCCCCGGCAGTAATATTGCCCACACAAATAACCGGTAGCTCCAGCGCAATGCTTTTTAATATACCCTTGTCGTAGAGCCTGTTACGCACATAGATCAGCACCCCGTAAACACCGCTGGCAATCCTTAACAGCAGGCGTAAACAAGCCGCTCTACTTCCCCTCGTTTCACCACTTATTATGCCTTTGACCCACATATAAAAGGAATGTTAAGCTACCCCTTCGTCTTTGTCAATGGTCACCCAAACCGCTGCCCCCATGCCCACAAATGGACACCTCATCATTGTGCGTAGTTAATAAACCTTGTCGAAGGTGATCCCCGGTTTGACCTCTTATCTCGGCGCATAAAAAAGCGGCGCTTGGAAAGAAAACGCCGCTAAACAAAGTCTAACTTATTTCGCCGGTAAATTTATTCACCTGTGAGATATTGATTGCCCGCGAACGGCCAGACTATTGTTGTTTGTCTGTATCCTCCAGCAGTTGACGCAAATACGAATTTTCGCGCCGGGTGGCCTCCAGGTCAAACAGCAGATACTTGATGCTCAACCGGAGATAGTCGAGGGATTCCTGCAAGGTAGAGACGCTCTTCTTCAATTCCATATGACGCTGTTTGGTCTGCTCGGCCAGCAATTCCAGACGTTTCCTTTGGGAAGCCGGTAGCGTGCCAATCTCCTTGACCAGTTCACTGAGTTTCTTTTGAAATGTTGCTTCGTCCATAATCACTCCTCGGCATACGTTTGCTAATTAAATGGTTATGACCAACGGTCTCTACCAAGCCTATAGTTGTTTGGCTGTTTAAAATATTGCAAATGTTGTGCCATAGGTATATACCTGGTACTGCCGATTATAACTAAGCCCTAACGAAGCATTTACGACAAAAACCGCACAATCCTGCCCCAAACCGCCACAACGGTTTGTAACGATTGTTGCCGTAAAAAAACATCCCTGTCGCCCCGTTCACGGGGTAGGAAGGCTAATTATAGCGTTTACCTTCCTTTATCAAAGCCGTTGTTTTTCTACATCATACTCCCTGCAAACAACGCCCTTTTTTTCCGTTCCCTGGGAAATCATGTTCCCATAAATCAGATGTTATCAATACTGATTAAACGGTTTATTTCTTCTATACTAATTATATAACATTTATGATTAGGTGGTGTAGTAATCTTGACTTTTTTTAAAGATTTTTTTATCGCATTGACAAACGCACCGGAAAACGACTACATTACCGGACATGAGTGATATACTGCAAAAAATTCTTAACCATAAGAAAAAAGAGCTCGCTCTTTCTAGCCAAACAGTCCCTTTGCCAGAGCTTCAGCAGCGCGTAATAGGTTTACCCAAGTGCCGTAATTTTTATCGGGCTTTGACCAAAAAAAATCAACGCGGCATTAACGTGATTGCCGAGATAAAGCGAGCCTCTCCCTCCGCCGGGTTAATCAGAGAAGACTTCGACCCGGTGGAATTAGCCCATACTTATAACTCCTGCGGCGCCGACGCTCTCAGCATCCTCACCGACGAGCATTTCTTTCAGGGACACTTGGATTATATTACGCAGGTTAAAGAAGTAGTTTCTCTGCCGATTTTAAGAAAAGATTTTATCATCGATCCCTATCAAATCTATGAAGCCCGCGCCGCCGGTGCTGATGCGGTACTACTGATCGCCGAGGCCTTGGATCCCGCCCATTTGATGGACCTGATGATACTGGCCAACTCCCTGACGATGACTGTACTGTTGGAAGTGCACGATCTTGATATGCTGCTCCGTGTGCGTAGCATGATCGGCTTTCCCCTGGAACACTACAGTCTGTTGGGCATCAACAACCGAAACCTCAAAACTATGGAAGTGGACCTGGCCAACTCCTTGCGCATGATCGAATTCGTGGAAGACAATCAACCTTTGATAAGCGAAAGCGGAATACATAACAGATGCGATGTTGAGCAATTGATTAAAGCCGGATTTTCTGGTATCCTGATAGGCGAGGCTCTCATGCGTAGTCCTGATATCGCCTCTCGTTACGCCGAACTGTTTAACCCGCAAGGACAAAATTAAAATGGATGCCCAAATATCTGGCACTGTACTTTCATGTACTAATTGCGGCAAATCTATGAGTTGGGTTGCCCGCTATGTCGGCACCCCCGTAGCCTGTCCCTACTGCGGTAACATATTTGTTATGCCCACGCAACCTGCCCCGGTCACACAATCAGCAAATGCTGCTTCAACCAATTCCGCCCAATTGCCTTTCGCCCGCATTCCCCCCAAATCCTTTTATTTAATCCCCCGCCCCAAACGACCCGCCGGCCTTACCATTATCGCGGTAATGGGTATTTTCGTAAGTTTTGTTATTCTTATGGCAATTGGCTATGATGCCGGTGTTCAGCAGGAGTTGTTCCCGCCCATAGTAGGCCACTCTACCCTGAAACCGACGGATTTGCTTATTTCTGCAGCGCTGATTCTGGGATATTTATTGGTTTGTGCCGGACTGCTCAGAGGCAGTAAGGTAGCTTTTCATGCCTATAGCATTCTCAGTGTCTTGATCGTCATTGGAATCGTTGCCGATTTCACCGCCCACCTGCAGGACGGAATCCTCCAGCAATTTCCCCCCATGTATGCCTTTAACGCCACCGTTGCGATCTATTTCCTCATCACCTTGATATACCTCTGGCAAAAACGCATCAGGAATTGGTTCGATTGATCGCCTCAACCAACCCTGCTGACTTCACCTCCTTGTAAAACAACCCGGCATATCGGTGCTTTTATCAATTTCATTAAATCAACGCGTCAAGGGCTGCCTTTAAATCCTTCTTGGAGGTTACTCCGACCATGGTCTTGGCCATCTCACCCTTGTTATAGATTATCAGAGTAGGGATAGCACTGATCCCCAGCTTGACCGAGGTGTCGCGATTTTCGTCTGTGTTCAGTTTGCCGATTTTAGCCTTCCCTGCATATTCATCGGCCAACTCTTCCACGATTGGCGTCATCATCCGACACGGACCGCACCATTCCGCCCAAAGATCTACTAATACTGGTACAGAGCTGCTGATTACTTCAGTCTCAAAGTTGGCATCGGTTATTTCCAATACGTTTCCCGCCATAATGCTACTCCTTTCGCCCAAATAAAATATGACTAGTCTATTGTGTGATTATGTTGGTATTTAAAACTTAACTGATTCTATAAAAGCAGAGTTCCACTGTCAAACTTGGAAAGGAAAATAATTCAAACAGATTTCTACAGACGCTTTCGTCACCGATATTACTTCACTTCTACGATCAAGGCCAGTTCCACCGCTGCGTTCAGGGGCAATTCCGCCACCCCTACCGCCAGCCTTGCATGCTGGCCGGCCGGACCGAACACCTCGTGAAACAATTTGGAAGCTCCATTAGCCACCTGGGCCTGCTCGGCAAACCCCGGTGCGCTATGAACAAACACCTCCAGCCGTACAATACGTTTGACCCTGTCAAGTGAACCTAGTTGTGATTTTAACACATCCAGCGCGTTAATCGCGCACAGCCTGGCAGCATCCTGTGCATGGTGAAGCTCCACTTCCTGCCCAACCTTACCTGCTATCAATATCTTACCGCTGTGGGAAGGTAGCTGGCCCGAGATAAACAATAAATTTCCTGTTTGTACCGCTGGAATATACGCCCCGATCGCCGGGGCCACCCCGGACAACGCAATTCCCAGCTCCTGCAATTTCTCTTCGAAGCTCATTTTATTCCCCTGTATCTTCGTTTTCTGTAGGCGCTTCGCTATCCGCTGCTTCTTCCTGCGCTTCCACCGCCGCTTTATCCTTGTGGATATGACTGGGCAGTTCATTGATATCCGCAGAAACCGCATGGGCCACCGCAATCTCCGGCGACTGCTCCGTCAGGGAGAAGATATAAATCGGACTGAATGTTTTTTCCTGCTCGATCCGTACTAGTTTTTGACGTACCAACTCCAACAGTGCCAGAAACATCCCCACCATCTCACCGCGATGCCGGCAATTCTGGAACACCGCTGTAAACGTCAGGGGTTTTTCTTGCTGTGAGCGATACAGGATTTCGGTCTCGTAAACATCTATGGGCGTTTCATCGTGGATGACGTCATGCGTACGCTTATTCGCCAACGTGGATTTGACTAACCGGTTAAACGCATCAAACAGATCCCATATTTGCAGCGATTCCAGTTCCAATTCCTGCTCTTGTTTGATTTGTTCGCGCAGCCGGGCCAGATCCACCAGCGAACGGGAATACTTTTGCATTTGCTCCTGTGCCGACTCCGATAGATCCGAGGCGATGTCTTTGAACTTTTTATATTCCAGCAGCTGCCTCACCAGCTCCAACCGGGGATCCGTCAGGTCTTCTTCCTCTCCTGCTTCCCCTTCCTCCCGCGGCAGCAGCAGCGCCGATTTAACCTCCATCAACGTCGCCGCCATAACCAGAAAATCCCCCGCCTGCTCCAGGTTAAGCTGTTGGATAAGCTCCACATATTCCAGAAACTGCTCCGTAATCGAGGCGATGGGAATATCGTGGATATCCAGCTCATCCCTGCGAATCAGATAAAGCAGCAGATCCAACGGACCGTTATATATTTCCAAATTTACCCGATAATCTGCCATGTCTTATAATGACCTTTAACCTCTAGTAGGGTGGGGCTTTGCCCCACGCGTCATCTGTTTTGGACATTGTGATTTTAATATTTTAAATTTGTTTAGAGTTTAGGATTTAGTGCTTAGAATTTAGCTACGGCCCTTGGCCGTGCTTGTGATTCCTGTCGCGCTGCGAACCTTATCCATTAATTCCTGGGCCGTAGCTCTTGCCTTCCTGCCCCCTTCCCGCAGCACATCTTCTACGTAATCATTATCACCGCCCAGCTCTTCATAACGCTGCCGAAACGGCGCCAACAGTTCGTTGGTCAATTCCGCCAGACGTTTTTTCGCTTCTCCGTATCCCATTCCACCCTGCCGGTAGCGCTGCTCCCACTGTTTGGCCTCATCCTCCGACGCCGCCAACGATAATAAGGCAAACACTGCACATGTATCCGGGTCCTTAGCCTCTTCTACCGGCGTCGAATCGGTCACCATCCGTTTGATCTTTTTTTCCGTCTGCTTGGCCGACTCGAACAATTCCAGGGTGTTATTGTAGCTCTTACTCATCTTGCGCCCGTCAACACCGGGCACCACCGCCGCCGTCTCGAGAATATACGCATCGGGAATGGTAAGAATTTCCCCGTAAATGTTGTTGAATTTTATCGCGATATCACGCGTCACTTCCAGGTGTTGTTTTTGATCCTGGCCGACCGGCACTATGTGACTGCTGTAGATTAATATATCCGCCGCCTGCAGCACCGGATAACAGAACAACCCGTGATTGGGCGCCAGCCCCTGATCGATTTTTTCTTTGTAGCTGTGACATCTTTGCAATAGCCCCATCGGCGTCACACACGAGAGTATCCACATCAGCTCACAAACTTCCGGCACATCTGACTGCCGAAAGAATATCGATGTATTCGGATCGATCCCCACCGCCAGATACCCCCGGGCCACCTCCTGTGTATATTCCTGCAGCGCCTCTGCATCCTGCACACTGGTCATGGCGTGATAGTTGGCGATGAAATAGTAACACTCATGCCCTTCCCCCTGCAATTGCAGATACTGCCGCATCGCCCCATAGTAGTTGCCTATATGCAATCTCCCTGAGGGCTGAATTCCTGATAATACTCGCTTCAAATTAACTTCCTGTCTGTAAAATATCTCTTATTCTCATTAACAACGGATGGTCCTAAAGATACTGCCATAGGCATAGCTTGTCAAGAATATTGGTGTTAATATGGTTGTTCACTCACCTGATTCTGCGCCCTGATTTTTCTGATAATTGATTGGCTTTTTTCCATAGCGCCGTCTCAGTTGATTCTGCATGATACGTAATCGCTCGTTTATCTCATTGACAAATTCTTCTCGTCCCATTTTTTTTGCTTCTTCGGAGGTGATCCCTTTGCCGAATTGCACATATATCCGCCCCATCCCCGGCAACTTCTGATGCCGCGGCCACGCCTCGAAGGCACCATCTATCACCGTGGGAATTGTCACCGCTTCCGCCCGTCGCACGATCAGATCAAACCCGCCCTTGATCGCGCGGATGCGCCCGTCCGCCGAGCGCGTCGCCTCGGGAAACATCGTTATTGCCCCGCCTTTTTTTAACCGCCTGATAACCTCTCGCATCGCCCGCGTATCAGCCCGATCCCGCTGTACCGGAAACGCATTTAGTGATCGGATAAAGCTCCCAAAATATCGGTTAGAAAATAGCCCCTCCCGCGCCAGGTAATCCAGCTCACGGTTCAATCCCAGCCCGCACAATACCGGATCCAGATAGCTCTGATGGTTGCTCAGTATCAGCGTCGGACCTTCTTTGGGTACATTTTCCCGTCCCAGCACCCGCACATTGAATAACACGCTGAAAACCACCTGAGCCCCCAACCTAAAAAACTGGTAACTTAAATTCATATTACCCCCAACAGCTTTCTTTTCACTCTGTTCATCTATTGCCTTTTACTTTTTTTCTTGCACATACTTTTGGAGTGTTTCTACAACTTCTTCCAGCGACATATCCGTCGTATCAATAACGATGGCATCATCGGCCGGCTTGAGCGGGCCCGCCGCCCGCGAGCTATCCCGCAGGTCCCGCTGCTTCTGGGAGTCCAGAATTTCCTGATATTCCATCTCCACTCCCTGCTGCTGCAATTGCTCCTGCCTTCTCTTTGCTCGGCTCTCCGGCGCCGCATCCAGATAAAACTTAAACCCTGCCTCTGGAAAAACCACCGTCCCCTGATCTCTGCCCTCCGTCACCAGTGACCCCAGCCTCTTGCCAATCTGCTGCTGTTGACGGACTAGTTGTTCTCGCACCGCCGCCGCCTTCGCCAGATAGTGTGCCTTTTCGGTCACCTCTGGCCTGCGAATCTTATCCGTAACATCCCGCCCGTCCAGCAGGATACTGCATATCCCTCCCCGGTATTCAATCTCGATCTTGCATCTTCCCACCATCTCCGCCAACGCCCCCTCATCATCCAGCGGCACCTGCTGCTCCAGGGCCGCCACCGTCACCGCCCGGTACATAGCCCCCGTATCCAGATACGCGATCCCCAGCTTTGCCGCCAGCTTCACCGCCACGGTACTTTTACCCGCTCCGGCCGGTCCATCTATTGTTATGATTAAATTATTTTTCAAGGGAGGATTATTATATCTCTCCCCTGCTGCGCCGACAATATTTCCTTTCCGCCCTCTCTTTTTAGATATTTTTTCACCCCTCGGCTGTGTCCGATATTTTTAACTATTTCCCCCACAAGGGCTTATGCCGCCATTTTCTCCTTAGCGACAGTTTTTTTCTCAACTTCCTCACTTTTCTTAATTCCGTCTATATAATCCCAATATGTTTTAAGATACCATCGAACTTGCTTTACAGTCTTTGATTTAGGTATTTAACCAAACCAAGCCAAAATAGACCCCGACGCAACGTCGGTGCGGTAATGGGTGGGCGCTTTAGAAACTCAGCAACAAATACCATCTTTTCCATGTTTGCTATAGAAAAAATCAGCTCTTTACCCAATTACCTGCAAAAACAGTAAAAGTATTACGCGCATATACCGATGAAAACCAGAGTGATGTTTTTTATTTAAGATACTGATTTAACTAAAGTAACCATGCACTTAGCCATAGGTCATTATTCAATTGGTTCTCTTGATGGCGTCAACACTGTGATTTGGCGTACTGTCACGGAATTTCAGCACCTCAATCCGGAGTTGAGGATCACGCTTTTCGGCAAAACCGCTCCTGATATTGACAAGTTTCTGCCCTGGCAATCCGGCAAGCTGATGTACCGCAATATTGCTGAGATGTCCCCGGACTATCATGTTCCCGGTTTGGAAGGCAAAAGTGTTCAGATTCAGCGCGTGCACGATTATATTTGGCACGGTACCAATGTCGCCGAGCGCCTCCAGCAGCAGTTTGCCGACGCCGACGTTGTACTGATGGAAAACCTTTCCATCGGCATCAATCCCGCCATCACATACGCCTTTTATCTCTGGACTCTCTGGGAGTATCAGGCCAAATCGGACAAACGGTTTATTGTCCGGGTCCACGACTTCGCCCAGCAGCGGCCCGCCAACTTCAGCAATATAAAGAAGTTCCAGGCCTTTTTACCCGTGGACATGCCCGATTGGCACCAGATATTGTACCCCTCTACCCCCAACATAGAGTATATTGCGATCAATACCAATGATTATTATCGCTTGATGGACCACGGCGCCGAGCCCGGCCGAATCTGGTACCTGCCCAACAGTATTGATGACTCACTCATTCGGGAGAAAAGACATAACGGCTTTCCCAATTCCGCCGGCCGCTTAAATGGCAATAATCGCTCCCAGCTCACCCCTGAATGTCAAAATCTTCGCCAGTTGCTGATTGAGCGAAACAAGATTGACCCCGACGCCACCATCCTTTTCTATCCCGTCCGCTCCATCCCCCGCAAGAACATCGAAGAGTCCCTCTATCTACTGCGGCTTCTCAATAATCTCAGCCAGATCCCGGAATATCGCGACAAGTACGACCTCGATCCAAAATATCAATTGGTGATATCATTAAATGGTGGTAGCGAAGAGGAAAAACTATATACCCGCAAAATACAGGATTTCATTGACGAACACCAACTTCCTGTCACCATTGATATCAGCGAACTGGTCGCCCTGCACCGCGAATACGACCCGGATGACCCCAAGCGTATCCTCAGATACGGCGTGGCCGACATGTACATGTTGGCTCACATGGTCGTCAGTACATCTATTCTGGAAGGTTTTGGTTTTGTCTTTATAGAGCCCTGGGCCGCTGAAAAGTGTATTATTGGCCGCAATATCCCCTCGGTCACCATGGATTTCGTCAAGGCCGGCCTTTCTCTTGGGCATCTATATTCCGTTTTGCTCGTCAACGGCCATGATTATGCCGACCTCGGCTCCGGTCAACCTGACAACGGCCTGGCCATCCGGCTCGAAGAGATCAAAAAGCTCGATTCTCCCGAATATTTGACCCAGATACTCAATCGTAACAGTGCCTCCCTAAAGGCAACCCTCAGGCTCTTCCGCAACAAGAACCGCCGCATTCCCAGAAGGACTCTTGTCCTTAACAATCGAAAGAAGGTCCTGGAGAATTATTCCAACCGTATCGTCGTCAGTCAGCTCAACCGCATCATCCTCAAGCAGGAAACCCCCTATGCCGAGCCTCGCCTGGGCTCCCCTCGTTCCGGCCCACATAGCTCGACTATAGCCCAACTGACACCTTAAGCACACCTACCCGAACCCCATCTACCCCAAACACTTATTAACTTACTATCACCTCAAGACTTATAACCAGTTTTATATCCTCGTTAGCCCTTGCGCCGATTTTTGGACGCACTTTTTCCTTGACCAATTTTATTACCAGAGAGTAAACTAACACTGAATCGACGTTAAGATTCTTACGATAATGAATAAGTGATATAACCGTCAAAGGCCTCAGAGCTGCTATAATTAAACTTGTGTTTTTCGGTCGCTTTGGGCTATTGATGTTGGTGTTAAGATAAAATAACATAACCTGATAATTTATAACGTCTTAGAAAGGAGACTATAGATAAGATTATCGGCCCATGGTAAGCGGCCCACAATAACTTAGCTCCCGTCACCCCGCTTTTGCGGATAATGAGGTCCGAATATAAAATTAAAACTCTCTTTTTCAGGACCTTAACATATTTGGCGGCGTTGCTTTAACAGTTATCTCCGGTTTGTAATCAGATCAGATGAAATCGGATGGGTCGGCGGCTGAAGTTAGTGTTGAATTATTTGGAGTCACGGGGCTCATTATTTGCAATCTGCGAGCCGGGGTTCTCAGGTGCAAATAGCCCCAAACCGAGGGGCAATTATTGACCCTATACGGTGTGATAGCTGGTGGTGGTTTCAAGACCATCTGCCCAACTGCTGAGTGAGTTGATTATAGTTTAGTGTAAAGCTTATGGATTACTGTGATTTTGACCGGCAAAATGCCTTCAAGCAGGAATTGTCGATGAGAAAATGCCCTATAACACGGCCGTTTTCACAGGAAAGGACACTTTCAACAATCGTTTATAATTGTTTGATTTCCAATACTTTCTGTCAATCTCGAATTACACCCATTAGCTGATATATCCCGATTTGGGTGCATAGTCCTATAATTAACGTATTCAGCGGACGTTGGGGGCTCTCTGAATAGTTCCTCTACCATTCTTCAGCATCTCTTTTCACTTTGGCCCGATGTTCTATCTCTAATCTCACACAGGAGAACTAAAAATGCAATCATGGACAATCATTGCCGCTGCAGAGCCCCTGCAGATTATCCTCGGGATAATCGGTGGTATGGTTGTCGGTGTGGTAGTTTTTTGGCTGATCCAGAACGTTCTGGGAAAATCCCGCATTCAGGCGGCTGAGCAAAAAGCTCAGTCGATGGTGCAGGATGCGAAATCTAATGCCGAAAACATCACCCGAACAGCCCAGCTCGAGGCCAAGGCAGAAGCCATCAAAATGCGGGAGGAATTTGAAAAAGAGACCACCGGCATTCGTAATGAGTTGCGCGACATCGAACGACACCTCACCAAACGCGAAGACATGGTCGATCGCAAATGGGATGTCGTTACTAACAAAGAGCGTAACAACGAAACTCGAGAAAAAAAGATTGAGGAAAAGGAAAGGGAGCTCACCAGCAAGGATGAGCAACTCACCAACACCCTCTCTGAACAGAGGGCTCAACTGCTTCGTATCGCCGGCGTTTCCGTTGACGAGGCCAAGGAAATCCTTTTATCACGATTGGAAAACGAGGTAAACCATGAGGCTTCCAACCTTATTGAAAGAGTCATCACCAAGGCCAAGGAAGAAGCTGACTCACGCTCTCGCGAGATTACCCTAAACGCCATCCAGCGCTATGCCGCCGAGCATACCAGTGACAACACCGTCTCAACTGTGGATATCCCCAATGATGAGATGAAAGGGCGGGTCATCGGCCGTGAAGGCCGTAATATCCGTGCCTTTGAAAAGGCCTCCGGCGTTGATGTCATTATTGATGACACTCCTGGAGTGGTGGTTGTTTCCGCTTTCGATCCCGTCCGCCGTGAGATCGCACGAATCAGCCTGGACAAACTCATCCAGGACGGTCGTATCCATCCCGCTCGTATCGAGGAAATAGTCGAGGAAACACGTAAGGAACTCGATGCCAAACTGAACGAAATCGGCAAAAAGGTCACCTTGGAAACCAACGTCAACGGCTTGAACAGCAAGCTCCTGCCCTATCTGGGCCGGCTCAATTATCGTACCAGTTACGGACAAAACGTCCTTAGGCACAGTGTTGAAGTCGCTTTTCTCGCTCAGAGTATGGCCGAAGAACTGGGATTGGACGGGTCCTTGGCCAGACGCTGTGGACTCCTGCACGACATCGGCAAGGCTCTGGACCATGAGGTCGAAGGCGGCCATCCCGAGATCGGCGCCGACCTGCTCAGAAAATTCAACGAATCACCCAAGGTCATAAATGCCGTTGCCGGTCATCATGGTGACATCGCGGCCAGTTCCCTTTATACTCCTTTGATAGCTGCCGCCGACGCCATGAGCGCCTCCCGACCTGGTGCCCGCCGGGAAACCCTGGAACGTTATATCAAACGCCTGGAAAACCTCGAAGGCATCGCTGCCGCATTCCAGGGCGTCCGCCAGGCCTACGCCATCCAGGCCGGCCGCGAAGTCCGCGTCATCGTTGACCCCGAATCCGTCGATGATCAGGCTGCCTGGAAGATAGCTCATGATATCGCCAAAAAAGTGGAGGAGGAACTAACCTACCCCGGTGAGGTCAAAGTTACTTTATTACGCGAAGTCCGCTGCGTTGAATTCGCACGCTGATGAAACCAGTGGTAAGTTGTCCTTTGCAAGTTGACATAGCGTTATTTCTATCGACTTGCATTTGGAACTCAGCTTGCCATGCTAGCTAAAATCGCGATTGTATCATGCAAACCAAGCTGCTCTGTATCGGTGATATTGTCGGAAGACCCGGCAGGTATCTTCTTTCCGAAAACCTGCCCCGTCTTATCCAGGAACAACAGATCGACTGCGTCATCGCCAACGCCGAAAATGCCGCTGGTGGTTCCGGCCTGACACCCCAGATATATGACAAGCTCCTCCATTACGGCGCTAATCTGATAACCCTTGGCGATCACATCTTTCGCAAACGCGATATCGTGGACACCCTCCACAATTCCGATCGCATTGTCCGACCCGCCAATCTCGCCCCCCAGGCCGCCGGCCGTGAGTGGGCTCTTTACCAGACAGTCAGCGGCGCCTCTGTTGCTGTTATTTCCGTACTGGGACGAATGTATATGCCCATTCCCGTGGACAACCCCTTTCACGCCGTGGACCGCGTCTTAAGCAAAATCCCCTCGGACATCAAAATTCGCGTGGTTGATATCCACGCCGAGGCCACCAGTGAAAAAATCGCTATGGGTTGGCATCTCAACGGCCGGGCCACCCTCGTCTTCGGAACCCATACCCATGTAACCACCGCCGACGAAACCATACTCGACAAGGGCACCGCCTATATTACCGATCTGGGAATGACCGGCCCCCACGAATCCGTCCTCGGCCGCAGCGTGGACCGCGTCCTCAAAAGCCTCATCACCCAGATGCCCTGTACTTATTCCCTGGCCACCGGCGACCTCCGCATAAATGGTGTCATCGTTACCACAAATTCCTCCGGCCCCAACGCCGGCCAGGCCCTCGACATCCAGCGTATCTGTATTAAAGACGACACCTACGACACCCACCAGCCCTACGACTCTGACGACGGTAAACCGGACAACAACCACTCTCTAATGTAATCCCCCTCGGTTTCGTACCACTGGCCCAACTTAATCCTTGAACCATTACGCCCAATGACTAAACTTAATTACCAGGCGATGGAGTCCGCCTTTAACCGGCCTGGTTGGCCTGATGACTCCTACCAGCGCCCTGGTAGGGTTATTTGCCGGCCGACCCTATCCAGCTCTCTTTCAGACAGACAGACTGACAGACTGACTGGCTGGCGGAGGATGGGCCGAATATGTTTCGACTCTTACTGATCTTTTTCGCGGGCGGCTGCGGTTGCCTGCTTCGTTACGGTGTTGCCGGCTGGGCCCAGCGTCTCGGGAACGGCTCATTTCCTACCGGCACCCTTGCTGTCAACGTCATCGGCTGTTTGGTCCTTGGCTTCCTTGCCACCTTTTCCACTTTCGCATACGAGTCTATCATGCTCACCGTTGGCATGGCAAACCACTTTATGAGGCCATCATACTCAAGGCTCGCCAACTCCACCTCGCCGGCGCTACCGTGCTGCGCGGACTGATGGGCTTTGGTGCCCACAGCCGCCTGCATACCGCCAAGATCCTGCGCCTCTCTGAAGACCTCCCCATTGTCATTGAAATTGTGGACGCCCGCGAGAAAATCGACGAACTGCTTCCGCACGTTGACGAGATGGTCGAGGAAGGCCTGGTCACCTTGGAGAAAGTGCGCGTCATCAAGTACCGCGCCAACGAACCTTCTTGATTCTCCGTAGCTTAGTTTCTGACTCTTATTCATTTCGTATTACTTATTGATTAACCCCTGATGTAAAATCAGGGACCGCCCCTACTCGTTAACTAATTCTTTTTGTTTTCCGCATTAGGACTTTGCTGGTTTGAATTTGTCTGCAATTTTGGATTTCCTTATCTTCCGCATTTTATATCACGCTTATCGACTGTTAAAAGCTATCTACCTTTTTATTATTTCCTTGCCTAGTGGCCCCTTTCCTGTCATTATGTCAGAATATTCAACCGGTAAAAGTACCGAATCGCTCACAAAAAGGCTCGTGCTAAAGAACGCCCCCATAAATAAACGGTAAAATATCGTAAAAAATAAACGCAATATCTGATTACTTCCGGGCAGCCGAAAGTATAAAATAGCAGAAAGTAGCCCGGGCCATGCCCGCCATTTATTCTATTTGAA
>Ga0272442_10000754_pt1 | contig 50695 bp, 41 predicted proteins | sample SSMForm2O_FD_200262 | JGI IMG/M metagenome (GOLD analysis project Ga0272442, IMG submission 200262) | Marine sediment archaeal communities from Little Sippewissett salt marsh, Falmouth, MA, United States - SSM-Form-2O | ecosystem: Environmental > Aquatic > Marine > Wetlands > Sediment ... | reverse complement strand
CATCTAAGACCAGGTCAAACGTTTTCCGGCTCAGGATGGACCCATGGCCGGCGATATGGTCGGCGCAGTAAACGATTCGCCTCATCATCGTCCACGACCCGCCCACTTTCAGGGTCCCAGACAAGCGTTCTGCCAAGCTGACAGGCGATGTTGGCCAGTATGCACGAGGCAGCGGTGATATAACCCTGCTCAATATCAGAGACAGGCTTACCGCGAGTCTCAACCGCCGCTAAGAAATTCTTCCAATGCCGCCGGACTGCCGAGGCCACGTGACGTTCCAGGTCCTTCTCGGTCTTGTCTTCCGGGAATTGGTCATATTCGTAGAGTGCATCGCCGTGCGCCTTTTCGCCCTTGCCGCGAGGAATGAAATCGTACTTATGTACATCCGCCTTAAGCGTCCCTTTATCGCCATAGACAAAAGCCGCCCATGGATACTCAGGGTCGGGCGCATTGCCCCAGGTGCGATGCGTCCAAACCACAGGCATTTCGTCGAAATCAAACGTTGCAATCTGGGTGTCGGAAATATTTGCTTTACTATCCTTGTCCACCAGGATACCGCCGGATGAGCTGACGCTCTTCGGCCAGCCTAAATCCAGCATCCATCGCACCATGTCGAGCATGTGCACGCACATGTCACCTATAATACCGTTACCGTATTCCATGAATGCCCGCCAGCGCCGCGGATGCACCAACGAATTATACGGCCGCTTTGGCGCCGGGCCGGTCCACATATCATAATTGAAATGTTCTGGAGGAGCAGTATCGGGCGGGTTCCCCCGGGCACGCATATGATAGTAGCAGCAAATCTCGACATGTCCGACCTTACCGAGCCTGCCCTCCTTTATGATTTTCTCGCGTGCTTCGATAAGATGCGGGGTACTGCGTCTCTGCATATTTACCTGCACGACGCGTTTGTACTTTCGGGCCGCGGCAAGCATAGCCTGCCCCTCAACGACATCTGTGCTGATCGGTTTTTCGACATAGACATCGGCCCCGGCTTTGACGGCGGCGATCATCGCCAGTGCATGCCAATGGTCGGGTGTGGCAACGTGAACGATATCGAGCCGTTCCCGTTTGAGCATTTCACGGTAATCCCCGTAAACGCGAGGCTTCTTCTTCGACCTCTGACGAACGGCCACCATCTCAGCAGCCTCGGCCAGCATCTTGCTGTCCACATCACATAGAGACACCACTTCAACGGGAGCAACCTGAAGCAGTCTAAACAGAGCACTCTTTCCGTACCAGCCACAGCCAATCAATCCTACCTTTTTCGATCCCTGGCCTGCAAATCCAGTTGTATAGCCGCCAACAGTCGATAATGCCAGACCGGCCGCTCCGGCTTTAAGAAAATCACGACGATCCATGGTATTCCTCCAAAAAAATAATCTAACTACAAATCCCTAAATATCCATCGGATTATACCCGGTCTAAGAATGATTAGCAAGTGCTTGATGATGTCACACGGCTGCCGTATTGATTTTGGACGGCAGTAGAAACAGCGTTAATTGTTCGACAGCATTGAAAACAGGCACTGATAATTTGCCTTCTGTTAGAAATAGTTTTTTTCTATACAGCGATTTTAGAAAGGAACATTGACAAAATTTACCATCCTCTTACAACAGTAAAACGGAGAGGGCGGGATTCGAACCCGCGGTAGAGGCGTTCACCCCTACGACGGTTTAGCAAACCGTTGCCTTAAGCCGCTCGGCCACCTCTCCAAACCGTCAGAGAGACAGTAGTTTACCCGGTAACATCTGACCGTGCAAGCACATAAATCACCTTCTACGCCATTTTGTCGCCCGACGACCTGCGGCCGCCGGCGCCGGTCCCTGGGCCAATCCCACACCGCAAAAATACGTAGTCACCACAATTGACGCCACACACCCACAGCATAAAATCGTATCTAACTGCGGGTGCGAAACGAGTCTGTATCAGTGGTTCCCCGGCGGACTGGAGTCATGGCACTTGGCAGTGGGTAGACATGGGTGATGAAGAGAGCTGCTTGGCGACCCCATGTCTTCCCTTTTTCTCCTGGCCGGTGTCTCTGTCACGACCAGCGAACGAACCCAGATCGAGGAGGCGAACCATGAACATTGTAGCCTCAACCAGCGCCACCGGCCAAACCTAGTCCTCAAGCCCCCGCAGAGTCTCGCTTCCTCTCCCTCATCAAATTGCGGGGGCTTCTTTTCAGGCCCTCATCACAAAAGATGACACCGAATCGACACCCCTCACATTGACAGCCCGCTGGCGCGACGAGTATCATGGAAGACAACACCCAAGGAAGGGGCGTGGGCACCGTTTCACCGGAATGGATTCTCACTATTGTGACGGATGGGTGATGAACGGAGGAGGAGGCGGTGCCCACATTTACTAAATCCCCTGCGCGCCTCCGTCGATCCGCTCGCAGTCCTCAGGCCGGGCAGCACGAATCGCGCTTCAGTCCCTCACGCAGTCGCTCAATGTCTCGGGCAACGATGTCCGCAACGATCTGATGCAACGCGGCCATCTCGTCCGACGCCCCCTCGCACCCCACAACCGCAGCCCCCGCCCCGTCGTCCAGGACGACGCCTTCGCGAACCAGAGCCACCCCCTCGTCCTCTCGAACCGCATCTTGCTCGACCCCGGCCGTGCCCGGGCTCTTCCGCTTCCTCGCCGTCATGCGACGCTGCTCAGCCAGAATCTTCTCCCCCAGGTCAAGCGTCGGGACCGCCTTGGGCTTAGGCTCCTCCGACCCGTTATCGCTGTCGAACGGTGGAATGATGTCCATCGCGCGAAGAACTCTCTCCATGTTCGCTCTCATCCTGCGGCTCATCTCATCCATAATGTACACGCCCTCGTCCTGAGGCCTACTGTAGAGCGCGGCCCGTCATAAATCAAGGCGGCACCTCTTCACATATCACATCACCCGACACATCCTCACGCCCTTCACGTCGCAGGCCTGCCTGCCCGCAATCGCCACCGCTCTGGCCACCAGGCGCGTCGCCCCCGCCGCCGTCACCCACGCCGACGCCGCCAGCGCCATCGACCTCAAGAACTCTCTGCGAGTCCGAAACTCTGACATCATCACTCCTGCCCTGCCCGACCCAAGGCGCTCCCCATCCCGCCTGCCTCTACGTCGGCCCCAGAGTAAACTGCGTGAAGGAACGCACGTCCATCTCGCCGATCAACCGGTTCACGTCCTCCAGAGCCACCGCCTTGATAGCCTTGACGTCCTCTTCAACCGGACGATAGCGCCCCAGGTACATCCAATTAAAGCCCAGATCGACCAAACGCCCCATCGGCAATTCGTTCTTGATAACCAGGGCGCTGAGAACCTTGTTCTTCGCCTTCGTCAGCTCCACCTCCGTCACGCCCTCGCGCACCAAATCCTCGAAGATCCGCCCGACAATCTCCATCACGCGCGGCGCGTTGGCGCTGCTGCACCGCAGATAGCTGTAGAACATCCCCGTCCCATCCAACGGCCCGAAGTGCATCGACGCCGCCTCAGCCATCGCCTTGTCCACCAGCTCCCAGTAATAGCGCGACCCGTAATCGTCCCCCACGATCATACCCAGCAACGCCGCCGCGAACCGCCTCGGGTCCTGCGCCGAGACCCCACCGTGAATCAAGCACGTGTGCTCGCGATTCAGGTTCGCCTTGCTCACCCGCTCGTTCTTCCGCGTCCCTTCGAAGTGCGTCAGCGCCCGCTCCACCGACTGCGGCGCCCAATCCCCGCACGCCGCTTCCACAGCCGCACAAAACGACTCCCATTCGAAGTTCCCCGCACACGCCACCACGATGTTGTTCGGTGCGTAGCGCCGACCGAAATACCCCCGCATCTGCTCAGCCGCCAGCCCGTCGATGCTCGCGTTCGTCCCCAGCACGCTGTTGCCGCATGGATGCGCGCCGAAGTGCAGCGTCCGGCACCGATCGATCACGTCGAACGTCGGCGTATCCTCATACATCGCGATCTCTTCCTTGATCACGTTCTTTTCCATGTTGAAATCATCGTCACGCAGCGCCGGCCGCATCAGCTCGGCCCACAGCTCCGTGATCTCCAACAAATACTCAGGCAGCACGGCGGCGTAGAAAACCGTATTCTCCTCGCTCGTGAACGCGTTGAACTGCGCCCCCCGCCGGTCGAACGCCTCGTTCACCTCCAGCGCGCTCAAACGCGACGTCCCCTTGAACAGCATGTGCTCCAGAAAGTGCGACACGCCGTTGATCTCGGCCGTCTCGTCACGCGAGCCCGTCCGCACGAAGAACCCCACCGCCGCCGCCTTGGCCGACGCGTTGCGCTCCCCGATAAGGACCAGTCCGTTCGCCAGTGTCTTCTGCTCGAATTGCATAGGCTTATTCGACTCGAATCTCCCGTGGGCCGATGGTCACGACGGTGAAATCCTCGAACGGGTTCCGCTCCAGGAACCCCAGGATCGACTCGACGCTCGTGGCCTCGATTCTTGCTTTCACTTCATCCAGGCTGCGTACCCGGCCCAACATGTGGTAGTCGCCACCGATCGCTCCGGCGCGACTGCTCGACGACTCGCTTTGCATAATCACCGACGACTTGAGCCCCACCTTCGCCCGCTCAACCTCTTCAGCGCTGACGCCTTCGCCCAACCGCCTGAACTCGGCCACGATCACATCCAGCGTTTCCTGCGCCTTCTCCGGCGTCGTTCCCGCGTAGCACATCACCCCCGCCGCCTCTTTGAGGCTGTGGTACCGCGCCCCGATCGCATAGCACAACCCACGCTTCTCGCGCACCTCTGTGAAAAGCCGCGCGCTCATGCCGCCCGATAGCACCGACGTCGCCACCCGCACGTTGTAGTAATCCTCATCGGAGAACTTCACCGCCTTCGTCATCGCCCCGATATGCACCTGCGCGCCCTCGTTCGGAATGTGCGTGTACCGGCTCGGCTTCGCCTCCGGCGCCGCGCCGTTGACCGGCAAGCCTTCACAACCCCCGAACGCCTCCTCGATCTGCCGGCAGACGCGCTCGAAGTCGTACTTGCCCGCCACGGCCACGATCGTCTGCGAGACATTGAAGTGTGTCTTGACAATCTCCCGAACCCGCTCGGCCGTCAGACGTTCCAACTCCTCAATCTCACCCACCGTGCTGCGACCCAGCGGCGCCGGGTAGAAGCGCTTGCGCAACTCCAGCATCACATTCTGACGAGGCTCGTCCGCTAGCGCCAAGATGCCCTCCAGCGCCAGTTGCTGAGCCAGCGCGAACTGCTCATCGTCCAGGTGCGGAGCAACAATCGTATCGGCATACAAGGCCAGCGCCGCCGACAGGTTGCTCGATTCCAGCGCCGCCCCGACCGCCAGGTGCGAGCTGCCCACCGCATCACAGCGATGCAGCCCCAGCCCATCCAGCGCATCGCCCAACGCCCGGCTGTCGCGCGACCCCGCCCCCCGGAACATCCAGTCGGCCGCGATATTCGCCGCCCCGCAAACCCCTTCAGGCAGCAACGCCGCCCCCGCCGGCAGCATGAAATCGAACGCCACCGACTCCACGCCCGCCATCGGCTCGCCGAGCAACACCATCCCGTTGTTCAATACGTGCTTATCTGTTTCTTGCGCCATCCATGTTCCTCAACGATCCACCGGGCAACAGCGGATTCTAGCACCGATACAACCGTCCTTCAACGTCAGAACCACTCTTCTGGCAAATGGCACAACGAGATCACGTAGTGATTCTGATTCTGCGGGAAGAAACTCGGCAATCTCTCGAAACACCCTGTTGCCTCTCTGTAGCGACCCAGACCACCACGCCGGCCGCCCCGCCGCTATGCCGCCGCAGGCTCTTCTTCGTGCTCGTCGAACCGCACGCTGATCTTCTTGCTGACGCCCTGCGTCTGCATCGTAATGCCGAACAGCACCTCGGCAATGCTCATCGTACGCTTCGTGTGCGTCACGATGATGAACTGGCTGTCTTTCTCGAACTCCCGCAGCAGGATGTTGAAACGCTCGTTGTTCGCCTCGTCCAGAGCCGCATCCACCTCGTCCAGGAAGCAGAATGGCGACGGCTTCGCCCGGAACACCGAGAACAACAGCGCCAGCGCCGTCATCGACTTCTCGCCACCGCTCAGCAGCGAAATGCTTCGCGTCTCCTTGCCCGGAGGCTTCGCGATCACTTCGATCCCGGCATCGAGAACGTCGTCGGCCTCCTCCAGCACGATGTCGGCCTTGCCCCCGCCGAACAGCTTGCGGAAGACCTGCTGGAAGTTCGCCCGGATCTGTTCGAACGTCTCCACGAACCGCTCCCGGCTCTTCTTGTTCAACCGGTTGATCAACTGCTGCAACTGCACTTTGCTGTCGTTGAGGTCCGCCACCTGATTCGCCAGGAAGTCGTGCCGCTCCTCCAGGCTGGCCTGCTCGTCGATCGCATCGATGTTCACGTTGCCGAGCCGGTCGATCTTGCCGCGCAGCTCGGTAATCTCATTCTTGATGCTCTCCCAGTTCACGTCATCGGTCGTCCGCGCCCCGTACGCCTCGGCCAACTCGATCTGAAGCTCGTCACGCACACGCTCCACCAGGTCCTGCTGACGAACCTCCAACTGCCCGAGCTGCACCCGCATCTCGCTGATGACCCCTTCAACCTCTTCCTTCTCCGCACGCTTCGTCCGCACGAGTTCTTCCTTGTGCTTCTGCTCCGACGTCAGCTCGCCCATCGTCTCCTGCAGGCTGCGGTTGCCCTCCTGCCGGCTCTCCTTCTCCACGTACAGTTCAGAAACCCGCGACTCGCAATCCAGAATGTCCCGCTCGGCTTCCGCCATCTGCGCGCCGCAGGATTTCACATCCTCCTCGGCCGTCCTCAGCGTCCGCAAGCTCGTCTCGACCTGATTCTCCAGGCTCCCGATGATCTGCCGCAGGCCCTTCTGCTGCTCGACAACCTGCCCCAACTGAACCTTCAGCTCGGTCAGCTCCCCGATGCGGCTCTGCTGCTGCTCCCGCAATTCGTCGACCATCGCGTCCAGTTCGCGGATATGCGCCGCCCGCTGGTTGTTCACCGCCTCCAACTCGTCCAGCCGTTGCTTCGAGTCATACTCTTTCTGCACCGACCCGGCGATCTCCTCCTCCAGCGAGCCCAGCTCGTTGGCGATCAGCGGCTCCTCTTCCTTCAGGCGCTTGATGTCCTGCTCGAACAAAGCCAGCTTCGAGTTGACCTGGGTCTTCTCCGTATTCGCCTCGTAGATCGCCGTGCGCAGGTCCTTGCACAACTGCCCCAGATGCGCTCGCGTCTGCGTGTTCCGCTGGATCTGCCCTTCCAACTGCGCGATCTCGCCATTGATCCGGTCGATGGTCTCCTCAAGCTGGCTGATCCGGCTGCGGCGCGAGATCAATCCCGACCCCTTGCCCAGTGGACCCAGACGCACCAGACCATCGGCGCTGAGACACTCCCCCGCCAGCGTCACGAACGTGTACCCACCTCGCGTTTGCCTTGCCAGGTCCGTCGCCACCGCCAGCGAATCAACCACCAGCGTCTTGCCCAGGAGTTTCCAGGCCAGCGGCGCGTAGCGCGCCTCGTAGGAGACAAACTCAACCAGTCGCCCCTTGACCCCGGGATGCTTCGAGAAATCCGCGTCGTCGACAAGCGGCGCCAACTGGTCCAGGCAACAGAAGTGCACGCGCCCTTCGAGTCGCGAGACCATCTCCTGGTCGCTCAGCAGTTTCTCCCGGCTCTTGATTAACAGCACATCCGTCAATCCTTCCAGAGCCGCTTCCACCGCCCCGGCGTACTCGACGTCCGTGCTGATCTTCTCAGCCAGAATCCCGTCGATGTAGGCCACCTTGCGCTGCTCGTCTTTCTGTGTTTCCAGCACGCCCTTGACCGCCTGGCCCAGACCCTCGTGCCGACGCTCCATATCCGTCAGCACCGCCAGTTCGCTGCTCAGCGCGCTGCGCGACTCCTTGTTCTGCCCCAGATGCTGGCTGTCCTCGACGATCAGCATTTCCGTCTCGTCGATCTTCTCACGCTTCGACTGAAGGTTCTCCTCCAGTTCCGTCAGCACCCGCGAGATGTCGCCCAGCCGCGCGTTGTGCTGGGCCTTGTCCGTCAGCAGCCGCTCCAGCTCAGCCTTCGCCGTCTCGGCCCGTCCCGCCAAACGGTCACGTTGATTCGAAAGCGAGTCGCGGTAGCTCGAAATGCTCTGAATCTCATTGTGCAGTTGCGCCGTGCGCCGCACAATATCGATGATGCCCGACTTCTCGTCTTCCAGCTCCGCCTCCAGCGACACGAGCTGCGCATCGCCCTCTTCACTGATCGCCTGCAACTGAGCAATGGCCTCGGTTCGCTCTTGCACCGTCTTGTCGCAGCCGGTCAGATCCTCACGGTGCCGCGCCAGGTCGCGCTTCACGACGTCGCCCATCTCGCGCAGCCGCTCGATCTCCTCGCTGGCCGTATCCTTCCGACCCCCCAGCTCCGTCAGGCGCGAACGCAGAAAATCGATCCGCTGGATCTTCTGGTCGATCTGGCTCTGAATCGCCACCAGCGAATTGCCCGTCTCGCTGAGCTTGTGCTCCGTTTCGATGATGGCGTTGCCCAGCCGGCTCAACTCCGCCTCCGCCCCCGCCTCGGCCGTCGCGATCGTCGAGAAACGTTCGCTCGCGGCCTCCAGCGACCCGCGCTTCGCATCGAGCTGATCCTGGTTCTTCCCGTACTCGACCAGCGAGAAGTTGACCTGCAACTCTTTCAGCCGCTTCGTGTATTCCAGGTAGTTGCGCGCCTTGCCCGCCTGGAGCTTGACGCTGCGCAGCCGCTTGGCCACCTCTTCGAGGATGTCCGCCAGACGCAAGAGGTTCTGGTCGGTCCGTTCCAGCTTGCGCAGGGCTTCTTTTTTGTGCGCCTTGTACTTGCTGATGCCGGCCGCCTCTTCGAACACGATGCGACGGTCCGTCTTCGACGCCCCCACGAGCTGCTCGATCTGCCCCTGCTCGATGATCGAGTAACCCCGGTTGCCCACACCCGTGTCCATGAACAGCTCGCGGATATCCTTGAGCCGGCAGACCTTCTTGTTGATCCGGTACTCGCTCTCCCCGCTGCGATAGATCCGCCGCCCGATCTCTACCTGCTCGGTGTCGATCGGCAGCCGTCCACTGGCGCTGCCCTCGGGATTCGAGATCACCAGCGTCACCTCCGCCGAGCCCATGGGCTTGCGGCTCCCGCTGCCGCTGAAGATCACGTCCGCCATATGGTCGCTGCGCAGGCTCTTGAGCTTCTGCTCACCGAGCACCCATTTGACCGCATCGACCACGTTGCTCTTGCCGCAACCGTTCGGTCCGACAATACCCGTGATCGACGCATTGAAAAGGAACTCGGTACGGTCCGCGAAGCTTTTGAACCCGTCCAGTACGATTTTCTCAAGTCGCATAGTTTACCTGGTCTACACCCTTAGCCGCAGAGACACTCTGTCCCAAAATGCGGTCGTTTCTCGACAACATGTTTCAGTATTATCGGCCCGACACCCGCTATTTCTTGACTATTAGGCCGTTTTTTGGCAGTGGGCCGGGCCAAAACTCGGCCGCCAAACCACCTTTGGCGCACATCTGTTCCAGGACGGCCGCGATATCGCTGTAGCTCGTTCCCAGGCCCGATGGCCCCCCGCCGCGACTGCTCTGCTCGCTTCCCAACGCACGCACGATCTCGCCCGGTGACAGCGCGCATCGGATCGGGCCGATCACACCGTCACGGTTCGGCTCTTGCCGTGTCAGCGTCGCGTAGTCCTCTCCCGCACGCGAGTTGACCACCACCATCTGATTCGGCGACTCCACGAACAGGTTGTCCCGGCACTTCAGTGGCGGACCGAAGATCACGATCCGCGGATCGCCGCTGCGCGCTACGAAGATCGCCTGCCGATCGGTCTCCGTGACGTGTTCGAGATAGAAGCTGCGCCCCACAAACTCTTGCCGCACGGCCATGTCCTCCATCTCGCGCAAATGCTCGTAGGCCGCCAGGACGATGGACGTGTCACGGTCGCGAAGCAAGCGGCGCGCCAGCGCCGTCGCGTCGTTGCGCTGCCCGGACGCCGCGACCGCCGCCAGAGCGTCCAGTCGGTAAGGCGACGTCGTCTCCAGAGCCATGGTCCGCAGCGGTTCCAGAGCGCGATCGTCACCCAGACTCATCGCGCAGCGGGCCGCCCGCAACCGCACCTCCTCGTCGGGCGACTTCAAGAGCGCCGCCAGCTTGGGCAGGCAACGCCGGCCGATCGCTTCCAGGGCGATCTCGCTGCGCTGCTTGTTCCCTCCGCCGGCAAGCTGGGCCACGAACGCGTCGACGCGCGTCGGAACCAGTTGCGCTGTCTCGGATACGTACGTCGCGGCCACCATGGAGACGAACCGTGCCTTGCGCCGCTGGTAGGCGGCGGGAATCACAAACGCCACGTCAGTGGCCGAGACCGCCGCGGCCGTGTCGACGCCGTATCGCTCGTTGAGGCGATTGCGGATCGCGCTGGCCGTGCCGAAGTCGGGCCGTCGCAGTCGCAGAACGCCCGTATAGCCGAACCGGGCGGTGGCGCCGCCGATGACGTACCCGTCTGCCCCGTCCGGGTCCGTTGTCCCGATCGTGTTGACGAACACGGGCCCCTCGGCCGTCGCCAGCGCCCGGCCCCGAATACCGGAACTCGCGCGACGCCTCAGCTCGGCCGTGTATAGCCAGCCCCCGTGCAGCGACGTCGTGTCCGCCCCAGCCACCGGACGGACCCGCACATCGAACGTATCCCCCGGCGAGGCCGTGGCCGGGATCGTTCCTTCCAGCCAAACCACCGCCGTGTTGTCGCTCTTGATGAAATCGTCCACGTCGATGGCGCGGTCGCGTGTCTGGGCCAGGATGTACTGCTTCAGGTACGGCCGCAACCCGGTCGGGCACGCGCCCGAGCCGGTCCCGGGCAGGCCTGCCACCACCCCGAAGCCGTCGACAATCGTGGGCTGAGGTTCCGACACCTGCGCCACCGAGCCGATCGTCGGCCCCAGATTCGCCTCGTCCGTCGGATCGTCCGAGCGAGTCCCTCGGCCGCAGCCGGATAGCACAATCGCCGCGAGCAGGAGACCTGCCCAACGCATGGGATGCCTCTGGTAAGCTCTCATCTCAGCCGGTTCTCCGCTCACGGGCCGATCCTCGCATCCATCGCACACGGGCGATGTCACGAGCCGGCCCAGTCTCGTTGGCCTTCGTTCACTCATCTTCTCGCACGTGGTTCGTGTCGCCGCTATCCCTTGACCAGCCAGATGTTGCGGAACTGGATCGGGTGGCCGTGGTCCTGGAGTTGGATCGGCCCGGTCGCCTTGGTCTTGGCATTGGGGTTAGCCGTCGGGTGGGGGATCTCGACCTTGTCGTGGATCTTGACGCCGTTGAGGAGCACGGTGATGCGGGCGGCTTCTTTGACGGAGCCATCGTCGTTGAGGCGCGGGGCGCGGAACTCCACGTCGTAGGTCTGCCAGGTCAGCGGCGGCAGGGACGCGTTGACGTCGGGCCGCTTGACGTTGTAGAGGCCGCCGCAGTCGCCTGAGGTTTCGACGAGGCCGAAGGAGTCGAGGATCTGGACTTCATAGGTGTCGTTGAGGAACAGGCCGCTGTTGCAGCGGCCCTGGCCGCGGTTGAGCGGTTCGAGGGGCAGCCAGAACTCCAGGTGCAGGTGCTTGATGTCGCCGAAGGACTCTTTCGTGCGCGTGGCGCCCTTGTTGACCTGCATGGTACCGGAATCCAGGGCCTTCCAGGCCTGGTTGGTCCAGGCGCTGAGGCTGGGCTTGACGCCGTTCTTGTACGGGAGGAGGACCACGGCTCCGGCCGGGGGCTTGAGGCCTTCCTTGGGGGACTTGCGGACGACCTTGTCGAGCTCGAAGTGCTGGCCGTAGGCGCTGCGGAGGGTCAGATGGTCGTCCTTGATGGTGCCTTCCCAGGGGTAGCCGCCGGAGCGACGGCGCAGGGTGCACTGGAAGCCGTCCTCGTCGCCGTAGACTTCGATGGTGGCGGCGGCACGGGCGGAGCCGGTGTCGCTGGTTTCGAGGCGGACGCGGTAGCGGTCCTCGGCCTCCTTGACGACGACGGCGGTGGCGGGGACCTGGACCTGGCTGTCGGCGTGGAAGGTGCCGACGTACTGGCCCATGTATTGGTCGGCGGCGGCCGGGAGGCTCAGGGCCAGCACGGCCGTGAGGATCAAGGCTCGGGTGATGTGTCCGGTCATTGGGCGAAACTCCTTCCTGGTTGCTGATAATGGTCTTGAAAGACCCATCATGCAGCCGGGTGGGCCGGACGTCAAGAGGCAGTTGGCTCGGGGGGTGATTGGGGAGGTGGGTGAGAGTGGGAAATTGGGTTTGTTTGGGTTTGTTTTTGGGGCGGGCCAGGTGGCCCGATTTCTCATAAGATCTTCCAGGACTTTGGGTTAGGTGGATGTTGCCGGCTGGCAGATTGGGTTTGTTTGGCGCGGATGATGACAGTGCAGCGACTGGGGAGTTGCCATTTGAGATCTGAGATTTGAGAGTTGAAAAGGGGCTGAGGGGACCGAGGGCTTTGGGTTTGAATTGGGTTTGTTTTTTGGGAGGATCGGGGTTTTCGGGCTGGAAATGGGGGAAATTGGGTTTGTTTGGCGCGCCGGGGGGTAGCGGAAAGGGGTGATTTGGACCGCTTTGGACGCGGATTGGGGCCCTTCTGACTGAGGGGGCGGGATGTGCGTTTGTGGGTGGTTGGGGGTTCATGGCTTCCTCGGGTTGATTGGTTCTGGTGTTGTCTATATATAAGACGCGGCCGGGTGTTATTTGTTCCGTGAAATCCGGGGGAATTCCGGCGGGCGCAGGCGGCAGGCGGTGGGCCGGAGACGAGAAATGTGGTACAAAGGCTGTCTTGAGGAAGAGAGTGGTTTTGGGAGTGCCTATGGAACGCGTTGACCTACCGCTGGCGAAGATGACGCTTGCCCAGAAGCTCGATCTGATCGAGACGCTGTGGGATGACATCAGCAAGGACGACAAGGCGCTTGAGTCGCCGTTGTGGCACGAGGAGGTGCTGCGCGATCGGCAGCAGGCCCTGGACAGCGACAAAGCCTCGGTTGGTGATTGGGAGGCCGCGAAGAAGAGGATCAAGAGGAACGTCTCGTGAAAGGCATGATTCTCTATGCGGGCGACCGTTCCTCACCGGGGGCGTCGCGCCAGAGCGGGAGTTGAATTCCGCGTGGGATCGGGTAGCATACGGGTAAAATCGGCCGTACTGAAGGGATTCGCAATTGAGCGGTGATGTCAGCAACAGGAAGTAGCACCTTACGGAGCAGGCATCTCTTTGAAGGGTCTCCAGTTTCTGTCGCAGAAGCAGGTCTGCAGAAAGGGTGGAAGATGAGGTGTAGCGGGGCACAGGCGGTTGCTCTCGGTGGAAGTGTGGAATGAGCGATGGACCTGGAGTGTTCAAGCGGAGGTGCTGGCGTACGACATTCCGCCCTGCAGAGTATTCGAGATTTCAGGCTCGGTTGGGCATGGACTGGAGGCGCAGATAACGGCCATGGGAGATCGGTACAAGAGCATCATCTCATACGCGGACATCGTCAAGCGTGAAGAAATCATGCTTCAAAGGGGCATGAACTATCGCGTGAAGCCGAGCTACTCGATCATACTCATGAGCGTGAGAAGCGGTGCGCCGTACCGTGACCGGTGGCATGAGGATACAGGCTTGCTGGAGTATGAGGGGCATGACGAGCCCAAACGCGGGGGTAGGGAGCCGAAGAAGGTCGACCAGCCGCTGCAGTACGCCAGCGGCAAGCTCACCGAGAATGGCAAGTTCTACAAAGCCGCTATGGGCTACAACGAGGGAAAGCAGAAGGCCGAAATTGTCCAGGTGTACGAGAAGATCTCGCAAGGCGTATGGTGTGACCGCGGAAGGTACGAACTCATCGATGCGAAGAATGTGTTCGACGGAGAGCGCAATGTGTTTCGTTTCTTCTTGCGTCCCACGAAAACACCACACGCAAGACAGCTCTTCTTGACCAAGACCCGGATCATACCGACGGCGGTCAAAGTTGAAGTCTGGAAGCGTGATCAAGGACGCTGCGTAATCTGCGGTTCAATGGTGAATCTGCATTTCGACCATGACATACCCTTTTCGAAAGGGGGCAGCAGCATAACAGCGCAGAATGTACGTCTTCTGTGCGCAAAGCACAATCTGGAGAAGTCTGACAAGATAATGAGCTTCTTCCCTTGGATTGCGGGGGCAGCCGCCGCGATGATGTCGAGGACGGGATAAGCGAGCTATTGAGAGGAGCACGGATGATAGATAACCACGATACGATGGAGAGGAAAGTGGAAGAGTACTGTAACCTGCTGGGCAAACGCGCGCGGATACCCGAAGGGGACCTGGACTGGGCCAGCGTCGAGCGAGTTCTCCATTCTGAAGGTGAGTGGACGCGAGAGGGCGCCGCGCACGTTGCCGCTCTAGCTAAGGACTATGGGGCCTTTGTGCTTCGAAATGCCCTGGCCTTGGCTGTCGTGCTGGGAATAGAGGATGGCGAACTCGGCCTCTAAGGGGCGAGGAATATCGAGGGGCGAAGGATCGCCCAGAATTTTTGGGTTCAGGCCTTGACTTGCCCGTCGTTACTTCCGATACTATTAGTAATCCAGATTTCTGGAGGTGGATGGCGCCATGCCATCGGGCCCGCAAGGGCCTTTTTTTATGCGCCTAGATGAACTTCTTGCCGTAGATACGTCCATGTTGCTGGTCATACTTGGTCTGGAGAATCTGGATGATTGACTTGGCGAAAGGGGCCAGCGGCCTTCCCAGCAGGTTGCACTCATGGAGGATTTCGTTGCGGCTCGGATGGGCGATCAGATCGGCCAACTGCAGGCCCGCAATGTTGTTGGCCTTGGGCTTGACCTTGAGCTTGCCACTGGTCAGCCTGCTCTGGAATGCTGCGGCCTCCACGTAGTCTGTGCCACGCGTCCAGAGACGGTGGAATGAGTCCTTGAGACGCCGGTCCTCACGTCCGCCCCGTGACTCAGCCATTGCGTCGCCGCAAGTATCCGTCCGGTCTAGAAACAGGACATAGCGCTCGAGCAGGATCGCCAGACAATAATGGTACGGGTCGAAGCACCATGTCCTATAGGTTTCTTTGTGGCGCTTCTTGTCAAGGCACACTGATATCACGATGTAGTGCCACGACGCGAGTAGGCCAAGCAACTCACGGTCGAAGTTTTCCCTTGTCTTTGGGTCACGTAGGCAGGCGAATGGGGATCGAGCGTTCACAATCTCCTTGCGATGGAGGACCGTTGGTTCGTCGGGATGGTAATCGAAGTACTTGGCTTTGAGTATCTCCATCTGTGGGTGGACAATGGAGCTGGCATGATCGAGAGCTATGACCACGCCGGTCAAGCTCAAGAACCTGTGATTGGGATTGTCCGAACTGCCCAGGTCGGAATTGCCTACTTCGTCAATGTAGATCCGGTGCTTCATAGTCAGACCACTCACACAGCTTCCACGATCTGTGAACCTCGTCTCTTATAGTCGCCTGCGACAATGGTAGACTAGTGGGGGCGCGCAGTCAAATGAGAATTCCACTCGTTCGACTGGTATACGGTTTGTGCTGGAAAGCGCAGACAGGATCTGTGAACCTCACGATCGACATATTCCGTTTGACATACAGAAGGAAGTGTACTGTCGGGCGAAGAACGCGTGTCAGCTCTGTGGTTGGGATCGTGGACGGTGGACACGAGATGATCCAAGGATTCTCGAACTACATCACATAAGCGAGCATGCCGCAGGCGGCCAGAATGTGCCGGAAAACCTGGTTGTTTTGTGCAGTCGTTGTCACGACGAGCTTCACGCCGGGCGGTGTGAGCTTCCTCCTGACATTCTTAAGTGACGCCCGTGGTTGATGTGTATGACAAGGCGAAGCGAAGCGAGATCATGTCTCGCGTCAAGAACAAACGTACCTCACCCGAGGAGGCGGTGGGCGAGATACTGCGAGGCCTTGGTATCAAGTACCGGCGCAACGACAAGACGCTGCCGGGGAAGCCGGATTTTTCCGTCCGCCCGCGCAAAGTCGCCATCTTTGTGAACGGCTGTTTCTGGCATGGACACGAGCACTGTCCGCGGGCGAAACTCCCGACGACAAACGTTGATTTCTGGACGAAGAAGATCCGCACGAACATGGGCCGAGATCGGCGGAGCGCACGCAAGCTTCGACTGGCCGGCTGGCGCGTGATCACCGTGTGGCAATGCCGTCTGAGGCGGCCGGCTCGGGTGCGAGGTCGCCTGCGGCGGCTACTGTGTATTGCGCCGGACGATGCGAATAGTAGCTGAACTGCACAGGCGGATTGCGGGGTTGATTCTGATGCAGGGTGAGTTGGATGCAAACTATGAAGCCGTCAAGGCGGATACGTATGCCCGGCCTGCTGAGAAGCCAGAGAGATAGCGAACGTGCGGATCAGGATGCTTCGGCGGTGGTGAGGGTTAGGAGGTGGGTGGCGATTTTGTTGGCGGCTTGGGGGTGGGCGGCTTGTTTGGTGGCTGTGGCCATTTTTTGGCGGGTGGGGTCGTCGGTCATGAGTTTTTCTAGTTCTTCCCATAGCCATTCGGCGCGGTCGGTGGGGTCGGGGAGGTCGTCTACGATGATGGCGGCTCCGACTTGGACGAACTGGGCGGCGTTGCGGTATTGGTGTCGGTCCTTGTGGTGGGGGTATGGCATGCAGATGGTGGGCAGGCCGGCGACGGCGTATTCGGCGACGCTGACGGCACCGCTGCGGCCGATGCAGAGGTCGGCGGCGGCTAAGAGATCGGGCATGTTGTCGTAGTAGCTGACGACAGTATGGGCGATCTTCGTGCCTTTGTACTGGGTCTGGACTTTGTCGTGGTGGGGCAGGCCAGTGAGGTGGACGATTTGCCAGGTGTCGGCGTAGCGATCGAGCTTGTTGAGTAGCGCGCAGACGCCTTCGTTGATGCTGGCGGCGCCGCTGGAGGCGCCGGTGATTAGCAGGGTCTTCTTGGTCTTGTCGAGATTCAAATCCACGATGGCGCGGTTGGGGTCGGGGTTGGTGAAGCCGCTACGCAGGGGGCAGCCTGTGACGTGGATTTGGGCGCGGCGGGTGTTGAAGGCCTGGCCAGCCTCTTCGAACTGGACGAAGATGTCGTTGGCCCAGCGGGCGCTTAGCTTGTTGGCTCGGCCGGGGGTGATGTCGACGTTGATGAGGGCGACGGGGATGCCGAGCTGGTGGCCGGCGAGGCAGGCGGGGGCGGCGACGAAACCGCCGGCACCGATGACGACGGGGTTGGGGGCGGCGGCGATGAGGGCCTGGGCCTGGGCGCGGCTTTGCCAGAAGGTGCGCCAGAAGCGGAGGAGGCGGACGGGGTGGAAGAACAGGCCGGTGGCGGGTAGTGGCGTGTAGGGGAATGGGGTGCGGTCGAGGATGCGCTTGTCGACGGGGCGCGTGCTGGTGAGGAAGTGGATCTTCGCGTCCGGGCGCTGTTGGATGATTTGCTCGGCGACGGCGAGGGCGGGGTAGATGTGGCCTCCGGTGCCTCCGCCGGCGAAGAAGAATGAAGCGTTGGTCACTGGTAAAGCCTCCGTGCTGGTTCATGCCAGGCGTTTGGTGCGCGTCGTGCGCTTGGGACTATGGTGGCCTATGGTAACGGGAAAGGGGACGGTCGGCAAGCGGGGAGACGTATGGGGCAGTTGACGGGGGCGTTGTCGTGCGACGGGGGAGGATTCGCGTTCGGGGGGAGATTTCTCCACTGCGCTGCGCTCCGGTCGAAAAGACAGAGGGGGACTGGTCCCGTCGAAAAGACAGAGGGGGAGACGCTGCGGTCGAAACGGGAAAGGGGACTGGGGACTGGCGACTGTCGAAATGACCGGGATTGGTGGCGTCCGATGCGCTTGGGGTTAGTTGGAGGGGGCGGCGGCTTGGTGGCGCCATTGGTTGGCGAGGCGGGTCAAGTCGTGCGCGTCGATGATGCCGTCGCGGGTGAGGTCGGCGGGTTGCTTGCTGTCGGTATGGAGCCAGGCGGCGGTCATGTTGGTGAGGTCGTGGAAATCGACGGTGCGGTCGTTGGTGATGTCGGCGGGGAGCATCCAGTCGATGGGGGCGAGGCTGGCTTCGGGGGTGCCGCCGTGGGCGCCCATGTTGACGCGGGTGTTGGTGGCGGCGGTGTCGTCCGGATCGCCGGGGAGCGTCAGCGGTTCATCGCGGAGGGGGTAGCCCGGGTTGCCGGCGTCGATGCAGGGGCTGGTGGTGGTGTCGTGGACCCATTGCGCGAGAGTCGGGTCGTAGCGGCCGGCGGCGCTGCGGAGGTGGAAGTCCCCATTGGCGGGGGCGGCGAAACGCGGGTCGGCATCGAAGGTGCCGAGGCCCGGGTGGGTGGCGGTCCAGTCTTGCACGCACGAGTAGTCGACGGTGAGGTCGGAGGTGTCGCGGGTGAGCTGGGCCTGCTCGCTGGCGCCTTCGGGGGTGGACGTGGAGCTGTCGGTATTGCCCCAGACGATGCAATTTTGCAGGTGGACGCTGCCTCGGCGGCCGGCGTCGATGCCGCCGCAGGTGGAGTCGGCGTGGTTGGCGACGACGGTGCAGTGGGTCATTGTGACGTCAGATTGGAAATTGCCGAGGGCGGCGGCGGAGCTGCGGGCCCGGTTGCGGGTGAAGACGGTGTGCTCGATGGTGACGGTGCAGTAGTCGCGGTTGTATATGGCGGCGCCGAACTGGGCGGTGTTGTCGATGAAGCGGCAGCGCTTGACGGTTGGGTCGCTGCCGTAGGCGCTGAAGACGGCGCCGCCCCGGATGCTTTCATTGTCTTCGAAGTAGCAGTCGAGGATGCGGGGATGGCTTTCGTCGTAGTTCTCGATGGCGCCGGCGACGTAGGCGGCTTCGTTGTCGATGAAGGTGCAGTTGCGGATGGTGGGGCTGGAGCCGCGTCGATTGGCGATGGCGCCGCCGCGACCTTCTTCCGAGGTGGCGGTGTTGTCTTCGAAGTGGCAATCGACGACGAGGGGGTCGGCGCCGTAGTAGTTGCAGAGGCCCGCGCCGTAGCGGGTGGCCTGATTGGCGACGAAGCGGCAGTTTCTGATGGTGGGGCTGCTGGCGATGCAGAGGAAGGCTGAGCCGAAGTCGCTGTTGGCGTTGGTGATGGTGAGGCCTTCGACGAGGGTGTCTTCGTCTTCGCCGGAGTGGGCGTAGAAGCCGCCGCCTTTGGCCTGGCAGTCGATGATGCAGGCTTGGGGGCCGTTCTCGCTGCGGACGGTGATGGCCTTGCCCTGGAGATCGATCTCGATGTTGCCCGGGCCGGAGTAGGTGCCGTCGGCGATCCAGATGGTGTCGCCATCCCAGGCGTCGTCGATGGCGTCCTGGATGGTGGCGTAGACGGCGGGGACGCGGAAGGCGTCGCGATCGATCTCGGCGAGGAAGGTGTAGCCAGCGCCGTCGTTGTCGGCGGTGGTTTCGTTGCCGGCGGCGTCGACGAGATCAATGACGAAGCGGTACTCGGAACCGGAGACGAGCCGGCGCAGCTTGATCTGATGGAACTCGCTGGACTCGGACGCATCGCTGCTGAATTCGAGATCGCTATCGGCCAGACGGGCGTAGCGGATCTGGGCGGTGGTTGGTTCGTCGGTGAGGACCTCGACGCGGGCGAGCGGGCCGACCATCTCGACGGCGACCTGAATGACGGCGGGCGGTTGGGCGTCGGCGATGGCCTCGGCGGTGGTCCATTCGATGACGTTTCCGGCGCCGTCGTCGGCGTCGCGGTAGCGGGCGACGATCTGCTGACCATCGGCTACCTGGATGCGGCCGTCACCGGGAACGGGAGCATCGAGTTGGCTGGACAAGGTGGCGCGGAAGACGCCGAGCGCTGAAGGGGTTTCGACGAGGGTTACGGTCTCGGTGTCGCCGCCGGTGGTTTCGATGGTGATGGTCTGGGTGGCGGCGCCTTTTAGGTGCGCATCGGCGAGGAGGACTTCGATGTCGCTGTCTTGGGCGTAGACGGGGCGATCGAAACGGAGGTCGCCATGGAGGGGGACGGTGGCTTCCATCGTTTGGGCGAGGTTGAGTCGAGCGTTCGAGACGCAGGTTCCGGGTGCTATGGGGTCGCCGGTGGAGAGTAGTATCTGGCGGATTTCGTCGGGGGTGAGGAAGGGGTTGGCGGCGCGGAGCAAAGCGACGGCACCGGCGATGTGGGGGGCGGCCATGGAGGTGCCTGAGAGTTCGGCGGTGTAGGGGTCCTGGCCGAAGCCAGCGGACAAGCCTGCCGGACGCAAGGAGACGATGGCGTGTCCGGGTGCGGCGACGTCGACCCATGGGCCGTAGTTCGAGGAGGACCAGCGTCTGTCGCCCGTGTCGGTGGCGGCGACGCCGATGGCCTGTGAGTAGGCGGCCGGGTAGAACAACTCGTCGGTGTCTTCGTTGCCGGCGGCGGCGACCGTCACAACGCCATGGCTGTGGGCATAGGCGAGCGCTTCTTCGAGCAACTCCGAGGGCTCGGGGCCTCCCCAACTGGCGGAGATGACGTGGGCGCCGTTGGCGACGGCGTAGTAGACGGCGAGTGCGGCGTCGGCGGCATTGCCATCGCCATCATCGCCGAGAATCTTGATGGGCATGATACGGGCGTTCCAGCAGAGGCCGGAGATGTCGAGTTCGTTGTCGCCGACGGCGGCGATGGTGCCGGCGCAGTGGGTGCCGTGGCCGTGGTCGTCCATCGGTTCGTTGTCGTTGTAGATGAAGTTGTAGCCCCAGACGTCATCGACGAAGCCGTTGTCATCATCGTCGACGTTGGGGAGGCCGTTGAACTCGGCGCGATTTCGCCAGGCATTGGCTTCGAGGTCGCGGTGGCGATAGTCGACGCCTGTGTCGATGACGGCGACGACGACTTCGGCGCTGCCCCGGCAGGTGTCCCAGGCCTGGGCGGCGGCGATCTTGGCCAGGGCCCACTGCGAGGTGAACAGTGGGTCATCGGGCTCGGCACAAATCGAGACGATGGGGTTTACCTCCGCGTATTCGACGTCGGCGTAGGCGCGGTAGCTTGCCAGGATCTCTTCGACATTGACGTCGGTCTGATCGTCAAGGCGGATTCGGTAGACACGGGTCAGATCAGATGCCTTGGCGCTGCGGCGCCTTGCGTGGGCGCGTCGCTCGTGCGTCAAGGGATCAACGCGGCGGACCGGCCAGCGTTTGCTGAGCTTGGCGATGCGTTTCGCCTGGCTATCTTCGGTGGCGGATTGGCCTGACTGGGGGGCGCGGAATTTGACGATTATCTCCTTCGTCGCGCGGCGGGCGGGCGCACGGCGGCCCGCGGCCTGTAGACAGGTCGCCAGCAGCACTGACAGAATCATAGCAAGGAGCGGACGTCTGATGCGCTTGCCCTTTCCACGCGGCGTTTCAACCCCCATTGGCCTGGCGGCCGCACAAGGCGACCCAGACCGTCGGCTCTATTATAGCAAAAAAGGGGTGCAAAATCACGTGGAAACGGGTGCCGCTAGCATTGCGTCGTGGCCATCTCGGGCGGGTCGTCGGCCCGGCCGGTCTGGGAGGCGATGTTGAGCAGGACGCCAACGGCGGCGGCCGAGAGCAGCATGCTCGTGCCCCCGGCGCTGATGAAGGGCAAGGGAATGCCCTTGGTGGGCAGTACGACGGTGACGACGCCGATATTGAGGGCGGCCTGGATGCCGATGGCGAGGATGACGCCTGAGGCGGCGAGCCGCCCGAACCGGTCCCGGCAGCGAAGGGCAACCGTCAGGCCCAGGGCCAGGAAGAGGATGAACAGGGCAATGACCGTCACGGTGCCGACCAGGCCCAGTTCTTCCCCGACGATGGCGAAAACGAAGTCGGTGGTGTCTTCGGGCAGATGGCCGTACTTGGCGACGCCCTCGCCGAGGCCTTTGCCCCAGACGCCGCCGGAGCCGATGGCTACGAGGGACTGGTTGGCCTGATAGGCGACGGTGTCGCCCCACTTCTCGGGGTCGAGGAAGGCCTGAAGTCGCTTGAGCCGGTGCGGTGATTGCACCAGGGCCGCGACGAAGCCGGCGCCGGCAGGCGGCAGGAGCGTTAGAAGATGCCAGAAGCGCACGCCGGCGAGGATGAGCATGACAGAGCTGATCAGGGCGATGAAAGCGGCGGTTCCGAAGTCCTCAATGACGATCAGGCCGCACACCAAGCCAATCAGCAGACACAGCGGCACGAACCTGGCCCAGTAGCGCCGGATGTCGGGGCCGAGCCTGCTGCACAGCGCTGCGAGAACGAAGACCATCGTCCATTTGGCCAATTCCGACGGCTGGAAACTGACACTTGCCGGTCCTATGGCGATTCTGAGCCAACGCCTGGCCTGATTGATCTCGGTGCCGACCTGGGGCAGAAGCACGAGGCCCAACAGCCCGGTGGCGATGGCGAGAATCCAGAGAACCGGCGATTTCCACCAGGTTTCGTGGAGCCTGAGCCAGCGATAGTCAATGCACGAGGCGGCGAGGAGGATTGCCACCGCCAACGGGAAGAACAGAATTTGCCGGAGTCCGGGGAAGTCGTAGAACCTTCGTAAGTCCAACTCGTAGCTAAGGTTAGAACTTGCCGAGAAGACCATGACGGCCCCAATGCCCATGAGGAATACGATCACCACGGCGATGTAGTCGGCAAGCCGGCTGCGAAAGTCATTTATAACGTTTTTTTCTATAAGCATTTATCTCCATTGCGCCGCTTGGGGGCAGCGTCCGAGAACCACGTTTCCTATCTTGTCTTTCGGCACAGACGTGCTTCAATCTGCAAAAAATGACGTACGGGGCGAAACGAACCAAGCGGCCGTGGGGCGCCGTCGCGAAGAGAGTGTGCCTGAAACGGATTGACAAGCGTCGTTTTTGCCCGCACTATGCACCTTTCGTATGGCAATTGAGATATTATGGGACAGGAGAGCATAGATGTCCGATCAGGCACTGACGGTTGTGGCTCGTGTGAAAGCCAAGGTGGAGACGCTCGATGCGGTGAAGGCGATGCTGCGGGGCCTCGTTGGGCCGACCCGGCAGGAGCCCGGGTGCATCAGGTATGTCTTGCACCAGTCTCCGGACGATCCGTGCTCGTTCATCTTCCTGGAGACTTGGAAGAGCCAAGGCGATCTTGACGCACACCTACAGAAGCCCTATCTCCAGGCGTTTATCGGACAGGCCGATGCGGTTCTGGCTGAGCCCCTGGACGTGACGCTGTGGCACGCGTTAGAGCCTTAGAACGACCCTGATAGGCCGATGTGGTGTGTTGAGGCCTGTGTCGCGGCGGCGAGATTCTCTGTAGCAAGGGGGATAATTGTGCCGATGTTGACTCAATGAATAGGGGCGTCTCGGCCCGGACAGGTAGTTGTTTGCGCTGAGAGCACCCGATACTGTGAAATGCAGGGAGACGTAGCCATGCCCAGCCAGACTGAGAAAACCGATGTGGAACGGTTGATCAGGGATCGCCCGCAGTTCCATGCGACGTCTGATGGGACCTCGGTCAGTTGGGCGGTGTGCCCCGACGTGCTTCGCTTCATCTGCGAGAGCGTCCCGGCGGGGTCGGCGACGCTTGAGACTGGCTCGGGGCACACAACGGTCGCCTTCGCCATGGCCGGGGCCAACCATGTGGCCGTGACACCCAGTGAGGAGGAGTCCAGGAAGATTACCGAGTACTGCACGAAGCTCGGCATTGCATCGACCGTGCGGTTCGTGATCGAACCGTCCGATACCGCCCTGCCGCAGAACGCGGTCATCCCTGAGGAATTGGATTTCGTGTTCATCGACGGGGCGCACGCGTTTCCGCTGCCGTTTGTGGATTTCCACTACACGGAGCGGCGTCTGAAGATCGGCGGGATCATGGGCGTCGACGACGTTTTCATGCCTTCCGTGCGCATCCTCTATGATTTCCTGCAAGCGGAAGACGACTGGGAGCTGGTGCGTCAGATCGAGGATACCGCGTTCTTCCGACGTCTCGGGCGGAACGAATCGACTGCGGATAGGTGGGCGAAGCAGAAGATCAACAAGGCCTTCTGGGACCGCAAGGTGCGCCGTCAGCGGTCTCGCCTGCGCTGGCTGATCTATCTGCCCGTTCGCATGGTGAGGAACCCCCAGCGCTACTTCGGGCGATGGGGCTGATCCGACGCGGCTTGTGCCAACCACGGCACCGCAGCTGCCGCTATCCGTGGCGTGCCCCTGCTTTCGACGAATGCCAAGGACCTGTCGGGTCGGCCTGTCACGCGTTTGCCTGTGAAATCAGATTTCTTTGCGTAAAATGGGCTTTTCACGGGGATTTTGCGAACTGGCTAGCCCTCGCATACGCACAATATTCTCTATAAGGTGGTGCGCCGTTGCAGCGAGAGTCCCAGCTCTAAGGAAGTTGCGGATGGTCACAGAGCAGAATCTGCGGGATGCTTTTGCGGGAGAGAGCCAGGCAAACCGCAAGTACCTGGCGTTCGCCCGGCGCGCCGAACAGGAGGGCCTTGCCCAGGCGGCGAAGCTATTTCGTGCGACGGCGCGGGCAGAAACCGTTCATGCGATGGCTCATCTTCGGGTGATGGATGGGGTCCGCTCGACCGGGGAGAATCTTCAAGAGGCCCTGAGCGGCGAAGGCTATGCGTTCAAAGAGATGTATCCGCGTTTCGTGGCCACGGCCATGGATGAAGGGGCCAAAAAGGCCATGTTGTCATTCAACAACACGATGGAGGCAGAAAAAGTGCATCACGAACTGTATGCCGATGCCCTGAAGCATGTCGCTTCAGGAGATGATCTGCCCGAGGAAAGGATCTTCGTGTGCAGCCTGTGTGGCAATACCGTCATGGGGCAACCCCCTGAGCGCTGTCCCGTGTGCGACGCTCCCAGCGAGAAGTTCGAAGAAGTGGACTAGCCCCGTCGTCAGCGTTCGGCCCGCTCCGATTGGCGGCGCCCACGGCGCCCCAACCGATGGCGTGACCTCTCCAGAGAAGTCGACCCATAGAATACACCGGTGGGGGTCTCAGCACGCCTGATAATTGCCTTGACAGTCGCCCTGGCGCGACGGATAATGCGGCTTACGCATAAGGGCGCTCATCGAGGGCACATCAAACGGCCTTCCAGGGATGTTTTGGAGGCGGTGACGATTCTGTCAGGCGCTGGGCCACCAAGTTAGGTGTAGGACGAAGCTTATGAACTGCGCTGGAGTGGTGTCAGTCTTCAGTGTCCATCCTTTGTTTTCCAGAGGGGCAAGAGCATGACCAGTAGAGAAAGTACGCGCCGAGCGTTTCTGAAGGACTCGATCTTGTGCAGTGTGGGTCTGGCGGCGAGCGGTTCGCTGGGTCAGTTGGCCTCGGCGATGGCGTCACCCGCATCCCTGCGTCTGGGCCTTGTGACCTACCTTTGGGGCCAAGACTGGGACCTGGCGACTTTGATCGCCAACTGCGAGAAATCCGGTGTTCTGGGCGTCGAATTGCGGACGCAACACGCGCATGGGGTGGAGGCGAGCCTCAGCGCGGCGGAGCGGCGGCGGGTCAAGGCGCAGTTTGCGGACAGCGGCGTGACATTGGTCGGGTTGGGTACGAACTTCGATTTCCATCATCCTGACAAGGACCGGCTGGCCGCGTCTATCAAGGGGGCGAAGGACTACGTGAAGCTTTCGTACGACTGCGGCGGATCGGGTGTGAAGGTCAAGCCGAACGACCTGCCCAAAGGGGTCCCTTACGAAAAGACGATTCAGCAGATCGGCGAGTCGCTGAACGAGGTGGGTGAATTCGCGGCGTCGTACAACCAGAAGATCCGTGTGGAGGTGCACGGGCGGAACACCTCGTCGTTGCCGGTGATGAAGGCGATCATGGACGTGGCGACTCATCCAAACGTGGGAGTCTGCTGGAATTCGAATTCACAAGACCTTGAGGGCGAGGGGCTGACGTACAACTTCAACCTCGTGCGTCCGCGCTTTTCCGATACGGTGCATGTTCGCGAGCTGAACATCGGGGACTATCCGTATCAGGAATTGATCGACCTTTTCGTGGCCACCGATTACAAAGGGTGGATCCTGCTGGAGGCCCGGACGAAACCGAAGGATCGCGTCCAGGCACTGATCGAGCAGCGAGAGGTCTTCGCGCAGATGGTGGCTCGTGCCAAGGCCGGGGGCTCGCCAAGCAAGAGCGGCGTGGCCATTACCGAACACGACGATAAGGTCACGGTCAAGGTCAACGGCAAACTGTTCACGGAGTACCGCTTCACGGACGTCCCGCGGCCCTACTTCTATCCGGTGATCGGTCCGACGGGCGTACCGGTGATTCGTCACTATCCGATGGATCCGGATTTGGACACGACCGGCGACCGACACGACCATCCGCATCACAATTCGCTCTGGTTCACGCATGGCGACGTCAACGGTGTGGATTTCTGGGCCAACGGAAAAGGCAAGGTGGTCCACGATGCGTTCGTGGAAGTGAGTTCCGGAGCCAAGACGGGCGTGATCAAGGCGAAGAACAAGTGGGTCGCGGAGGACGGGAAGGTGGTGTGTACGGACACGCGGACACACCGCTTCTACAGCGCGGGGGACGGGCAGATCATGGACTTCGAGGTGACGGTCCATGCCTCGCACGGGAAGCTGACGTTCGGCGATACGAAGGAGGGGTCGATGGCGATTCGCCTGGCGTCCAGCATGCGTCTGGAAGGCAAAGTCGGCAAAGGGCACATCATCAACAGCGCGGGAGACAAGGACGGCAGCACGTGGGGCAAGCGGGCGGCGTGGTGCGACTACTACGGGCCGGTAGACGGGGAGGTTGTGGGGGTGGCGATCTTCGACCATCCGGACAACCCGCGTCATCCGACGTGGTGGCACGTGCGCGATTATGGCCTGTTCGCCGCCAACCCGTTCGGCGTGAGCTACTTCGAGAAGAAGCCCAAGGGGACGGGCGATCTGGTGGTGGAGGCCGGGGAGAGCGTGACGTTCAAGTGGCGTTTGTACTTCCACAAGGGCAACGAGAAAGACGGCAAGGTCGCCGAGCATTATCGCGAGTACGCTTCTTGAGGCGACTGGCGCTGCCCGGGAGAGAGAGCCGGGAGCGGGGTCGCGCGAGAATGAACCAAGTGAAGAAAGGAGCTGTTATGGGTAAGGTATCGCGTCGCAGTTTCATCCGGAGTTCGATGGCGGTGGGAGCAGGTCTGGCGTTGGCCGGACCGACGTCACGCGTGCTCGGCGCCAATGACGACATACGCATCGCTACCGTTGGCGTGGGCGGTCAGGGGAGCGGTCACACACGGTATTTCAGTGAGATTCCCGGCGTTCGTTACGTCGCCGTATGCGATCCCGATCAGGAGAAGATCGATGCGCGTGTCAAGTACTTCGCGGACAAGGGGATCAAGGTAGACGGCTACACCGACGTTCGCAAGATGCTGGAGCGCAACGACATCGACGCGATCACGTCGGCGACGCCGAATCACTGGCATGCGCTGGTGACGATCTGGGCGTGCCAGGCGGGCAAGGACGTGTACATCGAGAAGCCGGCCTGCCACAACATCTGGGAAGGCCGCAAGATGGTGGAGGCGGCCCGTAAGTACAACCGAATCGTGCAGATCGGGACGCAGAAGCGGTCGTCGGAGGCGCATCCGGCGGCGTTCGAGTGGATTCGCGAGGGTCACATCGGCAAGATCAAGTGGGTTCGGGGCTTCTGCTATAAGCGTCGCGGGCCTGGCTCCAACGGTGTCGTCCATGGCACGAACGGGCCCAATCCCGTGCCGGCGAGCGTGGACTACAACCTGTGGTGCGGTCCGGCCGATATGGTGCCGCTGAATCGAACGGCTTTGCATTACGTGTGGCACTGGATGTGGAACTCGGGCAACGGGGACATCGGCAACCAGGGCCCGCACGAGATGGACATCGCGCGTTGGGCGCTGGGGGACCCAGGTCTGCCGCGGCACGCGTTTAGCATCGGCGGGCGGTTTGGCATGGGGGAAACCGACGACGTGGGCGAAACGGCCAATACGCAAATCGCCTACTTCGACTACAAGCCAGCGCCGGTGATCTTCGAGGTACGAGGACTGCCCCGCAAGAAGGACGACCGGGCGATGGATCATTACCGTGGCACGCGCGTCGGCGACTGCGTGCAGTGCGAAGGCGGGTACTTCCCGTGCGACGACGGTGGGGGCTGGATCTATGACAACGACGGCAAGAAGATCAAGCAGTTCACCGGTCAGGGCGGTCGCGGGCACCATGAGAATTTCATCAAGGCTGTCCGAAGCCGCAAGGTCAGCGATCTGAACGCTGATATCGAGGTGGGACACATCTCGGCGGCCATGTCCCACATGGCCAATACCTCGCATCGCCTGGGCAAGAAAGGGACGCCCGATGAGATCAAGGCGACCATTGGCGATAACACTGAGATGATGGATTCGTTCGAGCGGATGCTCACGCACCTGGCGGCCAACGAGGTGGACCTGGAGAAAGAGCCGATTACGATCGGTCCGATGTTGACGATGGACGCCGCCAAGGAACAGTACGTCGGCGAGCACGGTGACATGGCTAACATGTATCTCAAGCGCAACTATCGCGAGCCTTTCATCGTGCCGGAGAAGGTCTGATGAAGTTCGCGTTGTGCAACGAGATGTTCGAAGACCAGTCGATGGCGGAGGTCGCTTCGGCCGCGCGGGAGTTGGGCTATCAGGGCATCGAGGTCGCGCCGTTTACGTTGGCGGCTTCGGCGACTGAGGTGACCGCGGCGCAGCGGAAGGAGACGCGGCAGGCGATTGAGGATCAGGGGTTGGAATGCGTGGGGCTGCACTGGTTGTTCGCGGGTCCGTCGGGGCTGCACATGACGACGCCGGACCAGGCGATGTGGCAACACACGCGGGATTACCTGGCCGCCCTGCTCGATCTTTGCAGCGATCTGGGCGGTAAGATCCTGGTGCTGGGTTCGCCCAAGCAGCGCAGCGTGCTCGAAGGCCAGACGCCTGAAGGGGCTTGGCGGCGGGCGGTTGATCTGCTCAGTTCCGTGCTGGAGAAGGCGGGCGATCTGGGTTTGACGATCTGCCTGGAGCCTCTGTCGCCGGCTGAGACCGACTTCGTCAATACGGTGAGCGAAGGGATGAAGATGGTGCGCGAGATCGGCCATACGAGTCTTAAGATTCACCTCGACGTGAAGGCGATGTGCTCGGAAGGGACGCCGGTGCCGGAGGTTATTCGGTCGGTGACCGCCGATGACATCGGGCATTTCCATGTCAACGACGCGAACCTTTACGGGCCGGGGATGGGGGAGGTTGACTATGCTCCTATCGCCGAGGCTATCAAGGATGTGGGCTGGGATAAGTGGCTTTCGGTCGAGGTTTTCAAGTACGATCCCGATCCGAAGACGATTGCCAAGCAGAGTATCGAGTACCTGCGGAGGTTCTGGCCTTAGCGGGATTCGCAGAGCGGTATCGAGGGAACCATCGCGGGGCAGACTTTCGAGTCTGCCTCGCTTTTTTTCTGCGCGCTAGACGCTGTAGGTGAGGCGGGCTTCGAGGGACTTCTTGGCGCGGTGGAAACGGACGCGGGCCTTCTGGGGCGTGGTGCGAGTGCGCGAGGCGATCTCGGTGTAGGGCAGCTGTTCGTAGCAACGGAGTTCGACGACGTCGCGGTGTTGTTGGTTGAGTCTCTTGACGGCAGCGGTGACCTGTTCGAGCTTCTCGGCGCGGATTCTGGCTTCGAGCTGGTTTTGGCAGCGCTGGCGGGCGGCGTCTGCGTGGTGGTGCGATTGAAGGAGGACGTGCTCGGCGGAGGACTGGAGTCGGCGGCGTCTGAAGGTGTCCTGGATTTTGTTCCAGGCGATGCGGTACATCCAGGGCCAGAAGCGGCGGTGGTCGCGGAGTGATTCGATGCCGCGCATCATGGCGAGTAGGGTGTCCTGGAGGATGTCTTCGGTGACGTCGTGGTTCAGGGTGGTGCGCAGGACGAAGGGGTATAGGCGGTCCCAGACGAGGGCGGCCAGGCGACCCATGCCGGCCTGACTGCCCGAGCGTGCCTCGGCGAGTATTTGGATGTGGTCGTTGTCGTCGTTCATGTCATTGGCCCTCAACCATAGAAGGCCATCCGTGGTCTGTCGGTAACGAAAAGTTGAGTTCAAAGGTCGTCGTCAGTCGGTTGCGGCTTTCTTCGGCGGGGGAGATTCGTCGATGTTCATGGGTTTTGCGTCGAGGACGCGCCACGTGGGTGGGTCGAGTTCGGGAACTGTCCAGGGGCTGCTGCATTGGTGGCAGAGATCGAGGTCGGGTCGGCGCGGTTTGCCGCAGTTGGCGCAGGTGACCAGGGTTGCCCGGGGCCGGGTCAATCGATAGGTGATGTAGCCCGGGAGTCCGAATGCTATCGTGATGAGGATCCACGCCGTGCGGGCGTCTTTGGAGAAACCCACCAGTTGTGCATTCCTGGCGACCAGGATCGCCAGGATCAAGGCGAGGGCCATCGCCGGCATCATCACCACGAGGGCGTCCAGCAGTCTCATCGCGTAGTGTTGACGATGGTTGCGGCCCTGCGCTGCCACCAGGGAATCGGGCAGGACGAATATCGAGCGATAGGCCGAGCCGGCAGGACAGTGCGGGGCTGCGACGTGCGAGAGGAGCGACAGGGCCGGTGGGTGGAGGTTCTCCAGGATGAACTGGGCGGTCATGACCATCGGTCCGCCCGGCACGCTTCCTCCATCAATGATTTGCCGTCTGGCGGTGCCGACTCGAAGCCCCTGGTTGTCGAAGACGGCCAAGCTCATTTGAGTGCCATCGTAGTTGAATGTTCCGGCCACACAGCCGTGATACTTCCACTTTGAGAGCCCGTCATCAGTGGGCGTCAGTATGGGCCGGACGTCGTAGGCCAACAGCGATTCGGGCCTGGCCGGCGATCGCGAAAGGCCGAAGCGCTGCGAGGTCTGCGGGAGCCCCCCGGCGCGGCCGGCGAGCTCGAGGGTCTCTTTGTCGAGCAGGTCCATCCGGCCGGAAGCATCGAGGACGAACAGATATGGGCTGGGCAAGAGCGAGTTGGTGAACCGCGTCTTTGGGACAACGTCGTCGCTTCCGCGGACCCGTCGCTGGCCAGGACGTGGCTCGGGCTCATTGGGGTCCAGCTTGCGAAGAGGCGGCCCTATATGCCAGGAAAGCAGATACGAGTGCTTGCCAATCGCGCCAATCTGGATCGGTTCGTGGCCGTGAGCCGGATCGAGTTGCGGGCCCTTGGTCACTCTTTTCTCCGTAAAGTCCACCCTGAAGAAGCACTGTTGGTGGGCATCGTACACGACAAGATCGGAGGCCCAGACGCTGACGATGGGCGACCGAAAACGGCCGAGCGCTTTGTCAGGCGCGTCGGCTATTCCTTCCGGACCCGCGTAGAGCCATACCCTCTGATCCCCGTTTTCCCTGTCGTGTACGGAATCCTTGTCTACCATGCTATGGACGAGCAAGCCCCTGCCTTTGTCATAGTAGAGCCATTCACCATCCGTCTTCTGCTCCCAGTGAAAGATTTTGGATTCGGGGACTCCCGGAACGAAATGGCGCAGGAAGTGACGCGGGGCGCCCAACACAGACGGACCCGGAACGTTGCGTACTCCCGGCGTCAGGACAACCTCGGACTTGGCCACAACGTCGGGAGCATTCTCGGTTTCTTGGGGTAAAAGGCCCAGGGGCGAGACGTGGATTTCCTTGTTGTAGCCCCGCGTCAGGTCGCTGAGGGTACTCGCACACAATCGGCGTGCCAAGAAGCCCAACACGGCCAGAATTGTCACCGTGAGCACACCGACCGCCAGGCAACTGAGGATGTATCTGTTTCTTGCGTTCATGGGTCGAATCCTACAGCGGGGTCGAAGAGAACTTTGTCACGACACGGACAACGGCGGCCAAGATGAGCAGTCCGAGCACAGCCATTGCCTGGGGTCCGAAGCCCTTGACAGCGACCAGGGTCATCATGAGAAAGGGCACCAAGAGGCAGGCTGCGACGAGCAGGAGCTTGCGGGTACTCGATCCGATCAGGAGGCCGAGGCAGTAGCAGGCCAAGGCAACCAAGAAGAGGGTCAATGAAACCTCGACAATCGCCTGCCAGTAGAAGAACAGGGCCGGCACGTACCTGTCCAGCAGGACCGTGGCGGCGATCACTGTGGGCAGCAGGACTATCAGGATGGCGAGCACGCCAGTGACCAGTCGGGCCGTCAGGATTTGGGCCCGCGTCACAGGCAGCGTTACCAGGAACGGAGAAATCTTGTTGGCCCTGTCGCCGTATACCTGGGCAATCCCCATCGAGCAGCAGCCTGCGATGGCGAAGAGGCCGAGTGAGACGAGCACCGCCACACCCTCATCGAGGTCGACAAGCGTGAAGTACACGAGGAGCCCGACCATGGTGGCGGCGAGGGCGACGGCCAGAATGAGGTGTGGTATGTGGTCGGTGATTTCGCGTTTGATCAGCGTGAACATCTCGTGCCTCACTTTCAGTCAACAAGAATCGCCTGGGCCGGGCGGGAACATTCGATGAAGATGTCTTCGAGCGTCATGGGTAGCTCGGTGCAACTGGTGGGATTGAAGGTTTCGAGTATGGCCTGCTTCTGGTTGTTCCAGTTGGCGACGGTGAGGACCATCTCGCGGCCCTCAATGCGCTGGTTGATGATTTCGGTGATGTAGAGATCCTCGGGTGGCTTGCCAGTAAACAGAACCTGGAGCTTCTTGACGCGGCTCTTGAGCACATCCTGCTCGCAGTCGACGACGAGCTTGCCGGCGACGATGATGCCGATGCGGTCGGCGATGCGTTCGACATCGGCCAGGATATGAGAGCTGAAGAGAATCGTGCGGTTCTGCTTCTGGATAAGGTCGATGGCCAGTTCCAGGAACTGTCGGCGGGCGACGGTATCGAGGCCGAGAGTGGGATCGTCGAGAATGAGCAGCTCGGGATCAATCGCCATGGCCAGAGCCAGATTGAGTTCGGCTCTCATGCCGGCGGAGAGCTCTTTGACCTTGCGGTGCATGGGCAGCCGAAACGTATCGACGAGGTGGCCAAAGAACTCGTCGTTCCAGTGGAGAGAGAGGCCTTTGCAGAGACCGACGAGGCGCCCGACCTTGTAATTCTGGATGAGGTTGTGTCCCTCGGCGACGTAGCCGATGCGTCCGTGGGTCTGGGCGGACAGTCTCGTCGAGTCCTGGCCCAGCAGTTCGGTTCGACCGCGCGTCGGGGGTTCGAGGCCCAGGAGGATACGGATGATGGTGGTTTTGCCACAGCCGTTGCGGCCGAGCAGGCCATAGATGCAGCCGCGTGGCACCTCGAGGCTAATGCCGTCGAGAACACAACGACCCTCGTAGTACTTGACCAAGTTCTCTATCACAATCGGACTGTCGTTCATAGCCAATCCTCTTCCTGTTGATCCAACGAAAGACCTATCATCCTTCCCGTGCGTACTTGAACTCGCGTTTGCTCAACAAAATGATACCTACGGCGCTGTAGAGCACTGTCAGCATCAGGCTGTGAGCAGCGCTGTCGAGACTCTGCCGGAGACTGGCCAAGCCGAGACCCATCTGGCCCATGAGCTCCACCGGCGGGCACGCCCAGCGGACCACACCGAGGAACACAGCGGTCAGTCTGTGGTCGGGGTAGAAACTCACCACGAAACTCAGGACAAAGATGACCACACCAGCCGTGAAGAACAGCAACATCGCGTTGTGCTCGCGTTTGACGACTACAGATAAGGTAGTGGACAAGGCGGCCCAGGTGTTGAAGATCAGCCAGGACACCAGGAGCCAAGCCAGGAAGTTCTCAGTGCTGCCCCGGTTCGTGAGACGATGTAGGATGAGGATCAGGGTACCGACGGCGATCAGGTGCACGGCACCTTGCAGGGACAAGCCAATCAGGCGATAGATGTAGAGCTCCCCCAGCCTTATGGGCTTGGTAATCAGGAGGCTGATTCGTCCGGAGGCCACGTCGTTGCCGAAGATGCCGGCGCTGAGCAACAGGGGCAAGAGACATCCACTCCAGACGAATACGAAGGACCCCCAACTGCAGCGATCCGGCGGGAAGGGAATGAGGAATACCGCGGCGTATATCCCGAACCAGGCGGCGTGGATGACGCGCAGGTAGGTCTTTCTGAGTACTGTCTCGGTGATGAGTTCGTAGGCCTTCATCTACGATGCCCTCTCCTGACAGAGGCGCACGAATGTCTGTTCGACGTCTTCGGTTTCGAGATGCACGCCGGCTACGGAGGCACCGGCGGTCACCAAGCGGCGGACTACATCGGGGACGTCCTCGATGCCGCTGACAGCGATCTTTGCCTGTGTCTGGGACAGTTCGATCAAGCGGTGTGGCACAACCGACGCATCTGTGATGTTGGCGCCGCCGGGGAGGAGTTGGACGCACAGGTACTTGTCCTGCGCAGGCGACGCTTCGTCGCTAAACCTGACGATGCGACCCTTGTCGAGGAAGACATAGTCTGACGTGAGCTTCTCCAACTCACCCAGGCGATGCGAACTGATGATGACCGTCGCTCCGGACTGCCGCAGTTCACTTAGGACGCGGCGCAGTTCTATGACGCCGATGGGGTCCAGGCCGTTGCTCGGTTCATCAAGCAAGAGGAGTCTGGGGCGGTTGATGAGGGCGACCGCCAAGGCGAGTCTTTGCCTCATGCCGAGCGAGAACCCCCCTACCGCGCGTTTCGCACACTCCTGAAGCTTGACTTGCTCCAGAAGGCGGTCGGTTTCGATGGCAACGTCGCGTCGCGAGAGGCCGTGGAGCGCCGCGTGGTAACGAAGTACGGCGCGGGCTGAGTAACAGGCGAGGAATGCCGGTGACTCGGGAACGTAGCCCAAGTGCCTTTTGGCCTGAAGCGATCTGGCGGGATGACCGCAGATGCGGATGAGTCCCTCGGTGGGCCAGAGAAGTCCGGCCATGAGGCTGAGGAAGGTGGTCTTACCGGCTCCGTTGGGACCGATCAGGCCCAGGATCGCTCCCTCGTCAACCCGTAGGGACGCGCTGCGCAGGGCGCAGACCGCCCGCGATCGGCCGGCCCATACACTTGAATAGGTCTTGGTGACCTGCCGGCACTCAACTACGGGGACTGCGATATTGCCGCAACGATCCATTCTCTACTCACGTGTCCTGTCTGCTCTTGTCCTTTCCCGCGGGCAGATTGAACCTTTCCACAGCACCATTGACCCAGTCGACGAGCACGGGCTTGTCGATCTGCATGTGGAAGGCATCAATTACGAGGCGTTCGATCTGGTCACAGATGATGCGTTTGCGCACCGCCCTGCTCAGATTGCTGTCCAGACTGGCGACAAAGGTGCCGGCGCCGGCCTTGGTGACGATGATTCCCTCCTGTTCGAGCTGGCGGTAGGCCTTGGCGATGGTGTTGGGGTTGATCGCCAGTTGCTGGGCGAGTTGGCGGACGGTGGGCAGCCGCTCGTCTCTCAGGAGCCGTCCGACCGCGATATCCCGCTTGACCTGATCGATGATCTGGAGATACACGGGCCGGTCTGATGCATTGTCGATGCGAAACTGCACGGGCCACCTCGAAACTTGTACTACTCAGACTAATACAACTATATCAAGGCGAGGTTCGCTGCTCAAGACTATTTTCTAGATTTTTTCTGGTTTGGCGGTGAGAATCCGGGGCGTGCGGACGGGCATTCACAGCGGCAATAGGCCGCTTTTATGAGCCAGAAGGCAAGAAACGGCTGGCGAGGGATAGCGATGGCGAAGGGACGCAAGAGCTGGCGAGAGAAGTTGGAGAATCCGCCGGTGGAACTGCCGAAGGTGGTGGACGTTCCGGAGAAGTGGCGGAAGTCCCAGGGCGGGCGGTACGTGCTGGTGCCGACGCCGTTGATGGCGGACGCCGCGATCCGGGCCGTGCGCAAGGGCAAGCTCATTACGACCGGGCAACTACGGCGGCGCCTGGCGGAGTCACAGAAGGCCGATTCGACCTGCCCGATGACATTGGGGATCTTCTTGCGCATCATCAGCGAGACCGCCGAGGAAGATCGGGGGAAGGGCAAGAAGTGCGTCACACCGTACTGGCGCGTGGTCAAGGACGATGGGAGTTTGAATCCGAAGTTCGCCGGGGGCGTGGAGGCCCAGGCCGCGCGGCTTGAGGCCGAGGGGCACACGGTCGTTCAAGGCAAGGGGAAGAAGCCGCCCCGGGTGGAAGGGTTCGAGAGGGCCCTCGTCTGAGCGAGGGATGTCGTGGCGGGGCAGCATCGCTGCCAAGGAAGCGCATGGAAATCAGAGAACTGCGAGACAAAGCACGAATCGAGGCGTTCTTGCGGGGGAACTGCGAGCTGTATGTCTACAGCATCGGGGATCTGGACGATTTCTTCTGGCCGCACACCAGATGTCTTGCTTGGGAAGACGGCGGCGAGGTGAGGGATATCGTTCTGATCTACTCGGGCGGGGCACTGCCGACTGTGATCGGGATTTCGGAGCGGCCGGACAGCATTCGCGCGTTGCTCGGAGAAGTCAGTGGTCTGCTGCCCAGGCAGTTTCACGCACACCTGAGCCCTGGCGTCGAGGCGGCATTCCGGAGCGATTGTGAGATTGAGCCGCACGGAGCGCACTGCAAGATGGCTTTGCGCGATTTGCCCCGTGTGGGTGAGATTGATTGCTCGGATGTCGAGCGACTGACGGAAGCGGACTTGAACGTCGTGCTCAAGTTCTACGAAGAGAGCTATCCGGGCAACTGGTTCGACGAACGGATGCTGGAGACCGGGCAGTACTTCGGCTTGCGGAAAGGTGGACACCTGGTCAGTGTTGCGGGCGTGCATGTGTATTCGCGGCGCTATCGCGTTGCCGCTCTGGGGAATATCGCCACGCATCCGGCCTGCCGGCGCCGGGGATGCGGAAGACTTGTGACGGCGCGGTTGTGCCAGGAGCTACGGGAAGATGTCGATCACATCGGTCTCAACGTCAGGGCCGACAACGACGCCGCCGTGCGGTGCTATAAAGGCCTGGGCTTCGAGATTATCGCGTCCTACGGCGAGTTCAATATCAGGCTTTCCGCGCGCTGATCAGGGAGTTCATCCACTCGTCTTCGTGCAGCAACTCGATGTCGGTGAAGCCGACGGCTGTGAGATTGGCGCGGAATTCGTCGAGCGTGTAGGAATTGCCCCCCTCGGTAGCGACCAGCATATTGACGGCGAAGAGCGCCCCGGCCGGCGGCGCGGTGCGTGACGGGTTCATCACGATATCGCGGATTACCAGGGTTCCACCAGCGGTCAGGGCAGCATGGATCTTGGCGAAGAGGGCCTGATTCTGCGTGCGGGAGTTCTGGTGGGTCACGGCGCTGAGCCAGGCGAAATCGGCGCCGGCCGGCAGGACATCGACGTCGTAGTCACCCGGCACGAGGGTGACACGGTCGAGCAAGCCTGCGCTTGCCAGGCGGGTGCGAGCCATCGGGATCACGTCGGGGCGATCGAACAGCACGGCCGTGGCGTCCGGGGCCGCGCGTAAGAAGGCGATGGTCCAGGTGCCTGAGGCGCCGCCGATATCGAGCAGACGCTGGAATTGCCGCGAGGCCAGTTTCCCAACGATATCGGGGGCGACGCCGGCGGTGAAGCTGTTCATGGCCCCAATGAAGGCCTCGCAATCGGCGGCCGCACCGCGGATGCTGGGGACGCGTTCGGCGGGCGTGCCGTCGCGGACGACCTGGGCGAGCTGGGCCCAGCGACGCAGGCAATTGCCCTGGTGCCGCACGGCGGGGAGAACGTTGATGGGCGAATCGGCGCTCAGCCATTCGGTAACTTCGGGCGGAACGAAGTAGACGCCCTGGCGCTTGCCTAGCAGTTCGAGGGCCACGAGACTATCGAGCAGGATCGTTGTGGCGCGTGGGGCGGCGTGGATCGCGGCCGCCAGCGTTGCGGCCGTCATCGCCTGACGGCTCAGCATCGTGAAGACGTCCAGGTCGGCCGCGGCTGTGATGATACAGGCCGGCTGGAAGGCCCGTATCGTCTCGGTGAGTGCCGTTGTTGTCCAAGGTTTCGCCATAAGCAGATCTCCGATCTGGAACGCGCGGGTTTGACCTCAGTATAGGAGCGGCGGGAGGGTGGCCTCAACGGAAACTTCGGGGAAACTGGTGGCGGGACGTGACGGCGCCGCTACAATGTGGGCAGGGTGGTCGCTTCGGCGGCCAAGAGGCCACAACGACGTCGACTGCACGCCGGTTGGGCCTCGGGTGACACCTCGCGGCAACATGCCGGACGAAGCGAGTTTTTCAGTACTGAGACTTGACGTGTGGGACGAGTTAGGCTTTATTGGGCGCGGTAGATATGCTGGTGTCATGGGCGGGAACGCATCCCGTCCGTGCCCTGGGCAACGAGGGGACTGGCCCTGGACCGGCAGACAGGCGATTTCATAGCTGAAAGGAGGCTATACAATGACAAGGATAGTTATCACCACGGCCGTCATTTGCCTGCTGGCCCTGACCACCGGGTGTACCCCGTCAGACCGGGGCCTGAGCCAGAGACTGCCGCAGCGGACGGCCTATGCTGATCCAGTGGTCCCGGATGCCGCGGCCGGCAGTGCCAGCGCGGCCGATGAGGTTGACCTTGTCGAACAGGTGTCCACCCACCGGGAAGCCTATCGGCGTAGCCTCCAACTGCTGATCCAGCACTACGAGATCGGCGGGGACAATAAGAAGCTCACATGGGCGCGGGAAGAGCTGCGCGGGCTGGATCGCATGCCCCAGTACCGCTACATCGTTGACGCCGAGGTGCTGCCAGCCGATCTGCAGGCCACGACGCGGGTGGCGGAGGCCGATGATTTGTTTGAGGTGGCAAAGGAGACGCAGAGGCAAGCGGAACCCATCGGTATCCTCAAGGACCAAGAGGGGTTGCGCGTGGCACTGGAGCAGTACAATCAGTTGATTCGCCAGTATCCAAGCAGCGATAAGATTGACGATGCTGCGTGGCAGGCTGGAGGAATCTACGAGTACTTCAAAGACTACGAGACGGCGCTTCTCTACTATAAGCGGACCTACCAGTGGGACCCGAGCACACCATATCCGGTGCGATTCCACGCGGCCATGCTGCTGGACAGGCGGCTGCGTCGTCGCGATGAGGCCCTGGAGCTGTATCAGGACGCAGTGCTGAAAGAGGGGCCGAACTACGACGAATGGCGCATCTACGGGGAGAAGCGGATCAAGGATTTAAACCGATCCGATGACGGCGGTTCGTAGGACTGTACGTTCGCCCAAAGGAGTTCTCGGGGTCTGACTGTGTCAGGCCCCTTTTTTGTTGGTCCGGAGCTTGGAGCAGGAAGAGGCAACTGTGTATCCGCTCGAACAGAAGGTGGCCCCGTTCGTTGAGGCGAACGGCCTTTTCAAGGAGGCGCGACGCATTCTGTTGGCGATCTCCGGAGGGGCCGACTCGACCGCCCTGCTGTATGCGATGCGAGCGCTGGTTTCGCAGGGAGCGATTGACGGGAGCTTGTTATGTGCCCATGTCAATCACCAGTTGCGCGGGGCTGCGAGCGACAAGGACGAAGCTTTCGTGGTCGAGCGGGCGCGTGCCTTGGGACTGCCGGTTGTCACAGAGACGGTCGACGTCAACACCTTCGCCAAGGCCAACCGACTCTCGATCGAAACGGCGGGACGGCAACTGCGCCGGGCGATCCTGACCGATATGGCTCGGGCTCACGGTTGCGGGTGGATCGCCACGGGTCATCAGAAGAACGACAACGCTGAGACCGTGGTCCATCGACTGCGTCGCGGGACGGGGTTTCGTGGACTGGCGGGTATCTGGCCTTGCCGACAATTCGGGGGCAAGCCGCGCTTTGCCCGCCCGTTGCTGTGCTGTACGCGCGCCGAGATCATGGCCTACCTCCGGGCACAAAACGTGGAATGGCGTGAGGACCACAGCAATGCCGACGTTGCACACACGCGCAACGCCATTCGTCACCGGTTGCTCCCGGGCCTCCAAGGACGATCCAGCGATTCGCTCATTGAGGAACTGACGGACCTGGCGGCTTCGGCAAGACGCCTGTACAAGAAGGTCAGAGCGCAGGCTGAATTGGCGGCCTCCAGAGACGCTCGATGTGGGGACGACCGGACCGCCCTTGACGCCACGAGCCTGGCGAGCTTGCCGGAACTGGTTGCCGTAGAGTTGCTGCGGGGACAGTTGGCCCAATTGGGATGTGGGGAACGCGACTTGACGCGGCACCACTACGAGAGCGTTCTGAAGCTGGCTCGACCTGGCACGAGCCGGGGGACTCTTGCATTGCCCGGTGGATATACGGCCAAGCGAGATCGCAAAGCAGTCGTCCTGCAAAGGCCGGGCTCGCCCTGCCCTACTGAGACAGCCGTTTCCTGCGTCCAGCTCAACGTGCCCGGAACCGCCGACTTCGCGGGTTACAGCATCGAGGCCACGATTCTCGATGGTCGAAACATCGACGCGGCCCAGATCCGGCGTGACAAGGATCCGTTTCGAGAGTATCTTGATTTCGATCGTCTTGAGATGCCACTTGTCGTGCGCCGGCGCCGCCCGGGAGACCGCTTTCACCCTCTTGGGGCAGCGGGCAAGAAGAAAGTCGGCAAGTTTCTCACGGCCGCCAAGGTGCCCGAGATGACGAGAAAGAACGTGCTCATCTTCGCGGATGCCAAACACATCGTTTGGGTCTGCCCCATTCGCGTGGGCGAGCCGATGAAGGTCACGGAACACACAGGCCGGATCCTGATGCTAAGTGTCACCCATGCCCGGCTCCCTCAGACCAAGCCGCCAGCATAGAGGGATTCTTTGTGACGGGGTGGAGGTACGTGATTCCTTGGTATTCCAAAGCGGAGGGAGATTATGATCAGCCGAAGGCAACTGCTGGAGTATGCTCAGGCGCAGGGGGCAACGGACATTCATATCTGCGCGGGGGCGCCCGTCCTGTTTCGTATCGGCGGCAAGCTCGTTCCGGCGACGAAAGAGAAGCTCACCGCCGAACAGAGCCGGGACATCGCTTACGATTTGCTTACCGCCGAACAGCAGAAACTACTGGAAGAGCGGCTGGACTATGACCTGATGCTGGCCACCGAGGGGGGCCGGTATCGCATCAACGTTGGGTACTTCGACAGCACGGTGGGGGCGACGATCCGCATCCTGCCAACGAGTGCACGGAGCATTGAGGAACTGCATCTGCCCGAGGTGGTCAAGGAGTTGGCGCATCGCCGCAAGGGACTCGTGCTGATCACCGGCGCCACCAGCCAGGGCAAGACCACGACGATGACGGCCATGATCGACGAGGTCAACGCGAACAGCGAGAAGCACATCATCACAATCGAGGACCCGATCGAGTACACCCATGTCAATAAGACGGGCGTGGTGAGACAGCGAGAGATCGGGCGTGATACCCAGTCCTTCCAGAGTGGCCTGCGGGCGGCGCTGAGACAAGATCCCGACGTGATCGCCATCGGCGAGATGCGGGACTACGAGACGATCAAGATCGCCCTGACGGCTGCTGAGACGGGGGTGCTGGTGCTGTCGACATTGCATGTGATCTCTATCGACAAGATCCTGGAGCGGCTGCTCAGCTACGCGCCGGCACAGGACGAAGGGCAGCTGCGCTTCCTCCTGGCCGAGGCACTGCAGGGCGCCATTCACCAGGAACTGGTCCCCACCGTCGACGGCAAGCAGCGCGTGGCGTGCGAAGCTCTGGTTGTCACGAGCGCCGCACGAAACATCATTCGCCGTAAGGGGGGATTCTTCTTGCGCAGTGTCATCGAGACAGGCAGGAAGCTCGGGATGATCACGATGGAGGAATCGATCAATACCCTTCTCGAACAGAAGATCATCAGCGAAGGCGTCGCGAAGAGCATTCTGGCGAACTACAAATGACACGCGCCTAATCGCGAGGGGAGGGCCTCGTGGCAATCTCTTGGAGGAGAGCACGTTGCGTGCGGAGAGCGCATGGAGGGAAAGCGACTACTGTCCCTTGAACGTTTCCTTGATGCGCTGCGAGGAGATCGGACGACTGACGGAAAGAGTGTCCGGCCTCTCATAGCGGGCAAGACCGGCGTGAGATCGCCCCACGAGGCGTTCTACCACTAGCGCGGGACGAAGCTGCAAGCGGTGCGCAGCAGTCAATGGAAGCTGCGCAACGTCAAGGGAACGGAACTCTACAATCTACGCGAAGACGTTGGAGAGAAGCGGAATCTCGCCGCCTCGTATCCGGAACTCGTCCAACAACTGGCCGGCAAAATGGAGATGTTTGACCAGGAATTGAAGGCCCGCACAGGCTACCCGGTCGTATCGCTGTCGATGGGAAACGACATGTGACCGCCTTGCGTACCGGCGTCAGCAACAGGGAGCGAAAAGCGATGAATGCCGGAGGTTATTGGCCGTAACAGTCCTTATCTGCGTACAATATCGGGCCCATGCCAACCCGAGCCACATCGCCCATCATGCGCCATCGCCCCGCCTGGTTCCCATTGTCTCACCATCGCGGCGTGGACACCGCCCCAAAACCAGAAGGGGATCTGCCGACTTTCTCGATGGGGCTCCGCTTGGCCATGGATTTCTTTTAAGAATTTCTGCGCATCGTACGATGTATAGTATAAGCTCTTGCGCAAGAGTTGTCGCCGCTGGGATGGGGCGAGCCTTGCCATTTGGTCCCATAAGCTTAGACATAAGGAGAGTCAGAGTGAATCGGTCAAAACGCATGGCGTTCGGCGCCCTCCTGATCGCGATGAGCCTGCTGGCCGGGTGCGGTTCCCCCTACGATCCCAATGATATCCGCGCGTGGGTCAAGCCCTATGAGGTCGAGGTCACCGCAGAGGATTACATCTTCCAGCCACCAGATGAGCTTGAAATCCACTGCTCCCAGGTTCCGGAGCTTCACCTACAGCGGCAGCGGATTCGCCCGGACGGCAAGATCAGTTTCGAAAAGTTCGGGGAGATCGAGGTCGCCGGCAAGACACCCAGGGAAGTCGCTGCCATTGTGGAAGAGAAGATCACGGCGCTCTACGTCATAGCGGACGAGAAGCCGGTCGATGTCCGTGTTGCCGGATATGCCAGCAGCGTCTATTACGTCCTGGGACAGGTGTCACGTCCTGGTCCGCGGGATTACACGGGTCGAGACACCCTGCTGACCGCGGTAACCATGGCGATGCCCGTACCCACTGCCTGGGAGAGCAAGCTGCGTGTCATCCGTCCCTCAGTGATGGTGGACGAGCGACCCTTGGTCTTCGAGGTCAACTACTGGAAGATGACCACGCAGGGTGACGCGGCCATGAATGTACTCCTGGAGAAAGGTGACATCGTCTACGTGCCGCCAACGATCCTGGCATCTATCGCCATGGTTATGGAGGAATTCATTTCCCCGATCTCCCGGGCCTTCTATGGCGCCTATCTGGTTCAGAATCCACCCTCGACTTTCGAAGGCGGCTACAGTCCGACCAGCGGCGGCCGTTACTGATTGTCGCAACGATTGCCAAAGGACCACGAAGGCTCAAGGGATACCGGTATGACCGCAAGGCGCGTTCTCAAGCTGATCCACTTGGCAAGCACGATCTGGTTCATGCTGTGCGTGGGCTGTATCGTGATAACCACGTTGCACCAAGCCGGTTTCAACTGGTGGTTGATTTTCTCGCTCTCAGGGCACTCGGCGCTTGCCGTCTTTCTGTTGATCAGCCTGTATCTGTTCGCCCTGTTCCGCGGGGTAGGCGGCACCCAACATATCGCTGTTGAACACCCCCTGACGAGCACGCACTACTACATGGGTTTCTACGTGGCGGCCCCGTTGCTCGGCGGACTCGCTGGTATCGTGGGCATGGTCGGGGTCCCCACCGCGAGCAGGTTCCTTTTGGGCATTGCCATGGGGACGCTAGGCACCACGTTCGCTGTCTGGGTCATTATCGATCCGGTAACGGGATTGGTTGAGATGCTCTTGCCAAGCAGTCGAAAGCACCGGGCCGAACGTCTGGCCCGTGCGGAAGCGGAGCGGCGCGCCCGGCAAGAACGACGCGAGCAACTGCTTGCGGAAGCCTTCGCACGAGAAGCCCAAGAACGCATGCGTTGGGAAAAGCGGCTTAAACCTCACGCCGAGCAGTTGGCGGGCCTACTTACGACGGATGCATCGGGTCTGTCGCGTGCGGAAAAGGAGGCTCTGGATCTTGGCGCCACTGCGTGGCGACTCGGCGGTCTGACGTGCATGCGGCAACTGCGTGATATGGCCATTGCCATCAGCAAGGAGAAACGCGGGGAACAGGAAGTCGTCGATTACGTCTCTCACTGGTGGGATGGCATCGGGGACTGGCGCAGGCCTTCTCTCGGATAACCCAGCAAATACGGCCCCCGACTTCTCATGGGCCGCGGGACAACACAGAGCCTCTCGCACGAACCCAGAAGAAAGACACGCCCCTGAACGGACGCAGGAAGGGGCTCACCTCCGTGCGATGCCCCTTCCCTACGACCGAGAACAGGCTTGGTCGCAAATTTCTCTCTATGCCGCCAGGCGGACGTTCCAATTGGCCCAGGCAGAATCGCTCACCACGCCGCCCGTTTTCGCAACCACCCCAGCAGACCCAAACCCAGGCTGCCTACAACGACAGCCCCTGGCGACGCGGCGAGTCCCGACACATCTTCCAGCTCGGTCAGCAGCGTCTCCTTCCGGCCGCCGGTCAAACGCGAGGCAAGCCCCCGCAGCGTTCCAATCGATGACCGGCCGCCATTCAGCGCGACCGCCAGAAGCTGGTCGGCCAGCGTACACTCGTAGCCTTCGGATGCCCCCCAGCCAGAATCCAGATGCAGCGAATCCGCATGAACAGGCCAACCACAGGTATCATCTTCTCTCGATAGCAGTCGATGATCCCAGCCGAGCCCGATGCGCAGCACCGCCTCATGCATCCTCGGCCGCTCGGCCAGTGCATGAACACCCGCCTCCGTACAATGCGTTCCGAACGAGAAGCCGAAACCGCGCACGCCCAGGAAAACCGTACTCGGAGTCAGCCAGCCGTCCTCCGCTGCGACTAATAGGTGGTGCGTGTCAGACACTTGCCCACCGGCAATTGTCGGCACTGCCGTGGCAGACTTCGCCAACAGCAAACAGACCCCTACCAGTAGCGCAAACCGCTCCATCTTCTTCTCCTAACGTCCCTGCAAAACACGCGATGACTACTCGGAAACCGTTTCTTCTCCAATCACCCTCTGATAATCACACGAATCTCGTCGCACCTATCGTAATAGAAACGCGGCCCTGCCGGCCGCAATCATCGTACCCTAAATCCACCTCCAGTGGTCCACCTCTCACGTTTCGCAAAGCATAGAGACCGGCGACTTCCCGCCCCGTACCCCTCACGCAAGCGATTAGCTAACTCCCTTTGCACCGACGCCGACATGCTGGAGACAGACTGAGACGAAGAGGTGTTGAGCAATGCAGGCCTGAGCGCTTGCTGGCGAATACGAAGGGTAGTCACGGAGGAGGCACCGAGCGTACGTGACTGTGGGGGCAAGAGACGGGTCCTGTCGCCCGTGGATGAAACACTCGCCGCCCCAGGCGAGACAACGGCGCACCCGTGGCGGCTACGTGGCACCTGCTTATGCCTGCCTAAGCGCATCTCTCCGTCTCCTTACGGTTCACCCTCCAGAGGCGCTCTCTGGAATTGGTCGGTTGCCACCCCTGCTGCTTGCGTGGAATGGCTCCTCCTTGTACACGCATAAATACCTATATAGACGTGCGTCGGCGGAGTCAAGGAAAAACATGGAAAAAGGCACAGTTTCTGTGATGTCGCTGCGCTTCTTCTCGGGCGTTCGCAACATGCACGTGCGTCGTCCGCTTCAGATACAAGCGTCGCCCATCCCAAACCGCCACATGATGGCCGCCGCATAGCTGGCGTGTGCCAACGTCTCGAACCTCGGTATCACCACGGCGTTCTTCGCGAGAGACACCAGCTGCGAATCTTGTCGCGTAGTACGACGGAAACGAAGGTTACGAACGACGGCGGCGTCTCAACAACATCAGGCCCCCAAGACCAAGCAATCCGACCGTCGCCGGCTCCGGGATTACTGTGTAGGCCACCGTGAGAACCGACTCGCCCAAAGTCACTCGCTGGCCGCTGTTGGCCGAGTCAATGTCGATGTATATGTCCAACTCACCGTTCTGCCAAAGGTCGTCGAGGAGACTGGGCGGCAACGTGAACCGCGACGTCTCCCAGTTGCGTCCTGCCGAATCGTCCAGGGCACCAATTGCCACACCGTTGACGTAGATCACGTCTACCTCACCGTCGACCGCGTCAACATCCCAGGCATCAATCCACAGGGTCGCCCACTCGATGCCGGTTGCGTCGGCCGGCACCTCGCTCGTCATGTCGTGTGTCCAACCCCAGTCTTCCCAGGATCCTCGGTACCATGGCGAATGATCCAGGATAGCCCCTGGTTCGGCGAAAAAGATGTTGTCCGTGTAGTCAAGGGTTTGGCTTACGATCTCAGTTTCGGCATTTGCCACGCCACCAAGCAGCAGAACACCAATGACCAGTCCCAGTACTCTCCCAGCGTCCATTCCCTTCCTCCAGATTCTGTCAACTCTTTCCCGTGTAGCCGGCACTGCCGCGAACAAGCACCAGGCATTTGGTTTCGTTCGCTCTTGTCCTCAGCCACTTCACGCCCTGTGCGTGCCAGGAAGCCTCGTCCTCTGCAAAACCGAGCGTCTCGCCTTACGGCCCCCGCCTTCTTGCCCCACTCTCAGCTCACAATGAAGAAACCCCGGACGGAACCACGGTTCCGTCCGGGGCATTCAATACAACAAACGCTACTGCGTCCCTGTGCGTACCCGTGAGTCGGCAGGACACTGCGACATCACGCGTACGAGAAATCCATGCGCTTGCCTTACAGCGACCGGCGTCTACGCAGCCAACCGACAAGGCCCGCACCGAGACCACTGAGCAGCACGGCACCAGGGGCAGGAACGGCCGGCGGAACCGGAGGCTCAGGCTCTTCCACGCCGATCTCGATGTCGTACGTGAGGTACAGTCGGGACTCTCCCAGAGTCACGAGGTTGCCGTCCTTCGGAAGCAGCACCTCAACATTGAGGATCTGATCTTGGAGGATCAGCAGCTCGTCGGGATCACTCGTGACGAAAGTTGTGGTATCCCAACCGTTGTTCACGGCAACCAGGTTGCCAATCACCTCGCCGTCGCCTTTGATGACGGTATTGTTGTAGTCGGTGTCGAAGGCAAGAATCTCCAGCGTCGCCGAACCAAGCGTGATGCTCGCGATGTACTCATTGGGGGCCAAGCTTGCGATGGCAATCGCCTCCATCTCGGCATACTCGGCAGTCAGATCGTGCGTGTAGCCCCAATCCTCGCCTCGGAACCACGGGCTCGTCCTCTCGTCCTGCCCGTCCGGCAGGAAGTACGGTCCCGTCGCGTATCCGCCGTACTCGTCTACGATTTCATCGATGATGGTCGTGTACGCATCCGCCGCACCGGCCAGCATCAAAACACACATTGCTGCTACTATGAACTTCTTCATAACCCTATCTCCTCTATACTCTCCTGTCTTGCTCGCTCACCAACTCAAGTCTGATAAGCAACTCTCATTTCTCCCCAATTCCTCTCTGCTCTCGTTGGTCATGGGGCAACAGCTCTCACTATCATTGCCTGTACCCAAAAGGCTCGTTGTCACGAACCAAGGATCCTGTCCGAAACCGACCTTTGCGTCTTAAGGGTCTTGCGCGCACCGACCCTTCGCCTCGCCAAGGCTAGCCCAGGATCTTTTTCCCAGGCGACCACCGGAGGTCCACGCGCCAATTGAGCGTGAACCAATACTGACCAAAGCGATATCAGTTGATTCACAGCCGGCCCAACATGTGGCGCCGACCGACTCAATACCGATAGCCACGCGCCGGGAGCAGGAGGCAGCGAAAGGACAACCGATATGGCATTTCTCTCGAACACCGCTCCTCCTCGTGACCCAACACGCCTGGCCAGCCCCGACATGCGATCCAGGGCACGACCTTCGAGCATTCCCAGAGGCATACTCCTCCTGAGAACAATGGCATATAGAGAGTATTTTACTGTCTACGTCTTACTTTGTCAACCCATTTCACCCACACCCCCACTTTTGCCCGTGTGATTCCCCCTCACTTAGTATCTTGGCGCACAATGGGGCCCTCTGAGCGGGCCCGTACCTCTGTCAGGCGGGTAACCTATACCTCTTATGGTCTATGCCTACTGGGGTAGATACACAGGAAAAAAAAGTGAGGCTTCAGCCCAGATTTGGCTAGACTGCCTCACGGCGGGTGCAACGGAGGAGAGACTCTTTTCGCGAGGAATGGTGACCCGAGACATTCGTCAGGACCGAAACGAACTGAAGTCCGATATCGATCCGGCACCTCGTAGAGGCGCTATTCCAGTGAATGTGAGGAAGTGGACGAATTCGGGAGATCGGAGGGCTTGCTGGCTTCCGCGACGAACCGCAGAAGCATCATGATCTTGCTGCCAACCTTTACCTTACGGTAGATATTCCTGACATGGGCCTTGACCGTACCCGGCCGAATCCTCAGACGCCTGGCGATACTGGCATTCCGGAATCCGCGACAGACCAGATCGGCGATTTGAAGCTCACGCGGCGTCAGATCGTAGCGGCGCTGCAAGTACGTCCACTGTTTGCTGTCGAGGAGCATGAGAACGGGTTCTCTGGCCCCGTGGCTGACACTCTCACCGATGCTTGGTTCGGCCTTGAATCGTGGGGACATCGCTAGCTGCCTTTCTTCAACTGCTCGAGAAGGACCTTCGCCTCGGCCAGGTCACTGGGGGGCAACCCACCGCTCCGGTTCTGCGCACTGAGTGTTTCTTCGAGTTCTCGCGTCGCCTCTGCTCTGCGTCCCATGCTTGCATAGGTTCGCGCCAGATGAAACCGTGTTATCGTGAGGGATCGGACATGGCTGGGACACAGCTCGATGAATTTCGTGAAATCCTTGACGGCATCGTCGAAGTGGCCCATGCGATAATGGGCGACGCCGCGTGTGTCGATCAGATCCAGGTACTCCGGGGCAATCTGTAGACCCCTTTCCGCAAGATCGAGTGCCTCCTGGTACTTCCTTTTCTCTTCGCAGAGGAACCAAGCCAGGTTGTTCAGGGCAATCACATTGTTGGGATCGACTTCGAGTATGCGGCGGTTGGCCGCTGCGGAGTCCTCGGCACGTCCTGTCTGGATGGTCAGGTCCGCCAGTATCAGGAGGGCAGGGACAGACTTGGGGCTCCGTTCCAGAACGGATTTCAGGAGGCTTTCAGCCACCCGCTCGCCCTGCTCACTGCGTCGCGAGAGCAAGGCAGCAGCCACCGTGGTCGGCGTCGTGACGTCACCCGGGTGCCTGGTGATCCAATCGGCAATGAACTGCTCCAACTGGGGACACCGCTGCGTTACCTCGGGCAGCTGGGCAAGTGCCACCAAAGGCGCCGGATCGTCCGGTTCGGCTTGCATGAGTGTCCGGAACAGCGATATGGCGCGATCGGTGTCGCCGTTGCGGTAGAGCGTCATCGCGAGGGTCAGATCACCACGTCGGCGGGCGGTTCCCTTGAGAACCGGTAGACGCTCCTCCAGCAGTTCGAGAGCCCTCTCGGGCCGTCCCGACTGCAGATACGCATCAGTCAATCGCATGATGACATCCACGTCGTTGGGATCCTGGCGAAGCAATTCTCTGAGCGTCGGCACGGCCAGCATGGGTGAACGCCGGGCCTCCGCGTCAGCCTTGAGCAGGCACAATCGCCTGTCTTCCGGACTGTGGGCCAGACCGCGCAGGGCCACGTCAACAGCATCACCCGGTTGACCTTCACTCAGATCCAATCGCCCGAGCAGTTCCCACGCGTCAGTGCGCTGCGGGTTGCTTGTGGTGATTTCGGCAAGCAGAGATCTAGCCTCTCGGGCTGATGAGGCCGTTCGTTTTGGGATCAGCACGCGCGCCTTGAGCACCTTGAGCTCAATGTTCTCCGGATGGGCTGCCAACGACTGCTCCAGAGTGGCTTCAGCCTGCCGCGCCAGCGCGGCATTACCCGAAGCAAGGAACAAGGGCAGCGCACGCTGCTGTATCATCAGGCTGTCGGGGGCCAGGCTCAGGGCCTTCTTCAAATCCTCGATCTCATCAGCCGTCCGCCCAAGATCACGATAGAAGTTGGCGCGCGTCAACCAGACAGCCGGTTCCTGGGGCTGGAGACTCACCACCTGATCCAGATCGGCAAGCGCCTTCGCTTGCTGGCCCAGCCCAACATACGTCCTGGCACGAAGTGTATGCGCCGACACATTGTTCAGTCGTTTCACGAGTTCGTCACAGAGCCGCAAGGCCTCATCCGCATTGCCCTGTTCAATCTGAAGCCCGACCTGGGCTTCTGCAATGCGAATGGAGTCTGGAGTCTTGGCCTTGAGTTCGCGGAGAATGTCCTGGGCCTCGGCGAATCTCTTCTGTTTCGCTCGAATCAAGGCCAGCGTGAACTTGGCGGAGGTGTCGTTCGGGTCCTCGTGGACCATCTCCTGCAGGATGTCGGAGGCCGGTCCCAAGGCGCCGCGCTGCAAGTCGCCCTGGAGTCGCAACTTCTGGAGATCCGCATGATGAAGATCCCGTTGGGCCGCCTCGTCGAGAATCTTCTGGGCCTCGGCGAACTCCTGTGCCTTGTAGAGGACGCCGACCATTCGGCCGATGACCTGCATACTCTCAGGCGACCGCTTCAATGCTTCTCTGTAGGTCGCCAAGGCCGCCTGCATGTTATCGGCCTTCTCATAGGCCGCGGCCAGCACAAGCATGACCGGCAGAGCCTCGCCCGGGCGTGACCGGTTCAAAACCTCCTTGTAGGTTGTTATAGCCAGTTGCATCTCGCCAGCCTTCTCATAGGCTGCCCCGAGGAGCATGCGACTGGCCGCATCCT